>OGXM01002056.1_pt1 | contig 10172 bp, 7 predicted proteins | sample 1576271 | NCBI WGS metagenome assembly OGXM01 (sample SAMEA3541579, study PRJEB24748) | human gut metagenome | biome: human gut; feature: human-associated habitat; material: faeces | place: China | collected 2012 | reverse complement strand
TATACAAAAACAGTCGGGCGACAATGATTTGCATTTTGCAAACTGTCTGCCCGACCGTAATTTTCAATTTTCCATTTTCAACTTTCAATTTTAAAAAAACTTCCGCTCGGGCATAATATGCTTTTAATATTACATACTATCTTCCCGAACCGGGTGTAGCGACACGCTGCCGATCAATCTGTTTTTTGATTTTGTCAAAGGTTACACCGTATTTTTCGGCAATGTCTTTGGCATAGCTTACACCTTGAGGCGGAGCGATGAAAACCTTGAACGAACGCTGTCCGTTTTCGACACCTGTTACCAGACTTTCAATCTTGCTGTCGCCCTTTACGGTTGTGTTCACCTCGTCAAGATTGCGAGCCAAATCGTGCATATGGGTATTAAAAATCGCCCTTGTGCCGAGATAGCGCATTGATTTGACAACATCACGGGCAATGTACAAGCCCTCGGCAACATTGGTTGTTGCAAGGCTTTCGTTGAGCAAAAGCAGACTGTAACGGCTTGCCGAGGAGAAAATTTCGGCAAGTCTTTTGCTTTCTTCACCGAGTCTGCCGAGGTCAACGGTATCGTTTTCATCGGCAGGAAAATGCGTGAAAATGCTGTCGCATGGGCTGAATTTCATCTGCGTTGCAGGAACATATATTCCGTTCTGAGCAAGCAGAAACGCAAGTCCGACCGCCTGAGTAATCGTGGTTTTACCGCCACGGTTCGGACCTGTCAGAATGTAAATTCGCCTGTCATCGTTAAAATCAATATCGTTTGTGACAATATCCAAATTCTCACCGTTTGCCGATTTTATGCCGAGTTTGAGGTTGTAAACATCTCTAAGACAGCAGTTTCTGTCCTCTTTCGGCAAAACTTCTGCCTTGCACAGCGGAAGATTTTTCTTTTTCATCTTATCACAAAGCTCTGCAAAACGAATATAGAAAATGATTTCGGGCATAAGCGAAACGAACGAGTAGCCGTTGACATTGACATATCTGTTGAGCATTGATTTTATGTCATTTACGGTTCTGCGGAGGATATCGGTCACAACATTTTTGAGTGCGTCCGACATAGGATCTGCGCCGGTCAGCGAGCTGTTCATGGTGTGGTTTACATCCTGCTGAGCGCCCACAACAAACTGTCCCAGCCCGAACTGCGAGGTTGACGGATTGGACGGATGAAAGCTTAAAAATCCCGAAACATCGTTGCCGTGGTGCAGTTCGCTGTCACGGTTTGTAAACTTCATAAATCTTTTGAGAATACCGCTGTCGGTAAATTCTTTGTCATTGAGTGAGATTACACCCACACTCTTTGGGCGGAGTAAATCGTCAAGATTCACACCGAGTGTAATGCTCTTGAGCTTTTGAGCCTTTGCAAGCGTATCTATTATATCCTTTTTTAGTTCGGGAAAACCGCTGTCATTGTAAATTGACTGAACATTTTTCTTGAGTTCAAGCAGACCCTGCGACTTTACTTCAATTGTTTCAAGCGTGTTTTTTATTCTTGTAATGCAATCGACATAGCCGTCCATTTCACGAAGTCGGTTTACAAGCTGCCACAAGGAAGATGCCTCGGTATCCTTTTGAAAGCGCTCAATTTCACGCAAATCGTTCAGCTTTACAAGGAGTGCGGATAGATCATCACGAAGTTTCGGAAAACGGAGAAAATCCTCAAAAACATCGCAACGATATTTTATAACTTCCTCGTCATCCGTAATATTTATCAGCAGCTGCTTTATGCTGTTGCGTTCATACTGCTCTTTTGTGAGAGCGTCACATATATAATCAACCGACAAATCATTCAGCGCCTCTTTGTTGAGAGTTCTGTAGGATGCATGTGAATTTGTCGGGTGTAATAAGCTGAATTTTTCCATAATTCACCGCCGAAAAAATTTGCCGTGTAACGGCTTTAATTGAATGATAGCACAAAAAATTTTTGTTTTCAACCGAGAAATCGAAAATTTGCACTTTGGCTGATTGTGTGATATCATAGCTTTGGAGCAGATTGCTCTCAAAACCAAAATAACGGTCGGGAGGATTGACTTATGGATAAAAAGATGCTTGACAGAATTAACGAGCTTGCAAAAAAGAAAAAGGAACAGGGACTTACCGAGGCTGAGCAAAAAGAACAGAAAGAGCTGTACAAAATTTATCTCGGCGAAATCCGCACACAGTTCAACGCAACACTTGACAATGTAAGCGTTGAGGAAAAGGACGGCACTGTAAAACCGTTCAAAGAGGCATACAAAAAGCCGTATGACAAGAACTGATTTTGTCATTCAAACAGAAGTCATGCGAAAATTTAATTACACAGTCAAACAAAAAAGCAGTTCCGATTTTGGAACTGCTTTTGTTTTATAAAGTTATTTAATTACTTGTATCTTCTTCCGCCCTTTTGGTTGTTCTTTGGAAGCTGAATTTCGGCAGTATCGTACTTACTGCGTCTTTCGGACTTTCTGCCTGAAGATGAGTAATCATCGGCATAATCATCGTTACTGCCGTAACGCTGTGGTTGCGCAGATTTGCTCTTTGGAGCGTTACTTCTGCCGCCAACCGTAACTCTCTTCTTTCTGTTGAGAACAGTTGAAATTACAAAGTACGCAATGCCTGCAACACCGAGCGAGAGTAAAACAAGTGAAACATAGAACATCCAATGACCGTTGTCACCCTTGCTGTTATTGTTCTTGATGAAGTTAAAGTCATCACCGTCAGAACTCGATGTGTCGGTATTTTTAAGATTTTTTGCGATATCCGACCAGTCGTTGCTTGAAAGAGTTTTTTCGTCAATGTTATCGTCAGACTTGATGAGCGACGCTGACGGAGCAGTATTTGACGGAGCAACATAGGACTGACCGCCGCCTACATATGACGGCTCAGAGTAGTAGTAAGTCTGACTGCTGCTGTAATTATTGTCATAACTGTTATTGTTGTAGTCATAGCTGCTGTCATAGTTATAGCTGTTGTCATATGACGAATCACTTGACGAATAGCCGGGGTCTACATATGATGAACTGTTTGACGAGTCCGGATATACAGGATCGGGCTGCGGCTGCGGCTCAGGCTCCGGCTCAGGTGAGGGTTCCGGTGAGGGCTCGGGCTCCGGCTCTACGGGATCAACAATAACGCTTGAATCTCCGCCGGGATCAACCTCCTCACCGACTGCCGATACAGAAAAGCTCACAGCAGAAATGCTCAAAAGTGCCGTCAGAAAAATTGCGCAAAGCTTTGAATGTTTTTTCATAAAAGCCCCTTTCTTCAGAATAATCTGAAAATGCGTCTGTTGTATGTCCGATATCAATTATTTTGAGCTTTTATCGGATGCCGATGTTGTTGATGCCGATGTTGTAGGCTCAACCGCAACGAAGAAGAGTTCAGGCTTATACTTGTCAATAACCGAAGTGTTTTCTTCATACTTGAGTTTCTCTGCAAGGCTGTCAATGTACTTTGAAAATTCGTCTGACTTCATTGATGCAAGAACACTTGCTCTGTTTGATTCGTTGCCGATATAGCTGTCAACATCCTTGCTGACGTCTTTCTTATAAACGAGATAGTAGATTGCGCTGTCACCGCTGCCGACCTTGAGAGTTTCAGCCTTGCCTGTTTTAAGCTTGCCGATAGTCTCTTTAAGCTCGTCACCGATTGAGCTCTTGTCGAGAACTTCTACTTTTGAAACAGAAGAATCTGTTCCCGAACCGCTTGACTTCTTGTATGATGCAATAACATCATCAAAAGAACCGCCCTTGTTAAGGTCATTCTTGTAACCGTTAAGCTGATCCTCAACCTTCTTGATTTCCTTGTCGCTCATTGCAACATTCTTTGATGAACCTGCCTCATCTTTTGTTGATGTATAAAGGTTCACGGGAAGATATGAGTAGTCCGTATAGTTTTCCTTGAAATACTTTGTAAGGTCGGCGTCGGAAACTTCCTTTGAACCGCCCTTGCCGTAAACTGCTTTGAAGAGAGCCTCATACTTTGTGTTGTAGAGAGTTGTGCAGTATGCAAAGCTGTCGAGTGAAACGCCGTACTTTTCATACTGCTTCTTCATCGGCATTACATAACCCTGTGACGCATACGGACCGACATTCCAGTATGTTTCAGCCTGACTTGTTGCGGAGTCAAGAGTTGCCTGACCGATGTTTACATTTTCCTTTTTAAGCTGTTCGTCAACTACGAGGTAGCTGAGGCACATTTTCTTAGCCTGATCTTTAATCCACTCTCTTGCAACCTGCTCGTTGCCGTCATCGTCCTTGATTTTTTCATCAAGCCACTTGTCAGATGTCGAATCATAATCGTCAAGCTTTTTAGCATATGACTCAGCCTGACTGTAAGCTGCATTGAGTGAGTAGATATAAACGCCGATGGCAAGCTCGTTGTCGCTTGTCTTATACGACCATTCTTTGTTGATTGTTGTGGGTGTACAACCTGCAATTGCAAAAACCGAAAACATCATAACAATTGCAAGTAAAAATGAACCAACCTTGATATTAGGCTTCATAGTTTTTTACCGTCCTTCTGAAAAATTAAATGCAAAGTGTCCTGCAAACACACTTTCGCAGGATAATGTACCTTACGATTATACACAAAAAAATCGTCATTGTCTACATTTTTATAAAATTTTGTTGAGAATTTCCACCGAAAAACAGCATTTTTGTACTTTCGGGAGGTTTTTTCTTAACAAATTACGGCTTCATACCGTTAAATTACTACACACCGAAAATTTTGGTGAGGATTTCAAGCGGAGCGGAACTGTTTTTACACTCAACCGCAACGCACGGCTTTGCTCCGGCAACAAGCTTTGCCTTTCCGCCCAAAGCAATGAGCAAGTCGGCAACCTGAGGGGATTTGAGTTCGTTTACAAAGAGCATAAGCGTTGTGCCGTTCTGTCTGATTTCGTAAATGCCCATTGAGTAAGCCTTGTTACGCACAAGGGCAATGTCGATAAGCCCGAGAACCGAGTTCGGAATCTTGCCGAATCTGTCCTGCAGCTCGTCAATAACATCGTCTGCGTCCTCGTTACTGCGGATATCGGCAATTCTGCGGTAAACATCAAGACGAAGTGTAAGACTTTCAACATAGCTTTCGGGAATATGAGCGTCAACCGAAATATCAATAAGACAGTCGAGGTCTTTTGTGACATTCTGCTCGCCCTTTTCCTCGCTTACTGCCTCATCAAGAAGCTTGAGGTACATATCGTAACCGACCGATTCCATATGCCCGTGCTGCTGTGCGCCCATAATATTGCCCGCACCTCGCAGTTCAAGGTCACGCATTGCAATGCGGAAGCCGCTGCCGAATTCTGTAAATTCCCTGATTGCGGCAAGCCTTTTCTGCTGAATCTCCGTGAGAACCTTGTTCCGTCTGAAGGTAAAGTAGGCATATGCCCTTCGTGAACTTCTGCCCACACGGCCTCTGAGCTGATGCAACTGCGAAAGTCCCATACAGTCGGCATTTTCTATAATAAGGGTGTTGGCATTCGGCAAATCGACACCCGTTTCGATAATTGTCGTGCAGACAAGCACATCAATCTCCTGTTCAAGCATCTGTCGCCAAACTTCGCTGAGTTCGCCCTCTTTCATTTTGCCGTGACCGATTGCGATTTTTGCCTCGGGAACAGCCTCCTGAATTTTTGCGGCACATGAAGAAATTGTTTCAACATTGTTGTGAAGATAGAACACCTGACCGCCACGGCGGAGCTCACGGCGGATTGCCTCGTTGATAACCGCATCATCGTGTTCAAGCACATAGGTCTGAACAGGCTGACGGTTTGTCGGAGCTTCTTCGATAACGCTCATATCACGCAGACCGCTCATCGCCATATTGAGGGTTCTCGGAATAGGAGTAGCCGAGAGCGTAAGCACATCGACATTTTTGCACAATTCCTTGAACCTCTCCTTTTGGGCAACACCGAAACGCTGTTCCTCATCTATGATTGCAAGTCCGAGGTCACGGAATTCAACATCCTTCTGCACAAGTCTGTGAGTTCCGACAATCATATCAATTTCTCCACGCTTTAGCTTTTGGAGAATTTCTTTCTGCTGTTTTGGGGTACGGAATCTTGAAAGCAGTTCCACACGAACGGGATAGCCCTCAAAACGCTTGATTACCGTCTGATAATGCTGCCATGCGAGAATTGTTGTGGGGCAGAGCAATGCGCATTGCTTTGAATCTGCAATACACTTAAAAGCGGCACGGAGTGCAACCTCTGTTTTGCCGAATCCGACATCACCGCAGAGAAGTCTGTCCATTGGCGACGAACGCATCATATCACGCTTGATTTCCTCACAACAACGCAGCTGGTCGGGAGTTTCGTCATATTCAAAGCTGAGTTCAAAATCTCTCTGCCACTCGTTATCTGCCGAAAAGGCATAGCCCTTGGCTTTCATACGCTGTGAGTAAAGCTCAATAAGCTCCTTGGCAATGTCCTTGACAGAGGTTTTAACCCTTGCCTTTGCCTTTTGCCAGTCGCCCGAACCGAGTCGGTTAAGCTTAACCCTTGAATCCTCTTTCGGACCTATATATTTTGCAACCATATCAAGCTGTGTGACAGGCACATAAAGCACATCGCCCTTTGCGTAGTCAATCTTGATATAGTCCTTTATAACTCCGTGAGTATCAATTTTTCTTATACCGCCGAACACACCGATACCGTGAACATTGTGTACAACATAATCACCTGGGGCAAGCTCGGAAAGGCTGTAAATTTCCTGTCCCGTCTTTTTCTTCTTCTTTTTGGACTTTTCGGGACGGTACGAAACCTGACTGTAGGTTATTGCAAAAAACTTTTGCGACGGATACTCAAAGCCCGCACTCAATGCACCCTGCATAACAAGCAGTTCGCCCTTTGAAATCTTATCCGCACCCTCGCTGTAAACAGCGTTTATGCCGTCTGCGTTAAAGGTGTCACAAAGATTTTTGGCGGCTCTTTCTGTTCCTGCAAAGATAACGCCCTTGCTTTCGGGGGTAAAAAGTCCGTCAACATCTTCTTTTAGCTGTTTATACGAACCGCCCCATGCCGAGAGCTGTTTTGTTGAAAAGCTGATGATTTCCGACAGCTTGATAGGCATACTTCCGTGAACAAAGTTTTCAAGCACGATTGTTCCGTGACTTTGCAAAAACTCGGTACATTCGTTGAATGTGAGCGCAAAGCGGTCAAAACCTCTGCAAAGAGTTCCGTCTTCAAAGCCTTGCATAAGGGTTTCATTGCTGATAAAGTCCATCGACTTTCCTCGCTCCTGAATTGCAGTAAATTCAGACGCAAAAACGAGGGTATTTCTGTCGAGATAATCAAAAAGCGACTCGGGTTTATCGTAAATCTGATTGATAAATTTGTCCGCATTGGCAATCATTGCACCGCTGCGGATAAGCTCTGCCTCTGAAAAAAGTTTTTCCTTGGCTTTGGCGCTGTTCTTGGAACGGAGGAGCTTTGCCTTGTGTTCAATTTTATCTGCAAGGGCGGCTCTGTCCTCAATTACGATTTCGGTTGAGGGCGAAAGCGTAATTTTGTCAGCCTTTTTAAATCTTCTCTGTGTTTCAATGTCAAAATAGCTGAGGTCGGTAATTTCATCGCCCCAAAATTCACATCTCACGGGATAGTCGCTGTCGGGCATAAAGAAGTCGAGAATACCGCCTCTCAGCGAAAACTGACCGCTGCCCTCTACCGCATCAAAGCGTTCGTAGCCGAGCAGAATAAGCGCCTTTGTCGCCTTTTCAAGCGAGAGCTCCCTGCCCTCTTCAAATTCGATAACCGACTGTTCAAGCACATTTCTCGGAACGGTAAGCTGTGCCGCCGCATCAACACACGCAATTGCAACATCGCATTCATGATTGATAAGCTTGAGCAAAACTTTAAGTCTTGCGTGCTCGTACTCGTGCGAACGGCTCTGAAAGTCAAGAAAGTTGAAATCACGCACGGGATAAACATAGGCACGAAGTCCCATGCACGAAAGGTCGTTGCACAGAGTTTGCGCCTCTTTTTCATCGGAGGCAAGACAAAATGCCGTGACGCCCTTGAGGCGGCACAGCGCATAGATGATATTTGATTTGTTGATTGTTGAAAGTCCCGAAGCACAGACCGTTCTGCCAGGCTTGACATTCTTTTCAAGCGTTTTGAAAACGGGCGAGTCTTTCAGAACATCAACAAGAAAGTTGAGATTATTCATTTCTTTGTCCCTTTTCAGTTGAACAAATTCATAGCACGGTCGGTTTTGCCGTCAATAATCAGCTCAATTGCTTTTTCGGCATTGTCAAAAATTTCATCAAGCTTTTTCATTTCATCGGGAGTGAACTTTGAAAGCACCCAGTCGGCAAGGTCCCAGTCGGGATTTGGCTTTGCGCCTATGCCAACCTTGATGCGGGGGAATTTATCGCTTCCGCTGAGATAGATTATACTGCGCATTCCCCTCTGACCGCCGTCACTGCCCTTTGAACGGATACGCATTTTTCCGACATCAAGCGAGATATCGTCAAAAATTACAATGACATTTTCGGGTGGGATTTTGTAGAAGTTCATCGCCTCAACAACTGCCTGACCGCTGTTGTTCATATATGTTGTGGGTTTCATCAGCATAACTTTTGCGCCGTTTACAGTGCAAGTGCCGATAAAGCTTTTGTATTTTATCTTGTTCACATCACAACCGAGCTTGTCGGCAATGCGGTCAATCGCAAGCCAGCCTGCGTTGTGACGAGTGTTTTCGTATTTTCTGTCGGGGTTGCCGAGTCCCACTACAATGTACTCGATTGAACCCGTTGATTTGTTTTTTCCGAACATATCCGTTTTCCTCTTATTTATATTATATGTATTCTGAAATTTAAATTAACCTTTTCCGAAGCTTACAACAACCCAGTCATCGTTGCCGAGATGATAAGGATTTCCGCAATACGGGCAGTTGCGTTCTCTTGTTGCATCAAAGCTTGCGCCGCAGCTTTTACAGGTTACTTTTTTCATTGTGAAAACTCCGTCATCCATGGCGTTCACACTTCTGCAAACGGTAAGTCTGAACTTTTCGTTTTTAACCCTAAATGAAGAATTTTTGTTTTTCACGGTCGTTGCGTAAACGGTCATATCAACATAGCAACAGCCGTTTGTGACATTGAATGAATTAAGCTTTGACACACCCCTGTACTTAATGTCAACAATATCTCCGAAAGGATTTTTCATCGGAGAGCCCTCATAGACTGCGAGGTTTGTGTAATCATCGCTGAAAATCATAATTTTGAGCAAAGCAAGCACCTTGCCGATAAAGTATTCATATGAGAAGTTGGGATTAACCTCTTTCATAAGCCACGGAAGTCTTTTCTGACAATTGAAGTGCGGACCTATCATCGGAATGCTCTTTGCCGCACCGACAAAAAGTCCGAAAAGCGTTTTTAATGCCCATGCAAGGTACCCTGCCAAAAGTCCGCCGAGCAGTACGGGGATTGCTCTTATGCCGATTTCATAAAGCATATTTGCGGTTGCGGGATCAAAAGTTCCGTCCTTTACAACCACCCATACCGTAAATGCCGCAACGGCGGCAATTCCACCGAGAAGGTACGGAGCAAGCACTTTTTTCGTTGACTTGTTCGCAAGCGAATAGGTTTTTACAAAGTAGAAGTTTGTAACCTTCGGGAACAAATCGTCCATAATAAAGCGAGTTCCGCAGTTTTTACAACCGTTGAGAAGCTCTCTTACGCTGCTTACCGCACCGCAGTTCGGACACGAACACGCAACCTCGGAATTTTGGTTTTCAAGCCTTGTAATCATTGTGTAGAAGAAAAATCTGTCCTTGATTTTTTTCTTTTTCTTTCCGTCTTTAAAGTATTTCTCCGTGACCTCATATGTCTTTGTCGCAATGTTACTCTTACATTCGCCCATATCGTAGGCAGTACAAGCATTTACCGGAGTTTCATCCTTCACCGTTTCCTTATCGGTAAAAGCGGTTTGAATCTTTACACCCTTTTCGTCAAGTCTTTTCTTCTGTAGATCAAGCGCAAAGTCGAGGTCGATTGACGCAATATCCGGATTTTTGCCCTCATTGCACCACACTTCGTACTCATCGACAAAGCTGTTCATTATTTTGTTATCTGAATCTGAGCTGTAAACTATACCAAACAAAATTAAATCCCCCTCACATATTGTACCGCGTTATTCCTGAAAAATACGGAAGCAAGAAAATCGCTGAAGACCACCATCCCATTCGTCAAGGGACA
>OGXM01002048.1_pt1 | contig 10204 bp, 10 predicted proteins | sample 1576271 | NCBI WGS metagenome assembly OGXM01 (sample SAMEA3541579, study PRJEB24748) | human gut metagenome | biome: human gut; feature: human-associated habitat; material: faeces | place: China | collected 2012 | reverse complement strand
CGATCATAGCAATCACTCATAATTGAGTAAATAGAAAGCGCCAAACAAATAGTCTGGCGCAGATGGTGCGGGCATGGGGACTCGAACCCCAACGCATCGCTGCACGAGAACCTAAATCTCGCATGTCTGCCAATTCCATCATGCCCGCAGATATTCAGGTTGCAGCAAAACAGGCAGCCGAAAAGAAGCTCCGGCCTTCCGTTTTCGGCTGATTCCGGCTTTGCGCGCTCCGTTATCATCCTGCAACCTGTATTTTATCATTCCGCCCGGCGGCTGTCAAGTCTTCCGGTCCCGGGCATCGGACGGGTCAGTGCCCGTCCGCCGTCCGCTCAAATTTCAGGCCGACCTGCGCCAGCTCGCGGTTATAGGCGTCGACGACCGTCGGATTGATCTGCTCAAGGCGTTCATACTGCCGCGCGATATGGTCGCGCCGGTGGAGCACGGCGTCAAACCACCGCGCCGTCCACATGACCGGCAGCAGCACCGGGAAGCGCTCGAGCATCGGATAGCGCTTTTTCATGCTCGAATAGGGTAAAAACACGAGCCGCCGCAGTGACCTCTGCTTGGCAGCATGGATGTCGGCCGTCTTGGCGCTCTGCCGTGCCGCGTTGGCCGCGTCAAATGCCTCGCGGATGCCGAACGCCCCGCTCACGAGGATACGCTCCGTGATCGCCCGCGTCAGCTCCGTCTCCTGCCGGCCGTCGAGCCAGACCGCGACGGTCGCCAGAATGTTCCGGTGGAAGGCCTCCAGCTCCAGCCTGCGCAGCTCCCGTTCCAGATAGGCGCGGTCCAGCTCCGGATAGGCGCGGCGGAACATCCACAGGTCGAGCATATGCCGCAGACCGATGCCGCCGTCGCGATAGTGCTTCGTCAGGTGCGTGAACACATAGAGATACTCGTCCTCGGGGCGCATGGCGTATTCGCACGCCGCGCGGCGCTCGGCCTTCTCCCACGGGTCGCGGAAATAGGCATAATAGTCGCTGTTATAAGACGGAATGAGCCGTCGGTGGAACTCGAGGAGCATCCCGTTCCGGTCGCGCCACATCAGCTCGTGATCCGTCTGCATTCCCTCGGCGAACCCGGCCTCGCGCATCAGCGGCCGCAGGCGCTCATACTGCTCCTCGCGCACAAGAATGTCGATGTCGCTCATCAGCCGCAGCTCCGACGACGGATAAAGCCGCTTCAGGGACGAGCCCTTGAGCAGCATAAAATCCAGCCCGTGCTCGGTCAGGAGCGTCCGCACCTGCTCCAGACAGTAGAGCTGATTCTGGTCGAAGCACACCGCCTGCATCGCCCGGTCGGCAATCGGCCGGAGCATCTGCGCATCTGCGCCGCACTTGCTCAGCCCGACATAGAGCAGCGGCAGGATCTGGTGCCTCCTGCCCAGCCGCTCCATCGCGCCGTAATCGATCGGCTGCTCCAGCTGCCCCGCGCACCCGGTCAGCGCCGCCCGGATCACGGTAAAGAGATTTTGATAGGTGCTCAACAAGATTTCCTCCCAAAAATGCCGCGAAGAATGCGTTTTTTCACGGCCAAAAGATTCTCCCGATAAAACAGAAGCTGCACGATCAGGCTCACCGCCGCGCACACGGCGAACGCGAGCGCCGCCTGCAGCAGCCACGAGAGCAGCGACCCGGTGAAGATCCGGATGTGCATTGCCGCGCCGATGCCGACTGCCGCCGTGAGCGCATCGGTCGCAAACAGCTTCAGATAATGCGTTTTCCTGACAAAAACGATGTTGCGCGAGAAATAGATCATCTCATAGACGACGAAGAACGCCGTGGCCGCGACCGTTCCGAAGGCCACGCCGATCAGGCCGAAGCGGAACACGCAGACGATTGAGAGCGACAGATTGGTGACCGCCTCGATCAGCGACGCCGCCTGCGTCTGCCGGTAGTGCCCGGCCGCGCGGATGAGCGTATAGTTGCAGTTGCGGATGCTGCTGAGGAAATACGCCAGACAGATCAGCGCGGCAAAAAGCGGCGCCTCATAGTCCGCGTCGGTGATCTGCGCAGTGTAGACCTTGACAAAGGGCACGATCAGCAGCCCCGTGACCGTGAAGAGCAGCGTGCTCACCGTGTGGACGCACCAGTCATACAGCGTGTAAAACCGGCGCAGCTCCTGCCGTTCGCCGCGCGCGAGCATGTTGCCCAGCAGCGCCTGCACGCCCGTTGTGGCCGCCGTGATGAGCTGCTTGATGCAGTTCGTCACGAGCGTATAGACCGAATAGACCGACACGTTTTTCAGCGTGGAGAACACCGTCAGAACCATCACGTCGGTGTTTTCATAGATCATATAGGCGATGTGCTGGATGATCCCGCTCGATTTCTGCGGCACGACCGAACGGTCGACGGCCACGGTCAAATCAAGCTCATAGTGTTTTTTTACGTAAAGGTACAGGAGCAGCGGACGCAGCAGATAGATCAGCGAGGTCGCCAGCTTCACGAGCTGGATGGGCGCGCCACTGACCATGAGTGCCACGCTGACCGCCGTGTTCACGAGCAGTGTGCTGCCGTTGACGAGCAGCTGCACGCTGGATTTCTGATCGGCGTTCAGCAGCAGCTGATAGGTGATGCCGATGAAATACTGCCCGAGCTGGGAAATGCCCATCGCCGCGATCAGCGTCGCCGTGAACCAGTAGTCGAACGTGTGATTGATGAGCGTCGGATAGATTGCCAGCAAAGCCGCGATATAGCCTGTCAGAATGCAGCCGACCACCCGGAAAAAGCGCTTGGAATAGGCAAAGACCCTGCTGATCTGCGCCGTGTCGCGGTCGGCCAGCGGCTTATAATACGCCGAGGAGACGACCGCGCTGATGCCGAGATCGCAGATGTTGATGAAGGACAGAAACTGCGTGATCGAGCTGATGAGGCCGTTGACCTCCGAGCCGTAAAAATACAAAAAGCAGCGCGGCAGGATCAGGCCGGTGACGATCAGGATCACCTGATAGACCAGCGCCAGAATGGAGTTCCATTTTAAGCTTCTATACCTTGTGTTCATTCGGTTTCAGATTCCTCCGATTCTCTGCGGCATAGCGGCAGGCGATCCCGAGCATGATCGTCACGAAGCAGCTGTTGAGCGTCGATTCGGTCAGCCCGTTCACCAGCAGCACGCACAGGGCAACAAAGACCATGCGCTGCTTGAGATCGTTCATGTTCAGATGCCGGATCGTGTAGAACAGCAGCGTTCCATAGAGCAGCAGCCCGATCACGCCGCTCTCCAGCAGGATCTCCAGAACGAAATTGTGCGCCTCGTAGTTAAAGCGGTACATGCCAAGCGAGTTGATATACCGGATGCGCGCGCCGCGCCCGACGCCGATCAGCCAATAGCGCCCGATGTAGCGCTTGACGGTCTTCCAGATCGACATGCGGGAGGTCAGCGTGCCGTCCTTGCCGAGCAGCTCGGTAAAGCTCAGCCAGAATTTCGATTCCAGCAGCGTCTCCGAAAACAGGATCAAAATGGCATAGATCGCGAGGATCACCGCAATATAGACCCACTTGGGCGGTTTGAATTTCACGGCCAGCAGCAGCAGGATCGCCGCGACCGCCGTGACCACGACGCCCGTTCCGCTCGAGCCGACGATCACCGAGAGCAGGCACAGCCCCAGCCCGATGATGCTCGTCCAGCGGAGTTTTCCGTATCGCTCGATCGCCTGAAACAGGATGAAAAACGCGCCGGGGATCAGGAAAATACTGAGTCCGTTCTTGCCGCTGATAAAAAACATCTCGTTCTCGTCCCCGCTGCGCAGAAACAGCCCCGGCAGATTGATCAGCACGAGCGCAATGACCAGCACGGCCAGCGCCTGCAGGAGCTGCGAATAAAAGTCCGTTTGCAGCAGCAGGAAGAGGAAGACCGATATCAGCATCACGACCAGGATGCCGAGGCTGATGCCGCTGTGCACCGCCGTATTCACGAAAACAAGTCCCTGAAACAGTGCGAACAGCACGCTGTAAAGGTTGATCCTGATCTCCTCGGCCATATAGACCACCAGCGCGCCGGTCACGAGCATCGAAAAAAACTGCCATCCCTGGTAGACCGATGTGCCCATCGCGCTCCGGATGCCCTGGACGCTCAAAAACGGGAGGATCAGCACGATCCAGATGAACACAAGGAGCTGTCTGTTTCTTTCACGGATTCGATTCAACTTTTTTCTCTCCTAAGCGCCCTTTTCAGCGCGGTTTTTCCCTGAAAAACGACGATCCCGGCCGCATAATAGAGCCGGGAGACGCCCAGCAGCTTGGCCTCGTCTCTGCGGCGAAGCCCCTTGGGCTTCGCGACTGCGTGAAATTCGCCGCATTTGTGCAGCGCCCAGATGCCGCTGTACGCCTCGAGGAAGACCCGGCAGCAGGCGGTATAGCCCCGGAAATTTTTGCGATAGGTCTCCGCGTTGGTGTTTTTGGTCAGGCCGTCGGCAATATAATTGCAGCGATAAATGGCTTCATTATACCAGCGCAGGCGGTAGCCCTCGCAGGCGATGCGATCCCAGACGACCGACTCGCGGATGAAATTCTCGCCCTCAAACTCCGGAAATGGGAAACTCCGCATCAGCTCCGTGCGATAGGCCTCCGCCTTGTCGCCCAGCAGGCCGAAGCGCCTGCGCTCGGCGTTGCTCGCCTCCACATAGGGCGCACGCGGCGCGCCGCCGACCGGCTTTCCCTGCGTCTGCTTCAGCCCGGCCACGCCGGCAAGATCGTCGCGCCCGGCCACCTCGGCCGTCCATGCGGCAATGCGCTCGACGGCGCAGGGCAGGAGGGAATCGTCGCTGTCCAGAATCAAAAACCATGCGCCGCGCGCCAGCTGCACGCCGCGGTTGACCGCGCGGTGCTTGCCGCCGTTGGGCTGTCTGCAATAGCGGATCGGGAAATCCGCGCACTGCGCCGCCCAGCCGCGCACGAGCTGCTCCGTCTCATCCTGCGAGCCGTCGTCAACGACGATCCACTCGAAATCGAAGCAGCTCTGCTCCCGCAGGGAACGGTACGCCTCGGGCAGGATATACGCGCGGTTATAGGTCGGCGTCATGATCGTCAGCATGGTTTTCTCCTCTTTATCTCCGCTTGAATACCCAGCGCATACAGGCGCCGAAGCCCTCGAATCTGGTCTTTGCCACGGCCGTCGCGAGAACAGCCGCCGGCCTTCTCGGCAGGAAGCGCGCCATTTTGCGCTTCAGCTCCAGCGCGTATTGCTGCGCCTCGTTGTGCCAGCTTGCGCAATAGTGGTGGATCGAGCGCGTCTCGTCCGTGATATGCAGTGCGCCGGTGTCGTAGTCCATGGGACAGAAATACGCCGCCGGATAGACCGTCACCCCGGCCGCGCGCAGCAGCGCGCCGTCCTTTTGCAGACCGTGCCGCTCGAGCGCCTCGGTCGTGTAGTCCACGACGGTCTTGCCGTCCGGCGTGCCGTCGGGCAGCAGATAATGCCGCGCGCGGTAGCCATCGAGCATCTCGCGGTAAAGCTCCATCCCCGGCTCTGCGGCGAGGCCGAGGCCGGGGTTGACCAGCAGCCGTTCCCCGTACTCGCGCCCCATAAACGCGCCGCGCGCGAGCAGGTCGTCCAGCGGGCGGATCAGCTCAACATCGGTGTCAAAATAAAGCCCGCCGTGCTCATATAGGATCTGAAACCGGGCGTAATCGCTCACGAACGCCCATTTTTTTGCCTGATAGGCCTCGCGTGTATAGGCGCAGGCGTTGACGTCAAAATTCGACTCGTTCCACTCGATGATCTCGCAGTCCGGGCAGAATTTTTTCCAGCTCGCGATGCAGCGCAGCGCAAGCTCCGGCAGCGGCTTGCCGCCGAACCAGCAGTAGTGTATTGTTTTAGGAATCATGCTCCCGCCTCCGTTCCCGGTAGAGCCGCGCGCCCCGGCGCATCTGCCGGAGCGCCTCGCCGGTCGAAAGCTCGTTCCGGTAAAGCGCCCGCTTGCGCAGGGCAAATTGCAGGATCAGAAGCGCCGTGAACGGCGTTTTCATTGCGGCGAAGGCCGCGCCCTTGCCGCGGAAAAACCGCGCGTCGTGCCCGTTGAGCCACGTTGAGTCGCCCATGTGCAGGTCGGCGACCGTCTCCGGCACAAAGCAAAGGCGCAGTCCCGCGCGCAGGCAGTGCGCCAGCAGCGCGTTCTCCTCGCCCATCAGGAACTCCGTCCCCGTGCCGATCCGCTCGTCGAAGCGCAGGCCGCGCGCGGTCAGCGCCGTCCTGCGGAACGCCAGCTCGACCGAGGCCGCCCGCATCGAGCCGAAAAAGTGCAGTCTCCGCTCCGTCTCGGGGTAGGTCTTAAAGGGCTTTTCGATCCCCTCCACGCGGAAGCGGATCAGCTCGGCGTCGAGCCGTCCGAATGCGGCTTGAACCGTCTCGGCATAGCCGGGACGGTAGATCATATCGTCGTCGGCCAGCATACAAAGCTCGGCCGTCGCGTGCGCCAGCGCCATGTTGCGGCTCCGGCTCAGGCCGCGCTCACGCGTGTCGATCCAAACGACGCGGTGCCCCCGATGCTCGAGGATCGTCTCGCCCTCGCGGTCGCACTGGTTGACGACCACGGCGTCGCTCTGCACCTGCATCCGCTCGAGCAGCGCATGATCGTCTTGGTGCATCGTGGAGATCAAAAGCTCAAGCGTCATTTGGCCACCTCTCGCACCGCCTCGACAAGCGCGCCGTAGGTCTTGGCACGGTCGAACTGCTCCTCGCCCAGTCGGCGGCTGTTTTTGCCCAGCTCGCGGCGCAGCGCCGCGTCCGAGGCAAGCGCGCGGATGCACGCAGCCAGCGCCTCGGTGTCCCCGGGCGCGCAGCTCATGCCCGCGTGATAGGCAGCCAGCAGCTCGCCGAATTCCGGCAGCTTCTGCACGTTGATGACAGGCAGTCCGGCGGCGAGATAGTCCGCATGCTTGTTGATGATGCTCTGCGCCGCGTTACCGACCAAAACATTCAGCCCGATGTCGCAGCGCACGAGCTTTTTCACCATCTGTGTATAGGGCAGGCGCCCGGTGAAGCGCACGGGCAGGTCTTTTTCTGCGGCGTAGCGCTCGAATTTCTCGCGCAGGGGACCGTCGCCCATCACGAGCAGCTCCGTTTCGTCGAAGCCCTGCTCGCGCAGCAGTGCCATGGCATCCATCACGCCGCAGAGGTCATAGCTGTGCCCCAGCATCCCGACGTAGGCCATGGTAACGGGGCGCAGTCTGCCCGTCAGCTCCGGCGCGCCGGCAGCCGCGCGGTCAAAGCCCACCAGCTCCGTGCCGATAAAGACGCAGCGGCCGCCCGCGCATCTGTCATTGCAGCGCAGCGCGCGCTGCACATAGGTCTGCGAGACGGCGACGATCGCGTCGGCGTTGGCGTAGGCATATTCCACCGCCCGCTTCATCGGCCGCAGCGCCACCTGCGCCACCGCGTGCGGCAGCACCATGTCGAAGGCCTCCGGCCAGAGATCGAGCACGTCGATCACCACCGGGATGCCGTTCCGCTTTGCAAATTGCACCACGCGCTTGGCAAGCCCCGTCGGCGGCACGAACAGATAGATCGCGTCCGGCCGTTCGCGTTTTTTCAGATAGTCGACCACGCGCCGTGCAAAGGCGCGGTGCGAAAAGACGCGCGTCGGCGAGACGTTTTTTGCATAGCCGCGCTCGTGCAGCAGCGTCGCCCTGTAGGGCAGCGGTTCCGACACCGGCTCATGCTGCCGCTTGCGCGTGTGGTAAAACGACGAGGTCACGACCTCGACCGTCATCCCCGCCCCGGCCAGCTCCGCCGCCGCGGTGTGATAGCGGCTGCTTGACTTTTCCCACGGGAAATGCCAGTAATTTGAGATCATCACAACATCCGGCATGTTCAACCTCCTAACAGGTATTTCACCGGCCTGCGCAGCCGCTTCAGCGGCAGTCTGCGCAGAAGCATCGCCGCCGCGACCGGCACGAGCCAGCCCGCAGCGCACATGGCCGCAACCGTCAGAGGCACGGAAAGCCCCAGCAGCTGCCTCAGAACGATGCGGACGCCGAGCATCACCGGCCAATGCAGAATATAAACGGTGAACGAGTCTGCCGCCAGGCGCTCCATGCGCGGCGGAACGCGGCGAAGCGCCGCGCCGACCGAAAGCAGCGCAAGCAGAATGCTGCCGCACGGGATCCAGAACAGCACAGACAGCCGGTCATAAAACACCAGCGCCGCCGCAGAGCTCACGGCCGCCAGCGCGATCATCGGCCAGCGCAGCTTCTTCATCAGGGCAAGGAAGCGCTCCGTCTCGAGCTGTCCGAGCAGGCAGCCGAGCAGGAAGAACAGAAGATCCTTATGCAGGTCGCTGAAGGCAAGCAGCTCGCTGCGGATCGGCAGCATATACAGCGCCACGCCGAGCGCAAGCGCAAGTACGGCAGTGACCCGTTTTCTGCTCGCGAACATCCGCTCGAGCACCGGGCAGAGCAGGTAAAGCTCAAACAGTCCGACCAAAAACCAGGTATGCCCCCAAATGTTCCGACGCGGAAAGGCGAAATCCTCCAGCAGCGCCGGAATGCTCGGGGGTGCAGCGTCGGCGATGTAGGCGCTCGCCAGAAGCTTCGGCGCCCAGAACAGCAGGTTCCAAAACAGATACGGCAGCAGCAGCCGCTTGCTTTTTTCCAGAACGAACGTCCGGTAGCTGCGCCCGTGCAGGTAGCCCCGGTGCGCAAGGAGATAGCCGCTTATCAGAAAAAACAGCGGCATATGGAACAGATAGATCCATTCCTTGGTGAACGCATACCACCCGGCCGAAACGGTCAGCCCATTGGCGGAGTGGCCGAGGATCACAAGGATCGGCCCGAGCACCTGCAAAAAGCTGATGCAGGGATAGCGTTCATGCTCCATGCTTCACCAAAACCCCCATTCGGTGCTCCGCGCCGCAGATGCCCCGCAGCGCAGCAGCAGTCTCCTCTGAGAGCGCAACGCCGCCGCGCATGGCCTCCTCATAGGCGGCCTGCTCGCGTTCGCCCGGGTAGAGCACCGCCTCGCCGGATGCGTGCAGCGCAAGAATATAGTCGTCCACCGTGTCATAAAACGAGTCGTCCGCGATCAGCGTCGGGTCGAGCGCAGCAAAGCACTGTCCCACGTTCATGCAGCGGTTTTCTTCGGAATAAAAGCGATTCACGCGGTTCTGATAGCCCGCGCCGGAGAGCACACCCGCAAGCAGGTCGATCGCCATGGCAATGGCCGAGCCCTTATGCGCAGCCATCGGCAGCACCATTCCCTCTATAGCGGCAGCCGGATCGGTCGTCGGCACGCCGCGCGCGTCCACCGCCCAGCCCTCCGGAATGGTTCCGCCCTGCTTGCGGATCTCGTTGATCTTGGATTTCGCCACGACGCTCGTGGCCATGTCGACCACGATCGGCGCGAAGCTGCGCGCCGGAACGGCCACGGAAAAGGGATTGGTGCCCAGCAGCTTTTTTGTGCCGCCCCATGCGGGCATAGCCGTTGGACTGTTGCAGCAGCAGGCGCCGATCAGGCCGCGATCGGCCGCCATTTTTGCGTAATAAAAGGCGGGGCCGAAGGTGTTTGCATTGCGGCAGAAGACGGCGAACAGGCCGCTCCTGCGTGCTCCCTCAAGCGCAAGCGCCATGCAGTCGCTTGCGGAGACCGCGCCGAGCTGCCCCTTGGCGTCAACAACGGCAAAGGCCGCCGTCTGGCGGAGCACCTCCGTTTTTTCGCCGAGCGCAAAGCCTCCCCGGTCAATTTTGGAAAGATAGGCAGGGAGCACCGCCAGACCGTGCGTGTGCACGCCGCGCAGATCGGCCGCAAGCATACTGTCGAGCAGCGTGCGTCCCTGTGTCTGCGGCACGCCGTGCGCCGCCAGCAGCTCCGTCAGGCCGCTGCGCAGCGGTTCAATCTGAAATCGCTCCATCCTACCGCTTCCCCACCGGCTCAGCCGGCTGCTCCTGCGCCGCAGCGCTCTTTACCGTCGTTCCGACGTTTTCGTTATCCGCATTGGAAAAGACCTTCCAGATGGTCATGAAAAAGATCTTCACGTCGAGCAGGAAGGAAACATGGTCGACGTAATACACGCTCATCCGGATGCGCTCGTCCCAGTCCACACCCTTGCGGCCGTGCACCTGAGCCCAGCCGGTGATGCCGGGGCGCAGCTCGAACATGCGCCGCTGCTCCGGTGTGTACTCCTCAATCGGCCACGGATGGTATGTAAGCGGCGGGCGAAAGCCGATCAGTGAAAAATTACTCAAACGAATATTTGATGCATCATACACAA
>OGXM01002045.1_pt1 | contig 10210 bp, 9 predicted proteins | sample 1576271 | NCBI WGS metagenome assembly OGXM01 (sample SAMEA3541579, study PRJEB24748) | human gut metagenome | biome: human gut; feature: human-associated habitat; material: faeces | place: China | collected 2012 | reverse complement strand
CCCGTTAGGAGGATATAGCGATGGATTTTACTCTGTCCAAGCAGCAGCAGATGGTGCAGAAAATGTACCGCGAGTTTGCTGAAAACGAAGTCAAGCCTCTGGCTAAGAAAGTTGATGCAGAAGAGTACTTCCCCAAAGAGACCGTCGAGAAGATGGGCAAGCTGGGCATGATGGGCATTTACTTCCCCACCTCTGTCGGCGGTGCAGGCGGCGACGTGCTGTCCTACGTCATGGCGGTTGAGGAAATGTCCAAGGTTTGCGGCACGACCGGTGTTATCCTGTCTGCCCACACCTCTCTGTGCGCTGCGCCTATCTACGAGAACGGCACCCCCGCCCAGAAGGAGAAATACCTGCCCAAGCTGTGCAGCGGCGAGTGGATCGGCGCTTTCGGCCTGACCGAGCCCGGTGCCGGTACCGATGCCCAGGGCCAGCAGACCTTCGCCGTTGACGAGGGCGACCACTGGAAGCTGAACGGCTCCAAGATCTTCATCACCAACGCCGGCTTTGCCGATGTGTTCATCATCATCGCCGTCACCGGTTTTGTCACCGACAAGCGCGGCCGCAAGCAGAAGGAAATCAGCGCCTTCATCGTGGAGCGCACCGATCCCGGCTTCAAGGTCGGCAAGCCCGAGGACAAGATGGGCATCCGCGGTTCTTCCACCTGCGAGCTGATCATGGAAGACTGCATCATCCCGAAGGACCGCCTGCTGGGCGTCAAGGGCAAGGGCTTCCAGCTGGCCATGGCTACGCTGGACGGCGGCCGTATCGGCATCGCTTCTCAGGCTCTGGGCATTGCCGAGGGCGCTCTGGAGGAGACCATTGCTTACGTCAAGGAGCGCAAGCAGTTCGGCCGTGCCATCGCTGCTTTCCAGAACACCCAGTTCGAGCTGGCTGAGATGAAGGCTCGTGTTGAGGCTGCGAAGTATCTGGTTTATGCTGCCGCTCTGAAGAAGCAGCAGGCTATGGATGGCGCAAAGGTTCGTTACAGCGTCGAGGCTGCACAGGCTAAGCTGATCGCAGCCCGCACTGCAAGCGATGTGACCCGCCGCTGCCTGCAGCTGTTCGGTGGTTACGGCTACACCCGTGACTACCCCATCGAGCGCATGATGCGTGATGCCAAGATCACTGAGATCTACGAGGGCACCAGCGAAGTGCAGATGATGGTCATTTCCGGCGCGCTGCTGAAGTAAGGGAGGCAAGAGTTACAATGAAAGCAATTGTTTGTGTAAAGCAGGTTCCTGATACCTCCGGCAAGGTGTCCGTCAAGCCCGATGGCACTTTGGATCGTGCATCCATGGCAACCATCACCAACCCCGATGACCTGAACGCTCTGGAGGCCGCCCTGAAACTGAAGGACGCCACCGGCTGCGAGGTCGTTGTTGTTACCATGGGTCCCCCGCCGGCAGAGGGCATGCTGCGTGAGCTGCTGGCCCGCGGCGCTGATAAGGCTGTTCTGGTCTCCGGCCGTGAGTTCGGCGGTTCCGATACCTTTGCAACCAGCCAGATCCTGGCTGCTGCCGTCAACAAGATCGGCGTTGGCCCCGAGGACGTTGTGTTCTGCGGCCGTCAGGCAATCGATGGCGATACCGCACAGGTTGGCCCCCAGATCGCTGAAAAGCTGCATCTGCCGCAGGTCACCTACGTTGCCGACATCCAGAAGGACGGCAACACTCTGACCGTGAAGCGTATGCTTGAGGACGGCTACATGATGGTCAAGGTGCAGACTCCCTGCCTGCTGACCTGCATCAAGGAGCTGAACGACCCCCGCTACATGAGCGTGAACGGCATCTTTACCTGCTACGACAAGCCCATGGAAGTGTTCGACTACAACGCACTGAAGGACGATCCGCTGATCGAGGTGGACACCATTGGCCTGAAGGGTTCTCCGACGAACGTCTTTAAGTCCTTCACTCCTCCGCAGAAGGGCGCAGGCACCATGCTGCAGGGCGACGATGTTGCCGCCCAGCTGGCTGGCATCCTGGCCAAGAAGCACCTGATCTGATGAAAGGAGCATAGGATTACAATGGCTGATTTTAACGAATACAAGGGCGTATGGGTCTTTTGCGAGCAGCGCCAGGGCGCACTGATGTCCACTGACTTCGAGCTGGTTAGCGAGGCCCGTAAGCTGGCCGACGAGCTGGGCTGCGAGGTCACCGGTCTGCTGCTGGGCGACAACGTGGAGGGCATTGCCAAGGAACTGGGCGGCTACGGTGCCGACAAGGTTCTGGTCTGCGACAGCCCCCTGCTGAAGGATTACACTACCGACGCATACGCTAAGGTCGTGTGCGATATGGTCAACGAGTACAAGCCTGAGGTGCTGCTGATCGGCGCTACCAACATTGGCCGCGACCTCGGCCCCCGCTGCGCAGCCCGTCTGCACACCGGCCTGACCGCCGACGCTACCCATCTGGATATCGACACTGCAAAGTACATCGACTTCCTGAAGGAGAGCTCCACCATCGACCTGTCCAAGCAGAAGTTCGATATGGAAGACCGCAACCTGAAGATGACCCGTCCCGCATTCGGCGGCCATCTGATGGCTACCATCATCTGCCCCCGCTTCCGTCCCCAGATGTCCACCGTGCGTCCCGGTGTTATGAAGAAGGCTCCCTTCGATCAGGCCAAGGCTGATGCCTGCCAGATCGTCAAGCCCGCCTTCAGCCTGACCGCTGAGGACATCAAGACCGAAGTGCTGAGCGTGGAGAAGGCCGCTGAGAAGCTGGTCGATCTGATCGGCGCAGATGTTATCGTTTCCGTGGGTCGTGGCATCAGCAAGGATGTCAACAAGGGCATCGAGCTGGCCGAGCAGCTGGCAGCCGCTCTGGGCGGCGGCGTCGTGGGCGCTTCCCGTGCCGTCACCGATGCAGGCTGGATGACCGCTGACCATCAGGTTGGTCAGACCGGCAAGACCGTGCACCCCAAGATCTATGTTGCTCTGGGCATTTCCGGCGCTATCCAGCACACTGCTGGTATGCAGGACTCCGAGTGCATCATCGCTGTCAACAAGAATGAGGGCGCACCCATCTTCGGCGTGGCTGACTACGGCATCGTGGGCGATCTGTTCAAGGTAGTTCCCGAACTGATCAAGCAGATCGAGGCAGCAAAGGCTGCTCAGTGATCGACTGACGCGAGATCTTTTTATAGCATAGCCTGAATTGTGGGAGGGCGGCTCTTCGGAGCCGCTCTTCTTTTTATGTAAGGAATACGGCACAGCACAGATGGCCCTGAAAAGGCTGCCTGTGCTGTTTTTTGTTGCAGAAAGTACAGCCAAAGGCCGGCTGCAGCCCAGAAAAGGGCTGCGGGAGGGGAGTGGGCCGGAAAAAGCGCACACAAAAGTCTGTTACACTTTGAAATATGCATATAAGCGAATAAACATACAGAAAAATGCATGAAAAACATTGCAGAAAAGGTGTAGAAAAATAAAATGCAACACGTTAAGTGTGACGAAACAATCCTGAAAACGGTGAAGTGCAACACAGACGTAACAAATTTACGGTATCTTGGATGAACCTGTTGCGCTTGTGAAACGTTTTCGGAACGGGAAATTTTGATTTTTTTGCATTTTCTCTCAAAAAATTGACAGAAACCCCTTGACGATGAGATGCTATTGTGATACTTTTGTTGCACAAAAGCAACACATTTGAAACGGAAGAGTTGCAAATGTGTTGCAGTACGCATTCACATGAATGCAAAAAAGCTTTTATATACAAAAGCTTACGGAGGATGTCTTATGAAACTCGAGATGCGCACCCTGAAGAATATCGCAGCAGCAGCTATGACTTTGGCTGTGGTTTTTGGTGCTGCATCTCTTAAGCCCGTTACTGCAAACGCAGCTGAGGCTTCGGTTTCTGCCTCCATCGAAGAAGAAAATTCCTACATCAGCTTTCAGGACGAAGCTTATCAGAACGAGTTCCTGCGCCGCGTAAACAACGAGCGCGTAAAGGCTGGCCTGAAGCCCGTTCAGCTGGGCGACAGCAGCCACAATAGTGCCGCTCAGGAGCGCGCTAAGGAACTGGCCTCTTCTTATTCCTACGTTCGTCCCAATGGCCAGCGCGATTTTACCATCTTCGCAGAGAATGGCATCGAAGATGTGTCGATTGGCGAGGACTACATGGCGGGCGTTTCTACCCCCGATGCAGCGGTGGATCAGTGGATGAACATTGATTTCGCACGTGAGCGCATGCTGAATGCGGATGTGACCACCATGAGTGTGGGCCACTACGAAGGCGGCGTTTACAACAACTACTGGGTGCTGATCTTCTCTTGCCCCGAAAACTCTTACACCAGCAACTACCGTCAGGAAGTTCTGGATCTGGTCAATGCCGAGCGTGCAAAGTACGGCCTGCAGCCCCTGGTCATGGGCGATGCAAAGCTCACCGCAGCTGCTCAGCAGCGCGCCGAAGAGATCGCAACCGTCAATTCTCACGTTCGTCCCAATGGTACCAAGTGGTACACTGTTCTCAGCGAGTACGGCGTGACGGATGCCGCTGCTGGCGAGAATGCCGCATGGGGCAGCGTTTCTCCTGAAGAAGTCGTGAATGCCTGGATGAACTCCGAAGGCCATCGCGCAAACATTCTGGATCCAGAAGCTCGTGCAATGGGTGTTGGCTACTACTACAACAGCTCCAGCACTTGGGGCCATCAGTGGATCCAGCTCTTTACCAAGTAATCATCGTAATCATATGCTTTCTTCAGAAAAATCGGCTGGGCCGCAGGGCTCAGCCGATTTTTTTGTTGCGCTTTTTTCTGGCAGAGGACATGCGGGCAGCGGTACCGGGAGCTGGCCTTGACACAAAAACGTATGCGGCAGTGGTTGCACAACGGACGATTTATGTTATACTTGTTTTGAATAACATGCAGGAGGAACCACAGTGGAGGATTACCGCACCATCCATGGCACGGCCACAGGAGAATACGAAGAAAAGAAGAGCCGCTTCATTGCGGCGCTGTCATTTGCGGACAGCGAGGAAGCTGCCGTTGCATTTCTGGAACAGGTGCGTGCGGCCAACCGCACCGCCCGCCACAATGTGTATGCCTACCGCCTGAGGGAAGGCAACCGGGAACGCTATTCAGATGATGGTGAACCGGCCAAGACGGCGGGCACACCAGCGCTGGAGGTGCTGCAGCACAGCGGCCTGACGGATCTGATCGTGGTGGTGACCCGTTACTTTGGCGGCGTGCTGCTGGGCACCGGCGGCTTGGTGCGTGCATACACCACGGCTACGGCCCGTGCACTGGAAAATGCCGAGGTGGTCACGGTGCGCAGCGTGGTGGAGCTGCGCGTGACGGTGGATTACTCCCTTTATGAGCGTGCATCGCTGCTGATCGATGCGGCGGGAGCAAAACAGGCCGCGCCGCAGTTCACGGATCGCGTGACCCTGTGCTGGCAGATGCCGGAACACACCGAAGGCCCGCTGCTGGAACAGCTGCGGGAGCTGACGCGCGGCTGCGCGCAGGTGACGGTATCCGACCCGTTCTACGCACCGTTCTGAACCCGGAAGCGGCAAAAATAAAAAAGCAAGCATTATTTTGCGAACCGACAGGCTTTTTCCCCCTTCGACAAAGCGGGTGTGCTACAATTGCCGCAGACGCAGCAATTGGGATCGGCTGTGCCGAAACAGAGAGGGGGAATGGCGACAAAAAGGGAGGGCGACTTTGTATGGATGTACGTCAGCGCACAGAAGAGATCGAACATATGACCTTCGCGCCGTGGGCTACCTTCAGCGACCAGAGCCGCGGCCGCATGCTGCCGGAAGAGCAGGACCCGATCCGGCCGGTGTTCCAGCGTGACCGTGACCGGGTGCTGCACTGCAAGGCGTTCCGACGGCTCAAACAAAAGACGCAGGTGTTCCTCTCGCCGGAGGGAGACCTGTACCGCACCCGACTGACCCATACGCTGGAGGTCTCGCAGATCGCGCGGACCATTGCCCGCGCCCTGCGGCTGAACGAAGATCTGACCGAAGCGATCAGCCTTGCCCATGATCTGGGCCACACGCCGTTTGGCCATGCCGGGGAGCGCGCGCTGAATGAGCTGTGCCCGGACGGCTTCAAGCACTACATGCAGAGCCTGCGTGTGGTGGACAAGCTGGAAAAGGACGGCCGGGGCCTGAACCTGACGTGGGAGGTGCGCAACGGCATCGTGACCCACACAAAGGGCACCTGGGCGGCAACGCCGGAAGGGCGCATCGTGCGCATGGCGGATCAGATCGCCTATGTGAACCACGACATTGAGGACGCGGTGCGCGCCGGTGTGCTGGACCCAGCCACCCTGCCGAAAGAATGCACCGCCGTGCTGGGCCAGACAAAATCTGCCCGCATCACCACCATGATCAACAGTATCCTTGCCAACAGCGATGGGGATGTGAAGGTGGGCGCAGAGGAAAACGAAGCCTTCCTTGCGCTGCGGGATTTCATGTACGCCACCGTGTATGTGGACAAGACCGCCAAGCGGGAAGAGCAGAAGGTGGACAAGGTGATCGGGGAACTGTACGATTACTACCTGAACCATGTGGACCGGATGTCCAATTTTTACATCCAGCTGGCTTATCAGGAGGGCAGAGAACGCGCAGTGACTGATTACATCAGTGGCATGAGCGATGAATTTGCCATCCGCACTTTTGAGGAATTGTTTGTGCCCCGGAAGTGGCATGTCCTATAAATCCGAAAGGTCGTTTGAAAGATCCATGATCCCACACGAATACATTGAAGAACTGACCCGCCGCACCGACATTGTGGAGCTGGTGGGCAGCTATGTGCAGCTCAAGCGCAAGGGACGTTTGTATGGCGGCCTGTGCCCCTTTCACAGCGAAAAAACGCCCTCATTCTACGTCTACCCGGACACCCAGAGCTTTTACTGCTTTGGCTGCGGCGCAGGCGGCGATGCCATTACCTTTACGAAAAAGATCAACAGCATCGATTACCCGGAGGCCGTTAAGCTGCTGGCAGCGCGGGCCGGTATGCCGGAGCCGCAGGAGGACGACAAAACAGGCCGGATGCGCAGCCGCATCCTCTCCATGAACAAGGAGGCGGCACGGTTTTTCCACGCCTGCCTGAACTCCACCGTGGAGGAAGCCCGTCAGGCCCGTGCCTACTGGCGGCGGCGCGGTCTGGACGACAAGACTATCGTCCGGTTCGGGCTGGGCTATGCGCCCAACGACGGACAGGCGCTGTATCAGTTCCTGCGCGATAAGGGCTACAATCAGCAGGAGCTAGATGCCAGCGGCCTGTTCAAGCGCAGTGCGTCCGGCCGCATCTACTGCCTGTTCTGGAAGCGGGTGATGACCCCCATCTTTGACCTGCGCGGCAACATCATTGCGTTTGGTGGGCGCGTGCTGGACGATTCCAAACCGAAATATGTCAACAGCCCGGAAACGCTGGTGTACCACAAATCAGAGACGGTGTTTGCGCTGCAGATCGCAAAGCGCAGCGCGGTGCGCCGGTTCGTGCTGTGCGAGGGCTACATGGACGTGATCAGTATGCATCAGGCAGGCATCGACACAGCAGTGTGCGCCTGCGGCACGGCCCTGACCCCGGAGCAGGTGCGGCTCATCAGCGAGTATGCTGACGAGGTGATCCTGAGCTACGATTCGGACGAAGCAGGCCAGAAGGCCACGCTGCGCTCGCTGGAACTGTTCCGCAACAGCCCGGTAAAGGTGGGCGTGCTGCAGATCCCCGGTGCAAAGGACCCGGACGAGTACATCAAAAAGTATGGCGCAGAGCGATTCAAAGCCCTGCTGGATGGTGTGGGCAATGCACTGGACTTCCGGCTGGGCCGTCTGCGCAGCCAGTACGATCTGGCACAGGATGCCCAGCGGCTGGAATACGTGAAGGAAGCTGTGAATATGCTGGCAGAGCGCTCCAACCCTACCGAGCAGGAAGTGTATGCGGGGCGTCTGGCTGAGGAGACCAACATCTCCAAAACAGCTATCATGACCCAGCTGGAGACCGCCGTGAAGAGGGCGGGCAGCAAGCACCGCTGGGAGAAAAAGCAGCAGGCGCTCAAGTCCGGTGAGATGAATCAGATCAACGTGCCGTACAGTGCGGGCGGCAGTCAGGCGCTGGGCATTGCCAGTGCACAGCAGCGGCTGCTGGCGGCCATACTGCGGGAGCCGCACTATATCGATCTGGTGCAGGGGCAGCTGACCGCAGAACAGTTCGTGCTGCCGCAGCAGAAGGAGCTGTTTGAAGCCATGCTGCGCTGCCGACAGGAGGGCATTGAGATCAGCCTGACCACGCTGCGCGCTTTTGTAAGCGAAGAAGCGCTGAATGAACTGAGCCATCTTGCGGCACAATACAGCGATGTGAATTGTACGCCGGATGATATCCGGCTGTATCTGGACCGCATTGCCCGGGGGATGCCCATGGCAGGCAAGGCGGCGCATATGTCCAATGAGGAACTGAGTGATTACCTCCAGTCGATGCGCGAAAAGAAGCAGGGAAATGTGCCTGTAGAAGAATGATCCCCCGCTTTCCCCTCCGGCTGGAGCAGGAGAGGAAAGGAGCAGGAACCATGCAGAAATTGTCGCAAACGGAGGAATTGGCCAGAACACTGGCCGCGCGGGCACGCCACCATGCCCTGACACCGGAGCAGATCAGCCGTGCCATGGACGAACAGGATTATGATGTGGCGCAGCTGGACGAGCTGTATACGGCACTGGAGGACCGCGGCGTGCACCTGACCGAAGAGGAAACGGACCTGCCTGCGTTGGATGAAACGCAGATCGGCAGGCTGGAACATGAGCTTTCGGCAGAGGGGGTGGCGCTGGACGACCCGGTAAAGGCCTATTTGAAGGAGATCGGCCGGGTGCCGCTGCTGACAGCAGAACAGGAAACGGAGCTTGCCCGTGCCGCGCAGGCCGGGGACGAGGATGCCCGGCGGAAGCTCAGCGAAGCGAACCTGCGGCTGGTGGTGTCGGTGGCAAAGCGCTATGCAGGGCGGGGCCTGCCGTTTCTGGATCTTATTCAGGAAGGCAATCTCGGTCTGATGAAGGCGGCGGAAAAGTTTGAACCGGAGCGCGGCTTCAAATTTTCCACCTATGCCACGTGGTGGATCCGTCAGTCCATCACCCGCGCCATTGCAGATCAGGGGAGGACCATCCGCATCCCGGTGCACCTTGTGGAGAGCATCAACCGGGTCAAAAAGACGACTGGCGACCTGCTGCGGAAAAATGGCCGGGAGCCTACCGCGGAAGAGATCGCTGTTCAGCTGGACATGGAGCCGGACCGTGTGCGGGAATTGCTGCAGCTGGCGCAGGACCCCATCAGCTTGGAAACGCCGGTGGGCGAGGAAGAGGATGCCCACCTTGAAGATTTTATTCAGGACGAGGATGCAGGCGTCCCGGTGGATGAAGCCGGGCGGCAGCTGCTGCGGCGGGAACTGTTCAGCGTGCTCAAAAGTCTGACACCGAGGGAAGAGCGGGTGATCGCACTGCGCTTCGGGCTGGAGGATGGCCGGGCGCATACGCTGGAAGAGCTGGGTAAGGAGTTCAATGTGACCCGGGAGCGGGTGCGGCAGATCGAAGCCAAGGCCCTGCGCAAGCTGCGGCATCCCAGCCGTGCAAAACGCCTGCGGGATTATCTGGATGAGTGAACGATTATAATTGCCGCCGCTTGCGCTCTGGCAATATTAGAGGAAACATTATTTTTATATTTGCAGCTCAGAAAAGCCTGCGAGCTTTTCTGAGCTGCTTTTTCACAAAAAAGGGCCGCAAGGGAAAACGGGCATATCCGACTGTAAAAGTAATACGCCAAAACACAAGGGCAAAGATAGACAAATTGCACAAGGGGATTATGAACAGGAACGTGCAAAATAAAAAAATCAAGCCCTAAAACAGCAAAACTCAACACGCTGCCGGGCGTGCGAAAATGAAAGAAAAAATAAATTTGTTTTGGCAAAAATCTGAAAAATGGCTTGACAGCAAGGCTTTTAGGGTGTATACTGCATTAGTATCACATAATGGACTAGTGCGCCAAAAAGAGGAATACGCAGGCGGCGGCTGGACGGGTCAAACCGAAAAGTTTGTGAAAAACGCCGAAAGGTTCCCTTCGACGCGGGTCGAATTATGTGTGTCTGCTCAAATTTGACCCGTGTATACGACATCCCGTAGAGTATAAAAGTAAGGAGTGGTTGATTTTATGATGAAAGTCAAGCCCGTAAAGCTCGGCAAAACCGAGCGCATGAGCTTCTCCCACATCGACGAAGTCATCAGTA
>OGXM01002044.1_pt1 | contig 10212 bp, 11 predicted proteins | sample 1576271 | NCBI WGS metagenome assembly OGXM01 (sample SAMEA3541579, study PRJEB24748) | human gut metagenome | biome: human gut; feature: human-associated habitat; material: faeces | place: China | collected 2012 | reverse complement strand
GTGTCGCCCAGTCCTGACTGCGCTCCAGCAGGGTGGAGCCGATGTTGGCGCCCCAGCTGTTTCGCAGCCCCTCGGCGGCGATGGCGGTGTTTTTCTCGATCTGCCGTCCCACCGTGGGCAGGATGGCGTCTATAGGTACAGTTTCGGCGAATGTGATGATGTCTCTGACGTTCAGCACGGACTTGTCCTGCAAATGGTCCTCGGCGTTGCCCGTGACCGGCAGCTCCCGCAGGATATCTCCGTCCCGCTCCATGTAGATGATGTTCGTGTGGTTGTTGGCCACCCGCACACAGGCGTGATGCCCCTCCCGCCAGCCGGTGAGTTTGATATCCAGCATACACGGCGTTTCGGGGCAGGTCACACGGATGTCGGTGCTGTCCAGATACGTCTGGATGGCAGCCACATCCGCCTCCGTCACGTTGGCGATGACCTGAAGCTCTGCGTCGGCGTCGCCGGCCACTATGCCCACGGCGATGGCGGCGTCGATGCCCCGGCGTCCTCCTGTGTTGGGGACGACCACGGACTTCACATTCTTCAGGATGTTCCCGCTGATCTCAGCCAGGATCTTTTCCGGTTTTCCGCCCAACACCTCGCGCAGTTTTGCGGCACAGTACGCGACGGCGATGGGCTCTGTACACCCTGTGGCCAGCAGGAGCTCCTCCTGCAGTATCGCCGTGTAGGCGGCGATCTTAGAGTCGTTCAGCATCACACATTCTCCTTTGTTCAGTTGTTGTATTCTATCGGTCCTTCGGCCGGATAGCCCTTCTTTACAGTGCGGGCACGTCATCCTCCTGCTGCACCCAGTCCTGCACGTCCACGACCTCAAATTCCGTATCCGTCTTCCGTATGACCACCTTGCTGATACCCGCGTTGATCACCTGCCTGCGGCACATGGCGCAGCTGGTGGCGTCGCCCAGCAGCGCCCCGGTCCGGCCGTCCCTGCCCACCAGATACAGGGTGCTGCCCACCATGTCCCGGCGGCTGGCGGAGATAATGGCGTTGGCCTCGGCGTGGACGCTGCGGCACAGCTCGTACCGTTCGCCCCGGGGCACCTGCATGGCCTCGCGGGTGCACAGGCCCATGTCCACGCAGTTGCGGCGGCCGCGGGGCGCACCGTTGTAGCCGGTGGAGATGATCTCGTCGTTCTTCACGATGATGGCCCCGAACACCCGGCGCAGACAGGTGGCCCGCTCCAGCACGGTCTGGGCGATGTTCAAATAGTAGTTCTCCTTGCTGATGCGTTCCATGGCGGTTTCTCCTTGCGATACTTACTTTATTTGATTATACCGTGTTTTGACAAACGGTTCAATGGAAAGGGGCGGAAACATCCACCGCGTTTTCCACAAAAATTCCAGCTGCTTTTTGAAGAAAACGTAGAATTTTGGAATTTTCGGCGGCAAAAACGGGGCAAAAACACGCCCTCTCAAAAAACGCGGCGGCCGTTCCATTTCCCGACGAATTGCGTGGCGAATTTCCCGTACAATAGGCCCATGCGAAAAAAACGCCCCGTCATGGGGCGAAGGGAGGACGGATCCATGATACGGCCAACGGTGCGGGACAAGCTTCTGCCGGACGCGCTGCGGCAGGGACTTTTGCAGAGCGTGCTGGTGTTCGCGCTGTCGGCGGCGCGGGTGGGCGGCATATACGCGCCGTGGGCGCTGGCGGCTGCCGCTGTCTCCGGCGGGAAAAGCCGGGGGTTATGGGCGCTGCTGGGCGCAGGTGTCGGCGCGCTGGTGTTTTTCGATTTCCAGACGGGGCTGCGGTTCGCCGCCTCTGCCGTGCTGATCTACAGTGCCAACATGGCCTTCTGCGACACGAAAATGTACGCCAGAAAGGGCTTCGCTCCGCTGCTGGCGGCGCTGGCGCTGCTGCTGGTGCAGTCGGTGTATCTGGTGGGCCGCAGCGCCGCTCAATGGGCGCTGGGCGTGTCGGCGTCCGCCGTGGCGGCGGCGGTGGCCTGCGGACTGGACGAGAGCCGGGAAAATAGCCGCCTGCATCTGCTGGTGGTCATGACGGCGGCTGCGGCTGCGCTGTCCGCCGTACAGGTGGAGGGCTTCTCCCCCGGCAGCATGACGGCGGCGTGGCTGGCGCTGCTGTGCGCCGTGGGCGCGCCGCCCGCCAATGCGGCGGCGCTGGGTGCGTGTGCCGGTATGTGCGCCGATCTGGCGGGGGAAACGCCGGATCTTCTGTGGGCGGCGGTATGCGCCAGCGGCGCATTGGCGGCTTCCCTGCTGCGGCGAAGACCCCGCGTGCTGCAGGCCGCCGCCTTCTGCCTGTGCGCGGCGGCGGTGCCGCTGGCGCTGGACGTGGACAGGCCGTGGACGGTGCTGTATCAGGCGGCGGTGGGGGCTGTGGCCTACGCGCTGGCGCCGAAAAAGTGGCTGGGCATCCTGCCGGATACGGCGGCGCTGCCTCAGGCTGTGCCGGCCATGGCGGCAAAAACCGCCGCCGGAGAGCGGGCGGCGGCCTTTCGCGACCTGTATAACACCATGTTCCGCACCCGCGCCGCAGAGCGGGGCGAAAACCCGGCGGTGATCTTCGACCACGCCGCCCAGCAGACCTGCCGCAATTGCGTGCTGGTAAAGCGCTGCTGGCAGGCGGAGTACAACGCCACCTACAACGCCTTCAACGACGCCTGTCCCGCCATGCTGAAGCGTGGCCGGGCGGAAGCGGAGGATTTTCCCCTGTTCTTCACCAGCCGGTGCCTGCACTTCCCGGAGCTGCTGAGCGCCGTCAATACGGAGCTGTACGCGTTCCGTCTGCGGCGGCAGTACCGGACCCGGCTGGAGGACGCCCGGGCGTTGGCAGAGGCCCAGTATGAGCATCTGGGCGAGGTGCTGGGCAGCGAGACCGCTCCGGAGCCGGAGGGTACGCTGCTGCGGTGCCGCGTGGGCACGCTGCTGCGGCCCAAAGAGGGCGAGAGCGCTTGCGGCGACCAGCTGGCGGTGTTCACCGCCGGTGCCATGCTGTATATGCTGCTGTCCGACGGCATGGGCAGCGGCGCGGAGGCTCACGCCGAAAGCGCCATGACGGTGCGGCTGCTGCGACAGTTCCTCAAGGCGGGCATCCAGCCCGCCTCGGCGCTGAAAACCCTCAACACGGCGCTGACGCTGCGCTGTCAGGAGGGCGGCGGCTTTACCACCATCGACCTGCTGGCGCTGGATCGCCGTACCGGTGCGGCCACGCTGTACAAATACGGCGCGGCGGCCTCCTACGTGAAGCGGGGCGGCACGGTGACGCGGCTGGAGGGCGGCAGTCTGCCTGCCGGCTTGCAGGATACCCGCCAGCCGCCGGAGGCTACCGGCATCCATCTGGAGCCGGGCAGCGTGCTGGTGATGGTCAGCGACGGCGTTACCAGCGAGGGAGACGACTGGCTGCGGGAGCTGCTGGCCTCGTGGCCGGGCGGCGACAGTCAGGAGCTGGCCCAGCTGATCCTGGCGGATTCCCGCCGCCACGGCGGCCTGAAGGACGACTGCGCGGCGCTGGCGCTGCGGCTTGAAAAATCTGAGAAACCGGCGGCAAAACGGGTATAACGCCCCGCCCGGCGGGACATACTTTTTCCATACCATCAATCAACAAGGAGGGCATGGTTTTGGTAAAAGGTGTTTCCCGCCGGGTCATTGTGGTGGACAGCCCCGACCCGCAGGTTTTTGAACAGGCGATTTTTATTCTCAGCGGCGACGGGGCGGGGGTCAGCCAGCAGCAGCTGGTGGATCAGGCCGTCCGCGTGGCCAGAAGCTATGCCCGTACCCACGGCATACCACAGCGCAGCTTCCGCATGACACCGCCGCTGTGGATGGCGGCGGGCAGCGCCGTGATCGGGGCCGTCTGGGCCGCCGTGGCACTGCTGTAATACGCTGCCCTTGTCATTGCGAACCAGTGATCGATATCACTGGCTCGGAATGACAGACCGCGCAATTTACCCCGACGCATGATACTTGCTTACTTTCTTTCCACATTTCTCCTCTTTTTTGGGGCGGACGCTTTGCGCCCGCTCTCTTTTTTTACCCCTTTTCTTCCTGAAAGGGATGTGTTATAATGTGCGGACACGCTATAGATTATATGAAAATTTCCGGAGGATATGACCCTATGAGGATCGGAAATGTGGAGGTAGCCTCCTGCTTGGCGCTGGCTCCCATGGCGGGGGTGACGGACATGGCGTTCCGTCAGATCTGCCGCGAGCTGGGCGCGGGCTACTCCTGCACGGAGCTGGTCAGCGCCAAGGCGCTGTGCTATCAGGATAAAAAAAGCCGCACGCTGCTGAAAATGGCCCCCAACGAGCATCCGGCGGCGGCGCAGATCTTCGGCAGCGATATCGCCTGCATGGCCGAGGCGGCGGTGATCGCCGCGGAGGTGTCCGGCGCGGAGGTCATTGACATCAACATGGGCTGCCCGGTGGGCAAGGTGGTGTCCAACGGCGACGGCTCGGCGCTGATGAAAGACCCGGAGAAGGCCGGACGCATCGCCGAAGCGGTGGTGAAGGCCAGTCCCGTCCCTGTAACGGTGAAGATGCGCCGGGGCTGGGACAAGGGCAGCATCAACGCCGTGGAGCTGGCGAAAATACTGGAGCAGGCCGGGGTGGCGGCGCTGGCCGTTCACGGCCGCACCCGCGCCCAGATGTACGGCGGCCAAGCCGACTGGGTGACCATCCGGGAGGTAAAAGAAGCCGTCTCCATCCCCGTCATCGCCAACGGCGACGTGTTCTCGGCGGAGGACTGTCTGCGGATCTTGCAGTTCACCGGGGCGGACATGGTCATGATCGGCCGGGGCTGCTTCGGCAACCCGTGGCTCTTTCAGCAGTGCGCCGCCGCGCTGGAGGGAAAGCCTATCCCGCCGCTGCCGCCGCTTTCCGAGCGGTGCGACCTGGCGGCGCGGCAGATCGAGCTGGCAAAAGAGGACAAGGGCGAGCACATCGCCATTCTGGAGGCGCGGCGGCACTACGCGTGGTATCTCAAGGGCGTGCCCCACGCCAACTATTATAAGGATCAGATCGTTCGGATGAACACCATGGAGGACGTGTACCGCGTAACGGCGGGCATCAAGAGGGATTTGAAATGAAGGATCAGGAAAACATCATCGCGCGGGCACGGCGGGGAGACGCCGGGGCCTTTGAACAGCTGGTGGAGACCTATCGGGATCAGGTGTACCGCATCGCACTGCGGATGTGCGGCAACGCCGCCGACGCGGACGAGGCGGCGCAGGAGGCCTTTCTGGCCGCGTGGAAGGGGCTGCCCAATTTCCGGGGCGACAGCCAGTTTTCCACGTGGCTCTATCAGCTGACCACCCACGCCGCCATCGACCTGATGCGGCGGGAGAAGCGGCAGATCGCCACCGAGGATATTACCGAGGTCAGCGCGCCCGACCCCGCGCCCGGCCCTCAGCAGCAGGCAGAGCGGCGGGAGACCCAGGAGGCGGTGCGGGACGCCATTTTGCAATTGACGCCGGAGTACCGGCAGATCGTGGTGCTGCGCTTTCTGGAGGATCTCAGCTATGAGGAGATCGGCGCGGCGCTGAAGCTGCCCTCCGGTACGGTGAAATCCCGGCTGAACCGGGCCAAAGCACAGTTAAAAGACATTTTGTCAAAAAGCGGGAACCTTTTCGGCTCACCCAGCGTCATACATACAGAAACACAAGGAAAGGAGGCGCGGCCATGAAACACAATGAATGGGAAAACGACGGGTTTGACGAGCTTCTGCGAGACGCTTTGGCATCTGACGCCGCGCCCTCCGGCGACTTTACGGAGCGGCTCATGGAGCAGGTGCGCCGCACCCCGCAGGAGAAAGCGAAAAACCGTCCCTATAAGAAGATCCTGGCGGCAGTGGCGGCCTGCGCCGTCATCGCCGCAGCGATCCCGCTGGTGATGCCTCACGGCAACAGCACGGCCAGCGCGGATAACGCCGCCCCCATGATGGATATGACTGCCGACGACGGCGCCTATGACAGCGAATACATGACCGGCGCTGCAGCCGGCGACTGTGAGCCTGCCGATGGCCAGCAGAAGATCGCCGAAGAGCCGAAGAACGGCATGGAGGATCTTCCCCTGATCGACGCCGATCAGGAGATCACGCTGGTGGGACAGGACGCCGCCGATGCCAAGGCGGCGCTGGACGAGATGGGCATTCAGCCCACGGCGGCGGAAAACAGCAGCTACACCTATGACCTGACCGAACAGCAGGCGCAGGAGCTGGGCAAAACGGTGATGGCCCTGTACAGCGTTGAGGGCGATCTGATCCTGGTGCTGGAGGTAACGGAATGAAGAATCTCACCACACGCAGACTGGCCGTCTCCGGCATGATCGGCGCGGCCTACGCCGTCATGGCCATCTTCGGCTCGGTATTCGGGCTGACCTTCGGCCCCATCCAGTTCCGGTTTTCCGAGGCGCTGTGCGTCACGCCGTTCCTGTTTCCGGAGGCGGTGGGCGGATTGTTCGTGGGCTGCCTCATCGCCAACCTGTTCAGCCCCTACGGTCTGCTGGATATCATCATCGGCTCGCTGGCCACGCTGATCGCCGCATGGCTCACCTCCCGGTGCCGCAGCCGCTATCTGGCGCCCCTGCCGCCGGTGATCGTCAACATGGTGCTGGTGGGCGGATTGCTGGCCTTTGAACAGACCGGATTCACCAGGGCGTTCATGGCAGCCTTCTGGTACAACGCCTGCTCGCTGGCCGTCAGCGAGGCGGTGGTGTGCTACGTTTTGGGCCTTTTGCTGCTGAAAGCACTGGAGAAAACGAAATATTTCAAGGAATTGCAAAAAAAGATTGACTTTTACCGGGAAGATGGTAAAATAATTAAGCTCGCGTATTATGGCAATGCGTGGGCAATCCTTGCTCCTATCGGAGAATAGGGGCCATAAGTCCAAAAGGAGGTGCAAAAGTATGGCTAAGATTTCCGCCAACTATGAGGTCGTTTACATTATCGACCCTGCACAGGGTGAGGAGGCTGTTGCCGCTATCGTGGCAAAGTTCCAGACTCTGGCTGAACAGCATGCTTCCAACGTCGTTGTTGACGAGTGGGGCAAGCGTCGTCTCGCTTACGCGATCGACTACAAGACCGAAGGCTATTATGTCCTGATGTCCTTCACCAGCGCGCCGGAATTCCCCCGTGAGCTGGATCGTATCCTGGGCATTACCGAGGGTGTCATGCGTTCCATGATCGTCTGCAAGGACGAGTAAGGAGGGCGGCATGCTCAACAAGATCTTCATCATGGGCCGCCTGACCCGTGATCCCGAGCTGCGCCGCACGCAGTCGGGGACTCCTGTCACCAGTTTCTCGCTGGCGGTGGATCGGGATTTCAAGTCCCAGTCCGGCGAGAAGGAAACGGATTTCATCGATGTGGTGGCGTGGCGCGCAACGGCTGAGTTCGTTGCCAAGTACTTTACCAAGGGCCGCATGGCCGTGGTAGAGGGCCGCCTGCAGATCCGTGACTGGCAGGACAGAGACGGCAATAAGCGCCGCAGCGCGGAGGTTATTGCCGACAACGTGTATTTCGGCGACAGCCGGCCCGGCGGCGGAAACGGCAATTCCTTCAGCAATGAAGGCCCCGCCTATTCCGCTCCCAGCGCTCCGGCCTACAGCGCACCCTCCGGCGGCTTTACGCCTGCCGTGGGCGGAGACTTTGCCGAGATCGACGACGAGGACGGCGACCTGCCGTTCTGATCCCGTGTTCAGGAACACACTACTAATACGATAAGGAGGACTATTCCATGGCTATGGAACGTGAAAACAGACCCGCACGCGGCGGCGTCCGCAAGCGGAAGAAGGTTTGCCAGTTCTGCGTGGATAAGTGCGAGCATATTGATTATAAGGATGCTGCCAAGCTGCGTCGCTTCATCAGCGAGCGCTCCAAAATCCTGCCTCGCCGCACTTCGACTTGAGCAACAGGCTCTGATTTATGATGCAAGCGTTCTAATGATTCTTGCACTTTCTGTTGCACTGCTTCATTTGCCGGTTGAGTAATGAAATCTAAAGCCGGTTGAGTTTTTACCGGTTGTTCTTCCACTACAATACCCGTTGCAGGCGTGATCACACCTTTTTTCGTTTTTTCTTGCTCAAGCAACTCATCCACAGATAAGAAATTATTTTCTTTCGGTGCATTCACAGCAGAATAATCGATGCATACTTTACCGCTTGCTAATTCTGGTGAAGCAACTGCCGCAAATAATGGCATTGGGGACTTCACTTCATTACGACGACGGCGTTGATTATTCGATGTACGTAAATGGCGTGGAGTACGACGCTGACGTTCTTGACGTGGTTTATCTTCTGTATTATCAGCAACATTGTTTTCAACCACTTCATTTTGAACAGTCTCAACAACTGGTACTTCAACCGCTTCAATAACATTCTCATTTACGTTATTTGCATTGTCATCAATACGAACACGTTTACGTAAATCACGACGTTGACGACGCTCTGCTACCGGTTTCTCTGCTTTTTCTTCTTGACGATTATCATCAGAAACATTCGCTAAATTAACTGCACTTTCAGATGTCACTTCTTCATTCGCATTACGACGATTGCGACGATTATTTACACGCTCGCGAGTTGGACGTGCATTTTCTTCATCTGTATTTTTCGCATTATCACTATTTTCATTACGAGAACGGCGATTATTACGACGCTCTTGATTGCGACGATTATTACGGTTGTTGTTACGATTGTTGCGGTTGTTTTGGTTTTTATCTTCTTCTTTTGGTCCAGAAGCAAATAAACCTTTAATTGCGGCAACAATTTTTGCAAACAATGACGGTTCTTCCGATTTACGCTCAACCGGTGCTGGTGCAGCCGTTGGGATCGATAGAGATACTGCTGCACTTTCCATCACTTGCTCAGAGGTCACTGCTGCAGTTTCGATATTGCGAGAAACAAGAGACTCTTCTGGTACAAATGTATCGTCTTGTGCATCATGGAATTTCGCTAAGTTATAGCTTAATTCATTTAGCTCTTCGCCCTCACGAACACGGAATACGCTGAAATGTGGCGTTTCCATTGCTTCATTTGGTACCACGATAATATCTACATCATGACGTTTTTCAATGCTATGAACGGCTTTACGTTTTTCGTTAAGTAAGTAAGACGCAATTTGCACAGGCACGATGGTGTGTACTTGTTTGGTATTTTCTTTTAACGCTTCTTCTTCGATTAAACGTAAGATAGAAAGTGATAAGCTTTCGTTATCACGCACTTTACCCGTACCTTGACAGCGTGGGCAAACATGGTGAGAAGACTCACCTAATGATGGGCTTAAACGCTGACGCGACATTTCCAATAAGCCGAAGCGAGAAATACGGCTAATTTGAATACGTGCACGGTCTTGACGCACGGCATCACGAATACGGTTTTCTACTTCACGCTGGTGACGAACAGGTGTCATATCAATGAAGTCGATAACCACTAAGCCACCTAAGTCACGTAAACGTAATTGACGAGCAATTTCATCCGCCGCTTCAAGGTTGGTATTTAATGCGGTTTCTTCAATATCACCACCACGAGTTGAACGCGCCGAGTTGATATCGATCGCCGTTAACGCTTCTGTCACATCAATGACAATCGAACCACCTGAAGGTAAACGCACTTCACGTTGGAAGGCTGATTCAATTTGTGACTCAATTTGATAGTGGCTAAATAGTGGCACTTCGCCTTGATACAGTTTCACACGATTGATGAAATCTGGGCGTACAAGCTTGATGTGTGCTTTCGCTTTTTCAAATACTTTCGGGCTATCAATTAAGATCTCACCGATATCACGACGCAAGTAATCACGGATTGCACGAACGATCACATCACTTTCTTGGTGAATTAAGAACGGCGCCGGACGGCTTTGTGAAGCTTGTTTGATCGCTTCCCAATGATGTAAAAGTACTTTTAAGTCCCATTGTAATTCTTCTGGTGATTTACCCACACCCGCTGTACGCACGATAAGACCAACGCCTTCTGGCACATCTAAAGAACTCAATGCTTCTTTTAATTCGATACGTTCATCGCCTTCAATACGGCGAGAGATGCCACCTGCACGCGGATTGTTTGGCATAATCACCAAATAACTACCGGCAAGGGAAACAAAAGTGGTTAAGGCCGCACCTTTATTACCACGTTCTTCTTTATTCACCTGAACGATCACTTCTTGGCCTTCAGTCAAAATATCACGGATATTTGGACGTACTTTCTTCAAATGATTTCACTGACTTGCTGTATGCCAAGTTGGATGGCATCG
>OGXM01002034.1_pt1 | contig 10224 bp, 9 predicted proteins | sample 1576271 | NCBI WGS metagenome assembly OGXM01 (sample SAMEA3541579, study PRJEB24748) | human gut metagenome | biome: human gut; feature: human-associated habitat; material: faeces | place: China | collected 2012 | reverse complement strand
GCTGAAAGTCCTGGTGAAGCGATGGGAGGATGCTATCGCCAAGGTACAGAAGTGAACTGACGGGACTTAAGAACGTAAATCTGATGCAGTTCAAGGCGTTCGGCTCCAAGAACCGCACCAAAGACCCCAGAGACGTGCATTGGCTGGAACGCGCCATGCAGTCCAAAGTAGAGCGTATCGTGACCATCGCCTACCTTTCTCTCGTGAAGATAGACCGTACGCTCAACCGCGGCCTGGACGAGTATATGGCAAATTGGGTTGCCTTGCCGGATATCAAGGCACTGGCTTTCGATCACAACCTTATCATAAAAGAGGCGATAACCTACATCCGCCAGTATATCGAGTTCAACCCGTCTTCTCTTTTCGACCTGCTTCCGCGTAAGTTCACCGCATCCCAGCTCCGTACGCTGTATGAACTCTTGTACGGGAAACAGATAGATGTGCGCAATTTCCACAAAAAGATAGCTCTTATGGAGTATGTGGTTCCTTTGGAAGAGAAGCAGCAGGGAGTTGCCCATCGTGCGGCACGGTATTACCGGTTCGACAAGAAGATATATAATAAGGTAAGGCGGTAGGCAAGACGCCTGAATTCAAAACCTGATACGGAATAAATCGAAAATTTAACAATATAAACTCAAAGACATGTATTTATTAGGATATGACATCGGCAGCTCGTCCGTTAAAGCGAGCTTGGTAAATGCAGAAAGCGGTAAGTGCGTATCTTCTGCGTTCTTCCCGAAGACGGAAGCGGAAATCATAGCCGTGAAGCCGGGATGGGCGGAACAGAACCCTGAAAACTGGTGGGAAAACCTGAAGCTGGCAACGCAAGCCGTATTGGCGGATGCGCGTGTGGATGCGGCAGACATCAAAGCCATCGGTATCTCTTACCAGATGCACGGATTGGTGTGCGTGGACAAAGAACAAAAGGTATTGCGTCCTGCAATCATCTGGTGCGATTCCAGAGCCGTTCCTTACGGACAAAAAGCATTTGAAACGCTGGGAGAGGAGTTATGCCTCTCGCATCTGCTCAACTCTCCGGGTAACTTCACCGCGTCCAAACTTGCCTGGATAACGGAGAATGAACCGGCTGTCTATGAAAAGATATACAAGATTATGCTGCCGGGCGATTATATTGCCATGAAACTGAGCGGTACAATCTGCACTACAGTCTCCGGACTGTCCGAAGGCATGTTCTGGGATTTCAAGAACAACCGGGTAGCAGACTTCCTGATGAAATATTACGGTTTCGATTCCTCGCTGATAGCCGACATCAGACCTACATTCTCCGAGCAAGGCCGTGTAAACGCCGCTGCCGCACAGGAGTTGGGGCTGAAAGAGGGAACGCCTGTCACATACCGTGCCGGCGACCAACCCAACAACGCATTGTCGCTGAACGTATTCAACCCCGGTGAAATAGCATCCACAGCGGGTACTTCGGGGGTGGTTTACGGTGTGAACGGTGAGGTGAACTACGACCCGAAATCGCGTGTCAATACCTTTGCGCACGTCAATCACACGGCGGAACAAACCCGCCTCGGCGTACTTTTGTGCATCAACGGTACGGGTATCCTTAACTCGTGGGTGAAACGCACCGTTGCTCCCGAAGGCATTTCTTACAGTGACATGAATGTTCTTGCCGCCCAGGCGCCTATCGGAAGCGCCGGTATCAGCATCCTGCCTTTCGGCAACGGTGCCGAACGTATGCTGGAGAACAGGGAAACGGGCTGTTCCATTCAAGGAATCAACTTCAACCAGCACGGCAAGCAACATATTATCCGTGCGGCACAGGAAGGTATCGTATTCTCTTTCAAGTATGGTATCGACATTATGGAGCAGATGGGTATTCCCGTACAGAAAATCCATGCGGGCAAAGCCAATATGTTCCTCAGTCCGCTGTTCCGCGAAACGCTGGCAGGCGTAACGGGTGCCGTTATCGAACTGTACGACACCGACGGTTCGGTAGGTGCAGCCAAAGGTGCAGGTATCGGTGCGGGCATCTATAAAGACAACAACGAAGCCTTTGCTACACTCGAGAAACTCGAAATCATCGAGCCCGGACAAGCCGACCGTCAGGCATATGCCGATGCCTATGCGCGCTGGAAACAATATCTGATGCAGAGCTTACGGCCTGCTTAAGTTTTGTTCTGCATTCTTCGGAAAGTCCTTTTTGAGATTGGGTTGCTGTTTTTTATGAGAGCGTCTACGCAACGAATAAAAAGGAAAACAGACCGGAAAGAAATTCCAAAGGAACTGAATAAAAGGCTTCTTGAAGAAGATTGAAACAGACATTGAAAGTAAAAAAGTAAACAAGAATAAAACAACAGTAATAATTAACCCGCGGGTAATGTGCCCGTTGTAGCACATCGGCGCATTACCGCATTAACACATTTAATCATTATGGCAACAAAAGAGTATTTTCCCGGAATAGGAAAAATCAAATTCGAAGGTAAAGAAAGTAAGAATCCTATGGCATTCCGCTACTACGATGCGGAAAAAGTAATCATGGGCAAGAAGATGAAAGATTGGTTGAAGTTCTCTATGGCATGGTGGCATACACTCTGTGCAGAGGGTGGTGACCAGTTCGGCGGCGGAACGAAACATTTCCCCTGGAACGGTGATGCCGATAAACTGCAGGCTGCCAAGAACAAAATGGATGCTGGTTTCGAGTTCATGCAGAAAATGGGCATCGAATATTACTGCTTCCACGATGTTGACCTTTGCGAAGAAGCTGCTACTATTGAAGAATATGAAGCAAACCTGAAAGCAATTGTTGCTTATGCACCGGGCGATTACAGATTTGAGGTTGTGGATACCCCAAGAGCAGGAGAAGGTGAAATGATCCTGAAGGTAGAAGCCTGTGGGATCTGTGCAGGTGATGTGAAGGCCTTCCATGGTGCAAAGAGCTTCTGGGGCGGTGATGGGAATCCTCCCTACATTAAGGCACCTATGATCCCGGGTCATGAGTTTGTTGGCAGGGTTGTGGAAATTGGTGATAAGGTCAAGGGAAACTGGAAAATCGGGGACAGAATCTGTCCTGAACAGATTGTTCCCTGCGGCGAATGCATGTTCTGTAAAACCGGAAGACACTGGATGTGTGAAAAGCACGATCTTTTTGGCTTCCAGAATAATGTAAATGGCGGTATGGCTGAATATGTACGTCTGACGAAGGAAGCACTTCCATATCTGGTACCCGCAGATATGCCTGTTGAGAAGGCTGCTCTGATCGAGCCATATGCATGTGCATTTCATTGTGTGGACAGGGCATTTCGTGTCCCTCCTTTCGGTAATTGGTGGATGGGGTGGCGTTTTACCACCTCATTTGGGGCAGAAAAAAAGCAGGAGACCTTTTCAGATTTCCTGCTTCATGCTACCGCTTATGTGCGGTCATTATTTAATTGAAATAAATACAATGCTTCGGCAAACTATGATTTATCGTTCAACAACTACTGTTAACAAAACCAAATCTCTATCGCCTGTATTAACAATGCTGTGTTCAGAGCCTTTCTTACAAATATGGCAAGTTCCAACAGATAAAATTTCTTCCTGACCATCGCAAATTGCTTTTCCCTCTCCCGATAAAACATAATTTATATCATCGCTGGGTTCATGCTTGTGTAGACCAATAGAACCACCAACATGAATGGAACATGGAATAATCTTTCCTTGTTCATCCACATACATTTTTGCTGTCATTGTTCCGGTTCCGTTATTCATCCCAGGTAGTGTAATTTCTTCTTTCTGGTTAAAATCTATGAATGTCAATAGGAACGACCTTTTTTTTGTCGATCAGGGGATGACGACCTTTTTTGATCTCAATATAACCCTCTGCCGGGAAGAGAGGCCTTGTGCCCCTCATTTTTTTGGACAGCATGGCACGGGCAAAGATAAAATCCAGCTCACATAAAACCCGGTAATCCTGCGCCAGAAAGAAAGACTGGTCTGCGGCGAGATTACTCAAGTCCGCAAGAATTTTGTCAATCTCTTCCTGCTCCTGCAGCTCAAGCTGACGGATATCGTTGTTCAACTTTACGACAGCGGCCGGCTCAATAAAAAGCGTCGAACCGGTTGCAGACTGGTCGTGAAGCATTCCACGGAAGGAGGAACGGTATTCGGCTTTGACCGGCAGACAATAGCGGCCGTTTCGCATGGTAATGATGGAATCCTGAAGCATGCTGCGGGCCGAGCTGCTGAGAATACTGTTTAACTGCTCGTGGATACGGTCGTTGGTCAGTTTTAACTGTCTGCGTACCTGGGCGAGTCCGGTGGAAGCATCGTCTGCAATGACATCATGCTCCGGAATACACCGGCGGATCTCCTGCATCAGAGGAGATAACGGTTCGATCAGCTGATAACGTTCGTCGAGGGAATCTCCGGTGGAATCATCCTCGCGGAGTGCCTGACGGAAGTAATTCTTGACCGAAGCAGCCGCAGAAAGGAGCTTTGCAATATCTAACAGCTCGTGACTTCCCAGAGATGATCCGATCTCAAGCCGTTTTAAAGAAGGACGGATATCCTGAATTCCATAAAAGGAAAGCTCCCCTTTGGTCAAAATATGAGTCAGTGCATCGGAGGTTTCCTTCTGGGATGCTTCAATCCAGTCACGGTCTGTCTGAGGTTTTAAATTTTGACAAAATTCCCTGCCGGATGGAGATGAGGCGAAAGAAACCAGCTGGTCAATGATCTTATTATATTCTAATGTCTGTAATACTTTCTCGTTCATTCATTTAGACCTCATTTCAATACAATTATAATCATCATACACCACACCGATAAGATACTGCAAGATAATTTTGCAATATCATATTAACTGCTTATTCATAAACTATTCATATGTATGTGATAATCTTTATATAAAACCGTTATCATAGAAATTGGAGAATTATATATCATGATGAAAGAAAAAAAGAAAGCAGCAGGGGAAGAATATTGTTTTCTGCAGGAAGCGGTGCAGGAGCAAGGCTTGGAAAAGCATTCACTGTCTGTAAAAAGAATTATATATGTGATCGTTCTTGCGTTTGTTTTTGGAGTGGTCGCATCGGTAGCATTTTGGAAGGTGCAGGACATTCTGGGAGAGAGGGATGCCCGGATCTATCGGGCAAATCTCCTGAAAAATGCCGGCAGTACGCAGGAAAAGCAGGCCGGTTTTGTAAAGAAATCCGATGAATACAAGATTGCCGCATATGAGGATTATTGGAAAAGGATCGCACAGATTGGCATACAGTGTAACAAATCAGTTGTATCTGTGGGGGAGGTACATACGGAAAGCTGGTATCAGAAAAACCAGAAGGGGGATGAGATACAGAGCGGCCTTGTGTTTAAAAAAAAGGGAAATGCTCTTTATATATTAACGCAGCCATCCTCTATGGCAGAAAAGAAGGTTCTTCAGGTAGAATTTGCAGATGGAACAAAGGCGGCTGCAGAGCTTGTTGATGTGGACCGCAATACGGAAATCGCCGTACTTCGTGTGGACGGAAAGGATATTTCCAAAAGCACGATGAAGAAAATTGAGGAAATGGATTTTACACAATATGCAGCAGAGCTGACTCCGAAGTTAAGCGACAGGATTCTTCTTTTTGGAAGTCCCAATGGCCTGATGAAGTCTGTGATGATGGGAAATATTGTGAATGTAGACCTTTCCGTACAGACAGTAGATAAAAATCTTTCTGTATATGCCACGGATGTTGCATATACAGAAGGGGGAAATGGATTTGTGGCAGACGTGGAGGGAAGAATTGTAGGCATTATTTCAGATTCCTATCAGGATGTCACAGGGGAAACAAACTGGTCCTTCGTTTCGGTGACGGATATTGCAGCAACAGCGCAGGCGATCGTAGATCATAAACAGACAGCATATCTGGGGATTCGGGGAAAAGACGCCGGTGACAACGATGGTGTATATATTACGGAGGTCGCATTGAAGTCTCCTGCTTATCATGGAGGAATCCGGGTTGCAGACAGAATTTATTCGATTGACGGGAACAGGATCGGGGATATGAAGGACCTGAGCCTGTTCCTGTCCACCCACGAACAGGGTGACCGGTTAAAAATACGTTTGTGCAGGGAGAACGGCAGCTCAAAGAAGCACAGAATAGTGAAGATAACCCTGGACTGAGAAGAAGAAAAACTTCATATTAATGAGTGACATGATCATCCTTGATGATCTGTGCCAGCTTAGAGCGGAATGCTTTTTCGTTGAAATTCTGCTCATGATAGGCAAAGCGATTGTAGTCAAAATGAGCTTCCCGGATCATCCGACTGGTATATATGGTGGCTTCACGACGAGAGGAAACCGGCCAGAATATCAGGATGCCTCCATGGATCACTTTGGTGTCCTGTCCTTCGACCGACAGATTTTTAGTCAGTTTCTGATCCAGCATATAAACATGGGAATATAGCCCGATCACTTTCGCAAGACGTGTTCCGTTGACCGGAAATGTGTTCATGTCATAACCCTCCCGGTAATCATTAATGTTTTCCGGGGAGACAGCCTCGTGCTGTGTGATTACGATCACCGGAAGGCGTCTTTGCGGATCGTGAAGCAGATGCTCTAACGCTTCAAAGCCTTCCGGCGTATTTACAAAACGTCCCTGGGTTCCGAGGCGTTCCTGATCCATCAGACCGATCTTGGAGGAGAGCTCTGAAAGATAAGATGGTTTGCTGAATGTCTCCCGATGGAGAGCTGTTGTCGGAGTGTGAAGTGTTGTCCGGTGACGGAACATCAGAGGTTCCTTGTCCTTTGTGCTGTCTCCGTGAAGAGAGGCGGTAATATGCCATAATGTTCCGGGCATTTTGTCATCAATATAGGAAAATTCTGCTTCCATAATATATTGTTCTGCATCCCAGATGCATTTGACATCATAACCGGGCAGATGACGGTGCAGAGTTTCTACCTCGGCCGGAAGATCAGGAAAGATATAGCTGAGTTTATAACGAATCCATCGATAAATGATGTGGGAAGCGTTATTAAATTCTGTTTTAAGCTCACGCACTGGCTTGTGTAAAAGAGGAATTTCCAAGTGGAACAGGGTGCTTTGGTCCAAAGGCTTCAGAGCCTGACGGACCGGTGCAGGTGTTTTGACCGCTAAGGGGTCATGCTCCTGATAATATGCGGTGATGCGGTCATCATGTACCACGCTTTCGTTTAGCAGGCGGATGATCAGGTCAAAAGTGATCTTTGGAATATAATCCTGTTTTAATAACTCGCGAACCAGTACGATCTTTTCGCATATGAAGAATTGCTTTGCCAGACGCCGGTCCTGATCAAAGAATGCTGTAATGGCAGGGGAGAGAGGCTCCTTATCCTCCATACGCAGACGGAAATGGCTCTTAAGCATCAGATCCCAGTTTCCGTTCTGGTAATGGTTATAGGAGAGATGCTCAAAAAGCTGTACCAGAGACCAGTCAGACAATTCAAGATTGGCAAGGATACAGTGAAGGATACGGGAGAGATCCTCGCTGTTTTCCCAGAATTTGTCATCCGGCAGAAGGCTTTTATAACGCATGTCGTGTTCAATCTCATGCCAGCCCTCAAAGAATACCGTGCGGAACTGGATCTCAAAGGTTGTATCAATGGGAAGATCCCAGAGTTCGCTGGTATATAATTTAAAATGGTCGGAAGGCAGACGAAATACGCCGTTGATCTTTGTGGCACGGAATTCCGCTGCATTGAAATCATTTCGTGACCAGGTTCCGGTACGCAAAAATGTTTTTTCCATAATTTCCCGTCCGATGCTCAGATCATCCGAATAGTATAAAACGATACGCAGACCGATCAGATCCTGTACTTTTTTAGGATTCTCCGCGGTGCCGTATTTGCCGTTATAAAGCTTTTTGCTGATGGAGCTTTTCGTTTTTACTCTGGAAAAGATCCGGTAATATAATCCACAGGAGTCAAGAATGCTCCGGATATCCTTCTCAAGATGGGCGTTTAATTCTTCCAGCCGGTCAAAGTCAATCTGCTGCTCCACCTGTTCACGGATATCGTCTATGCTCATATTTGTAATATCCATCATAAAAATCCCCCTTTTTATATCTGCCATATGGGAAACGCAGATATAATAACCCTTGTTTTTACATATATTATACCCATAAAGTATTTCCTGATTTTAAAGATAACATATGACGGAGAATTTGTATATATTGTTTTTTCGCTATATTCTGCTATAATGCTAATATAAATGCAAAGATGAAGAATAGGAGATAATTTATGAAGGAAATAGAGTTTGACGTGGAGCTTACGGCAGGAGATCTGTATGCGTTTTCCATGAGACATACCTATGGAAATATATCAGGAATCTTTGGGGTGGTGATCAGTCTTTCCTGCTGGATCATTCTGGCAGTGCGCTTCGGTGTGATGGATACCACGGCCCGGATCGCATTATTTATTATTGGATGTCTGTTTACGATCGTACAGCCGGTGATGCTTTATTCAAAGTCCAAGGCACAGGCAAGACAAAATAAGGACATCAATGCAAAGCTTCATTATATATTGTCGTCAGAGGGAATTACAGTGTCCCAGGGGGAGCAGGAGGCATCGGTGAAATGGTATGATGTCCGCAAGATTACCAGTACGGCCAAAGCTGTTTATGTGTATATGTCCCCAGTCAGAGCATTTATCTTTCCGCAGGATCAATGTGGAACAGAGTTTGAGGAGATCAAAGCCTTTGTAACGGCAAAGGTAAAGGAATATGCAGACTATGATCCGGCACAGAAGGAAGCACATCAGGATGAGGAGAAGGATCAGGAGGAACATTTATGACAGAGGTGATAGAAAGCTTACGGGAACAGGACACCTATGATCTGGGGAAAAAACTGGGAGAAAACTGTAAACCCGGAGATATCATATTGTTAAATGGTGATTTAGGCGTAGGGAAAACTGTTTTTACCAAAGGCTTTGGAAAAGGTCTTGGGATTGAGGAGCCGATCAGCAGTCCCACCTTTACGATCATGCAGATTTATGAGCAGGGGAGACTGCCTCTGTATCATTTTGATGTATACCGGATCGCAGATCCGGAGGAAATGGATGAGATTGGCTATGAGGATTACTTCTTCGGGAAGGGAGTCTGTCTGATTGAGTGGGCGTCTCTGATTGAAGAACTGATCCCGGAGCATGTGACAGAGATTCAGATAGAAAAAGTACTTGAAAAAGGATTTGATTACAGAAAAATCACTATAGTTAAAAGATGACTTAATCAGAAAGGCGTGATAGAAAATGAAAATATTAGGCGTAGACAGCTCCGGGCTGGTAGCATCTGCAGCGATATTGTCCGGGGATGCGATCGTGGCAGAGTTTACAGTCAATAATAAACAGACGCATTCGCAGACATTACTTCCTATGATAAAGGAGGTTGTAGATTATGCCGGGATTCCTTTGGAGGAGCTGGATGCCATAGCAGTGGCAGCTGGACCGGGTTCCTTTACCGGACTCCGGATCGGATCTGCAACAGTAAAGGGACTGGGACTTGTGTTGGACAAGCCGGTCATTCCGGTGCCGACATTAGAGGGGCTTGCTTATCAGCTTGCTGAGGCAGATGGATTTATCTGCCCGGTTATGGATGCAAGGAGAAATCAAGTATATACCGGAGTTTACGAAATGCGGGAAGGAGAGTTGGTCAGTGTTATTGACCAGTGCGCCATGGATATTCACGATCTGTTGAAGGAGCTGGCAAAATATCCCGTTAAGATTCATTTTCTTGGAGACGGCGTGCCGGTTTATGAGGAGATCATCCGGGAGGAGATTGTCAACGAGTATCAGTTTGCACCTTGTCATTTGTCGAGACCAACGGACCAGTCGATTGCAATAATGAATCATCATTTTAGAGACTGGAGCCGGATTTTGACAGGAAATAGCAAAAAATCAGCGTGGGTTAAGCAGAAAACAGGAGGAACAAAGATGTCACAGTACAATCATACCGCCATTGAGAAAAAATGGCGTGAGAACTGGGAAAAACATCCCATCAATGTAAACGATGGAAAGAAAGAAAAATATTACTGCCTGGATATGTTCCCATATCCGTCCGGAAGTGGTCTCCATGTAGGCCACTGGAGAGGCTATGTAATTTCTGATGTGTGGAGCCGTTATCAGATCTTAAAGGGTCACTATGTAATCCACCCGATGGGATGGGATGCATTCGGTCTTCCGGCTGAGAACTACGCGATCAAGATGGGGGTTCATCCGGCAATTTCCACAGCATCCAATGTTAAGAACATTAAGCGTCAGATCAA
>OGXM01002033.1_pt1 | contig 10225 bp, 6 predicted proteins | sample 1576271 | NCBI WGS metagenome assembly OGXM01 (sample SAMEA3541579, study PRJEB24748) | human gut metagenome | biome: human gut; feature: human-associated habitat; material: faeces | place: China | collected 2012 | reverse complement strand
GCAAAGCTGTTATAACTGTGGCGGAACTTTTTCAGAACCGAAGGGTCGAATCCCGGATAGACGGATGACACACCCGCAGACATCACATTCGGAGCATCGGGGTAGACAAGAACGAATTTAGAACGCTCCACTTCGGTACGCCTGTGTAAGGAAAGCCCCACATCCAGAGTCAGACCGTTGACAATTTCCCAGCTGTGGCGTATGTGCAAATACAAGTCCTTAAAATAGTCCAGGTGAATCTGGTCGAAATCAAAGATACTGTCGGGAATAGCTTTCAAATCGTCCAGCACATCGCTGCTGTAGATACGGTTACCGTTACCCACGCTGACATGCAGGGCGGCACGCTTGCGGGGCCAATAGTCGAAATCGGAATTGACCGACCAGTAAAACTCCTTCCGTTTGAAGTTGTAACCTAACTTGGGAACGATACGCAACAGACGGTCGCCCTTAAACAGCCGGTTGTATTTAAATTCCTGACGGTAAGAGAAACCGTTGCTCTTGCTGTAACTCAGCAGCAAAGGGTTTATAAGAGGCGAACAGCGCACACTCCCCATTTTGGCAAGGTCTACCGTATACTTGCTTACCAGCGCATCGCCTATCTGCCCCCAGAACTCCAGCCGCTTGTTCTTGGGCTTTTTCTTATAGAGAAGCGTGTCACGGCGCAAGAAGAAGTCCTCATACAGCTTCTTCTCATGCGAAGTCAGCGGAATAGGACGCAGCTTATTGAAGTGGGCGGTATCACGCCGGTAAGCATTGGTATCCGTCAGCAGAGTATAAGATTCCGACAGGTCGTATTTGCTTTTTGTCCTGTTCCGCACAACAGCCGGGTCTTTCTGACTAATCTCCTTATAGTCGAGTACCGCCGTATAGCTGCCGTCGATGACATTGCCCAGTAGACGAAATGTGGCATCGATGTTGAAATGCACAGGCAAAAACTCATTAGCGCTCCCCACCTGTCCCATTCTTACCAGATTATTAAAACGCAGCATCTCGGAACGCCCGGAAAAACGAATCTCGCGCACACTCCACACATTGTCGCTGACCACCATGTATCCCCCCACGAGCTGAAAACTCTTGCTCTTCGGCATAAAACGGATACGGAACTCACGGTTGTGCGCTTCACCCATTATGGAATCTATATAATAGGTATAGAATTTCTTTGCATTGGAAGCCAGCGGAGAGAGCAGCTTATCATACAGCAAGGTGGAAGAGTAGATATTGATGTGGAAGTATTCAAGCAAACGGCCGTCCAGTTCCCAAAGTTCGGAAGAAGTGCCCACACTGGCTTTCACTTTCTGGTCGTAAATATCGGGAGCGGTATAATGCAGTTCGCTGTATGTCTCCATCATATACTCCCGGACCCCTTTCTTCATACGGAACATGGAAGGGATAAAGCGGAGCAGGTGATTTTTCTTGCTTATGTTTGCCCAGCCTTTGATATAAAGTTCCGCCTTGTACTCATCGACAACGCGCTCGTAAAAAGGCGCAAAGAAGATAACCTTGTCCATAATGGAATCCGCATAAGCCCGTTGTCCCGCATACGATTGGGGAACAGCCGTAGCACCCCCCTTCTGCAAACTTGCACACAAGAAACAGATTCCTATCCATATGCATATAATATGTTTCAACCGCAATATCTTCTTATGAGGGAACAAATATAGAAAAAAAGTAATAACTTCCACCTTTATTCCATTTTCATTTTCAGAGGACGATATTTCTCCAAAAAACATTATTTTCAAGAGCACCCCTTATTTTTTAGGGGTATATCTTCAAAAAACATATAAAAAATCAAGATTACCCCTGAAAAGTAGGGGGTAATTCAGAAAAAAACATATAATTTTGCGCCCAACAATCAATAAAAGAAGAGACTAATATGTCAAAAATGAGATTTTTTGCTTTGCAAGAGCTCGCCAATCGCCGCCCTCTTGAAGTCATCACTCCTTCAAACAAGTTGTCCGATTATTACGGCAGCCATGTTTTCGACCGTAAAAAGATGCAGGAATACCTGCCCAAAGAAGCCTACAAAGCTGTAACAGACGCCATTGAAAAAGGAACTCCCATCAACAGGGAAATGGCCGATTTAATAGCAAACGGCATGAAAAGCTGGGCAAAATCCCTGAACGTTACCCACTACACCCACTGGTTCCAACCTCTGACAGACGGTACAGCCGAAAAGCATGACGGCTTCATCGAATTCGGAGAAGACGGGGATGTCATTGAACGCTTTTCCGGAAAGCTGCTTATCCAACAGGAACCGGATGCTTCTTCTTTCCCCAACGGCGGTATCCGCAACACATTCGAGGCACGCGGATATACGGCATGGGATGTTTCTTCACCGGCTTTTGTCGTAGACACCACGCTCTGTATCCCAACAATCTTCATCTCCTACACAGGCGAGGCGCTGGACTATAAGACACCTCTGCTCAAGGCTCTTGCAGCTGTGGACAAAGCCGCAACGGATGTCTGCCAGCTTTTCGACAAAAACATAGCACGCGTATATACGAACTTGGGCTGGGAACAGGAATATTTCCTCGTCGACCTGGCGCTCTATAACGCACGTCCCGACTTATGCCTGACAGGACGTACACTCATGGGGCACTCTTCTGCCAAAGACCAGCAGTTGGAAGACCATTATTTCGGCTCTATCCCGCCACGTGTCACTGCCTTTATGAAAGAATTGGAAATAGAGTGCCACAAACTGGGCATTCCCGTCAAGACGCGCCACAACGAAGTTGCCCCCAACCAGTTTGAACTGGCCCCCATCTTCGAGAACGCCAATCTTGCCAACGACCACAACCAGCTGGTTATGGATTTGATGAAACGCATCGCACGCAAACACAACTTTGCCGTGCTGTTGCATGAAAAGCCATACAGCGGCGTGAACGGTTCGGGCAAGCATAACAACTGGTCGCTCTGCACCGATACGGGAATAAACCTTTTTGCTCCGGGAAAAAATCCGAAAGGCAACATGCTGTTTCTCACATTCCTTGTGAATGTACTGATGATGGTATACAAAAACCAGGACTTGCTCCGCGCTTCCATTGCAAGTGCCGGAAACAGCTACCGTTTAGGCGCCAATGAGGCTCCCCCTGCCATTTTATCCATATTCCTGGGCAAGCAGTTATCTTCCATCCTCGATGAGATAGCCCGTCAGGTAAGCAACAGTAAGATGACAGCCGAGGAAAAGACTACGCTAAAGTTAGGTATCGGACGTATCCCTGAAATTCTATTGGACACGACAGACCGCAACCGTACCTCTCCTTTCGCTTTCACGGGAAACCGTTTTGAGTTCCGCGCCGCCGGTTCATCAGCCAACTGTGCCGCGGCAATGATTGCCATCAATGCGGCAATGGCCAACCAACTGAACGAATTCAAAGTTTCCATCGAAAAGCTCATGGAAGAAGGCGTCGGCAAGGATGAGGCAATCTTCCGCATACTAAAGGAAACAATCATCGCTTCCGAACCTATCCGTTTTGAAGGAGACGGATATTCAGAGCAATGGAAACAAGAAGCTGCCAGCCGCGGACTGACAAACATCTGTCATGTGCCGCAAGCCTTGATGCGCTACATGGACAACCAGGCCCGTTCGGTACTCATCGGAGAACGTATTTTCAACGAAACAGAATTGGCCTGCCGCCTCGAAGTAGAGTTGGAGAAATACACAATGAAGGTACAGATTGAAAGCCGCGTTTTAGGTGATCTCGCCATTAACCACATTGTCCCGACTGCCGTTATTTATCAGAACCGCTTACTGGAGAATTTGCGGGGACTACGGGAAATCTTCCCACCGGAAGAGTATGAAGTGCTCAGTGCCGACCGCAAGGAACTCATACGCGAAATATCCCACCGCGTAACAGCCATCAAAATGCAGGTACGTGAAATGACGGAAGCCCGCAAGGTTGCCAACCACATGGACAATTACAAAGACAAGGCTTTTGCATACGAAGAAACAGTACGCCCCTATCTGGAAAGCATCCGCGAGCATATCGACAATCTTGAAATGGAAATAGATGATGAGATATGGCCGTTGCCGAAGTACAGGGAACTGCTGTTCACCAAATGATAAATGAACGGCTTTGCTGATAAACCGACTTCAAATTATGAATGATGAACCTGCCGCATTGTCATGCCAAACGGTAATTCATCATTCATAATTTAAAATTCCTTCCCCCTTTCCTTGCACTTTTTTGATACAAATGTGTCATTTTTAATTTTTTCTTTTTACATTTGTGCTGTACAACACAGTTTTGCAGCATTTATGGTAAAAATAAATTTATCCGATATTAATGTTCCGGAGTTGATTCCCGATATATGGTCACCTCTGAATGAAGAACAGCGAGAGTTTCTTGCCAACCATTTTACGCTTCAGAATTATAAGAAGAACGAGATTATCCATTGTGAAGGCGAGACACCTACTTGCCTGATGTGTCTGCTGAATGGAAAAGTCAAAATCTATAAAGACGGTGTGGGCGGAAGAAGCCAGATTATCCGTATGATCAAGCCCACTGAGTATTTCGGATATCGCCCTTATTTTGCCAAAGCGGATTATGTAACCGCTGCCTGTGCATTTGAACCGTCATTGGTCTGCCTGATACCCATGACTGCCATAATGACATTACTATCGCAAAACAATGAACTGGCGATGTTCTTTATCAGACGACTGTCTATTGACCTCGGTATCGCCGACGAGCGTACGGTGAACCTCACCCAAAAGCATATCCGCGGCCGTCTGGCAGAATCGCTTATTTTCCTCAAAGAAAGCTATGGCCTGGAAGAGGACGGTTCTACTTTAAGTATCTACCTGTCCCGTGAAGATTTAGCCAACCTTTCCAATATGACAACATCCAATGCTATCCGCACCCTCTCACAATTTGCTGCGGAACGCCTGATTACCATTGACGGAAGAAAAATCAAAATTATCGACGAGGAAAAGCTGAAGAAGATAAGTAAGATAGGATAAACTTCTAAAATTAAAAATTGAGAATAAAAAAATAGGGCTGCGCGGTGTTTGTTATACAACACTTGTATTGCGCAGCCCTATTTTTTTATTCTCAATTCCCAATTTTTAATTTAACAAGAATCTTTCCGCCTCAATCGCTGCCATACATCCTGTAGCTGCCGCTGTGATGGCCTGACGGTAATGAGGGTCGGCAACATCTCCCGCTGCAAACACTCCGGGAACCTTTGTACGGGGAGTACCGGGTTCTGTCAGTATATAGCCCGTTTCGTCGGTGTCGACATACGGTTTGAAAATATCGGAATTAGGCTTATGGCCGATAGCCAGGAAAAAGCCGTCGATAGCCAGGTCATAACGCTGTTCGTCCGCTTCACCCATACGCTTCACCAAGTGTACGCCTTCCACACCGTTATCTCCATATAATCCTACCGCATTGTGTTCAAACAAAACTTCTATTTTCTCATTCTCCATTACACGCTTCTGCATAATCTTGGAAGCACGCAAGAACGGTTTACGCACAATCAGGTACACTTTGCTTGCCAGACCCGCCAGATAAGAGGCTTCCTCAAGCCGTATCGCCGCCGCCAACTACCGCTACGACCTTCTTCCGATAGAAGAAACCGTCACAGGTAGCACAGGCGCTGACACCCATGCCGGCATATTTCTTCTCGTCTTCCAGTCCTAAATACTTGGCAGCAGCACCGGTAGCAATAATAACGGTTTGCGCTTCAATGACCTTTTCTTCATCAATGGTTATCTTATAGGGAGACTTACTCAAATCGGCAGCCGTAGCCACGCCGAAACGCAAGTCCGCACCGAAGCGTTCAGCCTGTTTGCGCAAATCCTCCATCATCTGCGTACCGCTGATGCCTTCCGGATAACCGGGAAAATTCTCGATATCGGTGGTGGTGGTCAACTGTCCGCCGGGTTGAAGCCCCTCATAAAGCACCGGAGAAAGATTGGCACGTGCAGCATAGATAGCTGCGGTATATCCGGCAGGACCGGAACCTATAATTAAACACTTTACTTTTTCTGCTTCCATATTATTCTTTTTTATTAGTAACGTTTATCATCTTAAATCAACCAATTCCGCTGTAGGATATGCTTTCCTGTCAAACACAAAAAGGCTGTCATCATAGTTCTTGCCCGTCTGATAGGAATTTATGAACACTACTGCCGCATCTTTGCTGCCCCGCTGAACCATACTCAGTTTTAACGGGCGGAACGAACCTTTTTCTATATACAGGATAATACATTGCATATCCTGACTGCGTTTGGTAGCGTTCATCACCACTTTATACGCCGTATCATCCGAAGCATTGCCGGTTTTAGCCACTTTCAGCTTATAATCCTGCTTATAAAGCGACAACCACGAATAAGGATTGATGCTCTGCAACTCTTCCGGAGTGGGTTCGGAAACATTAACCTCATCGCTCGAAGCAAGATAACTCCACTGTGTGCGTCCGTCGAACCATGTCGTCACTCCTTCCGTCTCCAGCAGAAATTTATCGCCTTTCAAACGGATGGAACCGTTCGTATTCCCTTCAGGCGCACGGACGGAGAAAGTGATTTTGACCCCACCTTCCCTGCGAAAAGCATCTGCCGCACGGTCAAGTATATCTCTGGCATCCGGCTGCTGTGCAACCATAGGGATAGTCAGGAAAAGCATCCAGACTGTGAATAAAAGACTGTTGATTTTCATGTACTTCAAACGTTGATTTGTTACAAATTGTTCAAACGCGTTTCCAAGTCCGTTATATCCACGCAGAACACCTCACGCGCTTTACTGCCTTGTGCCGGGCCTACAATCCCGGCTTTCTCCAACTGGTCCATAATACGCCCCGCACGGTTATAACCGATGGCAAATTTACGCTGGATAAGCGAAGTGGAACCTTGCTGCTGATACACTATCAGCCGGGCGGCATCTTCAAACAGCGGGTCAAGACGTCCCATATCCACATCGCCCAAATCGCCGTTTGCATTTTCATCCACATACTCAGGCAGGTAGAATGCAGTGGGATACCCCTGCTGACGGGCTATGAACTTCGTTATCTCCGCCACTTCCGGCGTATCGATAAACGCGCACTGCACACGAACCGGGTCCGCACCTTGCAGGAACAGCATATCGCCGCGACCGATCAACTGGTTGGCTCCCGGCCGGTCGAGGATGGTACGGGAGTCCACCATAGCCGACACCCGGAAAGCGATACGTGCCGGGAAGTTGGCCTTAATCGTACCCGTAATGATATTCGTCGTAGGACGCTGGGTAGCGATAATCATGTGTATACCTACGGCACGCGCCAACTGGGCGATACGGGCAATAGGCAGTTCCACATCCTTACCGGCTGTCATAATCAAATCACCGAACTCATCAATCACCACCACGATATACGGCATGAACTTATGTCCCTTTTCCGGATTCAGGCGGCGGTTGATAAACTTCTCGTTGTATTCTTTGATATTACGCACATGCGCAGCTTTCAGCAGGTCGTAACGGGTGTCCATTTCGATACAGATAGAGTTCAAAGTCTGTACAACCTTGGTAACATCCGTTATAATGGCATCCTCACCGTCGGGCAGCTTGGCAAGGAAATGATGTTCTATCACCGAATAGATACTGAACTCCACTTTCTTCGGGTCCACCAGCACGAACTTCAGTTCCGCGGGATGCTTCTTATAGAGCAGGGAAGTAATGATGGCATTCAACCCGACAGACTTACCCTGACCGGTAGCACCGGCCACAAGCACATGAGGCATCTTGCACAGATCCACCATAAAAACTTCATTGGTAATGGTCTTGCCCAATGCAATAGGCAGATCATACGTAGACTCCTGAAACTTCTTGCTGCCAATGATGCTCTGACCAGAAACAATCTTCGGATTGGAGTTAGGAACCTCAATACCGATTGTTCCCTTTCCCGGTATCGGAGCAATGATACGGATGCCCAGCGCGGAAAGGCTGAGTGCGATATCATCTTCCAGACCGCGTATCTTGGAGATACGGACACCCTGTTCCGGTGTAATCTCATACAGCGTCACCGTAGGGCCCACCGTAGCTTTAATGGTACTGATTTCGATACCGAAGCTGCGCAGCGTATTGATAATCTTATCCTTATTGGCATTCTGCTCTGCCATATCGATGGTCGGTTCGGCATTGTCATAATGCTTCATCAGGTCAATGGTCGGATAATGATAGTTTTCCAAGTCAAGACAAGGGTTATACGGCTCTATTTCCGGACCGCGATACTCTTCATCCTCCACTGTCTCCACCTCAAAGACAGGACCTTTTTCCTCTTGCCGTCCCGATGCCGGAATGGCAGAAACGGTATCGGACGGCGGAGTCTCAATCGTCATAAGCACTTCGTCTTCTTCTTTTTCTTTGGCAAGTGAGGCTTTATGCGTTGCGGCATCTCCCAGGTCGAGCATTATCTCATGAGCATCCTCATCCTTCTCTTCTTTTCCGGCTTCTTCCGGAGCCTTCGTTTCTTCTTCTCTTCCCGCATCAGAAGCCGTTTCCGCCATTACCGGCGATTTCTTCCCCTTTACAGTCCAGGAATCTGTAAACTCTTCCGGAGCTTCACCGGATTTGCGTTCCGCCTTTTCTTTATGTTTCAGGAAACTGAGACTGAAAAGTTTTCTCAACCAGATAACGGTACGTGCACTCAGATAAATAAGGAAACATATAGCAGTAACCAGCAGTATCATCCACAACCCCGGCACTCCCACTTGAGACACCAGCCAGTTGCTGACATTATATCCGTGCATGCCGCCCAGATAGAGGAAAGAGTCCTTATATTGGTCCACAAACACGAACCCGAAGAATATCGAAAACCAAATCAGCAGCAGGGAGCATCCTATGAACCACTTCCACAAACGTACCACGCGGACACGCATCAGCTTTAATCCGGCTACAGCCAGAAACACCAAGATGAAAAAGGAAGAGATGCCGAAGCAATCGTTTATCAAATAACTGGCAAGCTGCGTCTGCGGATTGTTTGCCGCCAACCTTACCGCTTTCACGGGCTGCGACGACCTGTTCCGCGACACACCCGTAGACAAGATGTCGGAAAAAGACATCTGGAAGAACCCCATGCTTTTGGACGAATATGTCTTGCCATGGTACCGGAACATGAACTCCGGCTTCTCTACTTACGTTCCCACAACCATCTCTTTGGTCAAAAGTGCTTCGCGTTACTACATGCCCTGGTTCGGCGATCAGATAGTGCCCTCCAAGAACGACTATTACAATGCCGGTTACGGTGATTTACTGAAAAGCAACACCAAAGAAATCACTAACTGGGCACAAGTACAATGGTCGAACTACTATACACAGATACAGTCCGTAAACCGCTTGTTTGTCAACCAAGGCGAGATTGCCGAAGGTAGCCAAAAACAGCGTATATTGGGCGAGGCACATTTCTTCCGTGCCTACTATTATTATATGCTCTGGAGGCAGTTCGGCGGGGTAATGCTCATCCAAGAGCCTCTCGACCCGTTGAATGACAGCCGGAAATATCCGCGGGCCTCATACGAAGAAATGGTACGGGCCATCGTGGACGACGCCCGAGCTGCCGCCACCGTCCTCCCTTTGGAATATGATGCTACGGACGAAGGGCGCATCACCCAAGGAGCAGCTCTCATGTTGGTGGCTAAAACATTCCAATGGGCTTCGAGCGACGTATTTCAGAATCAGGAAAAAACGTATCTGGGCTTCAGCGACGACCGTTCTCACGACATGCTCGACTCGGCACGGGTAGCCTACGAAACCCTCATGGGCCTGCAGCATTACGACTTGATACAGATAGCCGGAACGGATGAGGAAAGTATCAAACAAGAATACCGGAACATATTCCTCACCAAGAACAGCAAGGAATCCATTCTTGAAGTACAGCACTCTGACGACGGCAATTACGACACGGGCTTCGGCCATAAACTGGATCGTGACGCCGCCGCTCCCCACTTTACGGGCACGACAGCCGCTTATACGCCCACGCAGAACCATGTGGATGAATATGGCATGCGCGCCGGCCTCACTTACGATGCACAGCACCCTTATGTGGGACGCGACTACCGCTTCTACGCCAATATCCTGTATGACGGCTCCACCTATAACGGGCATGTCATGGACATACACTACACACGCGAAGGCAACAACGAAATCCCGGGAGAGGACCTGACGGCCTACGGCACGTCCACCACAGCAGCCGTGACCCGCACGGGCTACTATATGGGCAAGTTCGTCAACGAAAAACAAGAAATCAATAACGA
>OGXM01002025.1_pt1 | contig 10271 bp, 9 predicted proteins | sample 1576271 | NCBI WGS metagenome assembly OGXM01 (sample SAMEA3541579, study PRJEB24748) | human gut metagenome | biome: human gut; feature: human-associated habitat; material: faeces | place: China | collected 2012 | reverse complement strand
TGAAAAGGCCGTTCACTGTGACCAGAATAAAAATGTTCACAGCGGAGTTGAATACGCCCACGGCGGCTCCCAGGCCTTTGTCTTGGGCGTCTCACCGCCGAGGATACGGTCGTTGATGACAACATCCGGGAAGCTCAGCCCTATACCCGAAAACAGCGGCAGCTCCGCCGCGGCACTCTCGCAGGCGATTATCGCCGCGTCCATTTCCGTGTCTGCCGCATCCTTGCGCAGCGCCGCTGTAAGCAGCTTCACGCATTCCGCGTCATGGGGCAGGCCGTCCGCTATCACGCAGGCGCGCATGAGCCTTATGAGCCGCAGCATCGGCTCGGTTATGCCCTCGGCAGTCGGGCTCGCCGCGGGGTTCCAGTCGTATTCCTTCACGGCGAGGAGTCTGCCGTCGAGCGATACGGCAAGCTTTATGTCCGTCCCGCCGACGTCCATCCCGCAGTACGCGCCGCGGCCTCCGGCCTCGATCGCGGCCAGCAGCCTTTCGTTCAGCGAGACGCCGGACGCGGGAGCCTCGCGCAGCGGTGCGGGGGAGTGATCACTTATATCGCGCACGTCCATCCCGAACGGCGGCAGACCCATACTGCCGCAGAGCCTGCGCGCGATGTTCAGCACTTTTTTCAGGCCGGGTGTCGCCGTGAACGCGGCCAAGCAGCCTTCCGCCAGCCTTCGCGGCTCCTCGGCGGAGAGGTCAAGATAAACGTGCAGCGCGCGACCGCTGAAGCACGAGAGAATGTTGAAAATGCGGGCGGTGAGATATTCGGCGAGAAAGTCCCGTTCGGCCGCGTTTTTCCAGCGGGGGAGGGGGCAGGCGTAGTCCCGCAGCGTCCCGTCCAGACACTCGAGCCGTATCACCGCGCGGTATGCGTCCGGCTCCGCGGCGAAGGCTTTGCGGACGACGCTTATCCAGAGCGCGTCCCCGCGCTGCGAGAGCTTTATGAATTCGTCAAGCATATGTTCCTCCTATCTGCATCTGTCCTGATATTCCGATGGACTCAGTCCGGTCAGCTTCTTGAAGGTGCTGCCGAAATAGGTCACGTCCTTGTAGCCGACCATGTCCGCGACCTCGTATATCTTATACCGGCAGTCGCGCAGCAGCTTCAGCGCCATGTGTATCCTGTATCGGGTCAGATAGCCGACGACGGTATAGTTCGTCTCCTTCTTGAACACATGACTGAGGTGTCCCTCGCTGACGCCGAGATGCTGGGCGATCTCGGTTATGTTTATGCCGCCGTCGGCGTAGTGCTCGGAGATGTATTCGAGCGCCTTCAGCACGTAGCGGCTTTTGTCGCCCTTTTCGAGCGCGAGCGTGTCGATAACGCTCAGCTCGCCCTGCTCCTGCTCCTTCTGCCGGATGCGCTCGACGGCGAGGATAAGCTCGTTATCCTGAAAGGGCTTGAGCAGATAGTCGTCCGCGTCGAGCTGGAGCGCGGAGCGGGCGTACTCAAAGTCGCTGTACGCCGTGAGTATGATGGCGTGCGCGCGGCAGCCGCGGCGGCGCAGCTCGCGCAGCATCTCTATGCCGTCCAGCTTCGGCATACGTATGTCGGTTATGACGAGATTGGGGCTGTACCGCTCGGCGGCGAGCAGCCCTTCCTCGCCGTTTGCCGCCTCGCCGACCACGACGCAGCCCATCGACGCCCAATCGACGCCGAGGGCGATGCCGCGGCGGACGACGGTCTCGTCGTCAACGACCAGAACCTTCAGCATTGCCGTTTTCCTCCTTGTTCATCGGCAGGCGAAGCTCAACGCGGCTTCCCTCGCCGGCAGCCGAATATGCGCTGATGCCGTAGTCGCCGCCGTAATACAGCCGCACAATGCGGTCAACATTCTTGAGGCCGAGGTGCCCGCCGGGGACGTCCCGGCCGGGGTCGTTCAGCCAGTCCAGCACGTCCTGTGGGATGCCGACGCCGTTGTCTTGGACGCTGAGGATGAGCGTGCCGGATTTTTCGCGGGCGCTGAGCTTTATATAGCCGTCGTCCATGTTGGCGACGCCGTGGATTATCGAGTTCTCGACCAGCGGCTGCAATATGAGCTTGGGCACTATGCAGTGCGTGCTTGACCCGGATGATATCGAAAAAGCCAACGAACTGCTTTACAAGGGGAATATTTCCTCCAAGGATAAGCAGAAACTGACTTTCTACTTCAAACGGTCGAAAAACATGATCGAGCAGTATGAGCCGCTCAAGCAACAGGAGATCGTATCTCAGATGCGGCATTTTGTTCGTTTCTATGAATTCCTGTTGCAGGTGTCCTGCTTCGAGGATACCGACCTGCATAAGAAGTACAATTTTATTACTTATCTGCTGGCATACATCAATATTAAGCATCCGGGCGGCGGCTATAATCTGGACGGCAAAATCAAGGCTACGAATTTCGTTCAGAAAAAAGCCGAAGAACATACCAATCCGAAGCTGGTAGCACAGCCGGTTGTAAAGCTGCCAACAGCGGAGAGTTTTGGATTGACCGAAGCAAAAGAGGAACGGCTTTCCCAGATCATAGCCGAAATCAACAGCCGGACTGGAAAAGCCTACGACAACGATGTTGCGGTCAAAGCCATGCTGCAGATTCGGGATATTCTGATGAAATCCGATAAACTGAAAACCAGCGCCCGGAACAACACCGTCAAAGACTTTGAGTTTTCGTACTTTGACGATATCGACGATGCACTGATTGAGGGACTGGAGCAGAATCAGGATTTCTTTTCTCTGCTGCTCAGTAATGATGAAATAAAAAAACAGGTTCTCGGTATCTTCACGGAAGAGATATACAAGAGCCTGAGAGAAGCATAAAGGGGTGGTTTCATGTTTGATCAATTTCGATTGAAGGATGTACTGGCACAGTACAAGCAGAGCTTTGTTTCCACGCAGTGGGGCAACGAAAAATACAAATGGGAAGCCGTCAAATGGTTTCAGGACAATTGGGATGTGAATGCGTCTGATTTTCCCGAAATGCTGAGCCGCTCCCTTGATAAGACGTTTAACCTCCTGGCATCAAATAATAATTTTCCGAAGGGCATGATCGTGGGCTTTGCGAAAGCCGCCCCGGAGGAAGTGCGGGCTATGTTTATCGCCCTGTTTGACGAGAGTCAAGATGTGTTTGAGAGAATGAATGCATTCAAAATGCAATCGTCCATTCTTCTCGAAAAATACGGAAACGGTGCGGCGCAGCACTACCAGTACGAAAACGCTATCAGCACATACCTTTGGCTGCGCTATCCGGACAAGTATTATATCTACAAATTCGGTGAGGTAAAAACGGTCTCCAGCGAACTGGAGTCGGACTATCGGTTCAAAAAGGGCGCCTATGCGGACAATATCCGTAATTTCCTGCGGCTCTATGATGAGATCAGTGCCGCACTGAAAGAGGACACTGAACTGGTGAATCTGTTCCAGTCGCAGCTGACGGATACCTGTTATCCCGATCCCGAACTGAAAACGCTGACCATTGATGTCGGTTTCTATATCAGCCGCCTCTATTCGCAGGAAAATGCGGAAAAAGCGGAAGCGGCAGCATGGTTTCCGAGCGATTACACACCCGGATTGACCGAAGAGGACTGGCTTGCCCTGCTTGGCGATGACAAGGTGTTCACAACGGGAAGCCTTGAAATCATGAAACGCATGAAGGATTACGGCGGACAGGCGACCTGCACACAGCTTGCGGTCAAATACGGTGAAACAAAAAATTTCTATTTAACGGGTTCAACCGCACTTGCCAAAAGAGTCGTTGAAAAAACGGGTTGTCCGGTTTTAACCGACGATAAAAATGAAAACTCAAAGTGGTGGCCTGTTCTGTACATCGGACGATATGCAACGAAGGACGAGCAAGGCAGCTATATCTGGAAATTGCGTGATGAACTGTCCACCGCTCTTGACAAAACCGATTTGAGCGGTATTGAACTGTATGTCGCTGCCGCTCCGGGCGAAGAAGATCGTGGATATTGGTGGCTGAATGCCAATCCGAAAATCTGGAGCTACTCCGATATTGCTGTTGGCGAGGTGCAGTCCTACACGCTATACAACGAGAACGGAAACAAGCGCCGCATATTCCAAAACTTCTTGGATGCGAAAGCCGGAGATATGATCATCGGCTACGAATCCAATCCGGTAAAACAGATCGTTGCCATTGGTCGTGTCAGCGCAGAGCAGGACGGCGAAAAGCTGTTTTTTGAAAAAGTAGAAGGACTGACCTCTCCTATTGATTATGCTACGCTAAAAGAATGCCCTGAACTGGAACGCATGGAGTATTTCCAAAATCCCCAAGGCAGCCTTTTCAAGCTCACCAGAGGTGAATATGACTTCATTCTCGATATGATTCGGGAAGAGAATCCGGTATCCACGGATGCAGCTATAGATGCGTACACAAAAAGTGATTTTCTGGATGAGGTCTATATGACCGAAAAACGCTACGAGAACCTTGTAGCTGTTCTCCGCAACAAGAAGAACATCATTCTGCAGGGTGCCCCCGGTGTTGGCAAGACCTTCGCTGCCAGACGGTTGGCATGGTCTATGATGGGTGAACAAGACGACAGCCGCATTGAATTCGTTCAGTTCCACCAGAATTATTCTTACGAGGATTTTATGATGGGCTATAAGCCTGTTGAGGATGGATTTGAATTGAAATACGGCATCTTCTATCGGTTTTGCCAGAAAGCTGCAAACCAGCCGGATAAGGAATTCTTCTTCATCATTGACGAAATCAACCGAGGTAATATGAGCAAGATATTCGGCGAACTGCTGATGCTGATTGAGAAGGACTACAGGGGTACCAAGGCGACGCTGGCGTATAACGGGCTGTCTTTCTCTGTTCCCAAAAATCTGTATATCATCGGCATGATGAACACGGCAGACCGCAGCCTTGCGATGATTGACTACGCTCTGCGCCGTCGATTTAGCTTCTTTGAGGTGGAGCCGGGATTTGATTCCGAAGGATTTATCCATTACCAGAACGGCTTGAACAACGAAACGCTGAATGAGCTGATATCCAAGGTAAAAGACCTGAATCATGAAATTGCACTTGATAAATCTCTGGGTAAGGGATTCTGCATTGGACACAGCTATTTCTGCGGCAGGGATATTTGTACAGATGAGTGGATGCACTCCATCGTTGATTATGATATTCTGCCAATGCTCAGCGAATACTGGTTTGATGATCCGAACAAACTCCAGCGTTGGGAAAATATTCTGCAGGGTGTGTTTCAATGATTAAGGATAAAAGCATCTTCATCAAAAACATATACTATATGCTTTCGTATGCCTTCACGACGCTCAATCAAGGCGGATATGAGGATGTTGCTACCGAAGAGTTTGAAAACATACACAATCTGTTTGCAGCCATCCTCGCCAAGGGCATAGGTCGGCAGTTGAAGCAGGGCTTATATCGTGAGTATCTGAATCGCAAAGAAGATGTAGCCGTTGTTCGTGGCAAAATCGATATGCCGGGGACCATACAGAACCGTCTCGCCAGAAAGCGGGTATTGACCTGCGAGTATGATGAGCTTTCAGAAAACAACCTTCTGAATCAGATTCTGAAAACAACTGTTATGCTTCTGCTCCGCCACGCAAGAGTGAGTCAGGAGTATAAGAGCGATTTGAAGAAGGAAATGCTGTTCTTTTCGAATGTTGACACCATAGACCCGTCTGCAATACGCTGGTCTGCCATTCGGTTTCAGCGGAACAACAATACCTACCGTATGCTTATCAGCCTTTGCCAGCTGATTCTTGAAGGAATGCTGCTGACAACGGACTCCGGCGAATATCGGTTAGCTTCTTTTATTGACGAACAGCGCATGAATCGCCTTTATGAGAAGTTCATCCTTGAGTATTACGCCAAGGAGTGCCCGCAGGTGACTGCAACGGCATCTCAAATTCCGTGGGCATTAGATGATGGCATCGGCACAATGCTTCCGGTAATGCAGAGTGACATCATGCTGACCAAAGGAAGCACTGTGTTGATTATAGATGCCAAGTATTACACACATACCACACAGGCTCAGTACGATGTCCACACCTTGCACTCCGGGAATCTATATCAGATTTTCACTTATGTGAAAAATAAGGACACCGAGTTCGGAACTCAACCGCATACGGTTTCCGGTATGCTCCTGTATGCCGCAACAGACGAGGCTATTCAACCGAACAACAGCTATCAAATGAGCGGCAACAAAATCAGCGTAAAAACGCTTAACCTGAATAGAGATTTCTCGGAAATTGCCGCACAACTGAATGCAATTGTAGATGAGTATTTTTCGGATTGAACCTTTTAATTATTCCTACACCTTTTAATGGTGGGTGAACCTTTTAATAAAAGGTCAGTGCCGTGTGCATTTGGTATCAAAATAGGTCTTTACTTTCAAAAAGAATTCCCTCTCCTTTGGGAGAGGGAATTCTTTTTGCTTGCTGCCATATAGGGGACTTGAAACGAGTCCCAGCTTCGCATGCCTCGCGGCATCGAAGCTGGGAGCAGCAGTCCGGTGGACTGCTGCGTTAACGAGAATCACGTCCCTGTGGATGGACAGACCTCGATGGGCTGGCCATCCACCCCCTTTTTTGCTTTTGAAGCCAAAACACAGATTTTTACACACAAACCCCGGCGCGGAGATGGGGTTTTCCATCTCTGCGCCGGGGGTGTTCTACATTATGCGTTCTGCGGCAGGCCGCCGTTATACTGCCGCTTCAGGAAGGAGAGAAACACGCGGGCGGCGGTATTGGCGGCGGGCAGGGTCTTGACTGCCACGCCAAGCCGCCGGGACACAGGTTTATCCAGTGGGATGACCCGCACCCGGCCCTCGTATCCCGCCAGCGAGAAGGCGGACAGCACCGACACGCCCAGGCCGCCTGCCACCATGGACAAAATCGCGCCGTCGTCCGATGCCGTCACCGTCAGGCGGGGCGTGTCCGGCGGCAGCAGCGGCTCAATATACTGCTCCGGGCTGGAGAGAAAGGTCTCCTGCAGCAGCCGCTCCAGCGAGATGGTCTCGTCCTGCCATGGAAAATCCGGAGGCACCACCGCTACCAGCGGCGCGTCGGTCAGCGGCGTCCAGTGGAACCGGTGACCGCAGGCCTCGTCCACGATGGCCAGCTGGATTTTATCCTGCTCCAGAGCGTCGGCCAGCTCGTTTCCCTGCACCAGCACGTCCACCTTGATCTCCGGGTGCAGCTTGCGGAATTTGCTCAGCAGGTCGGGCAGACGGGCACGGGCGATGCTGGCAAAGCAGCCGATGGTCAGCGCCCGACCATACAACTCGCCCTGCACCTCCGCCTCGCTGCGCAGGGCGTCGCAGGCGCTGATGACCTGATTGATATAGGGCAGCAGATGCTCGCCCTCTTCCGACAGGCGGACGCCGTGGCTGCTGCGCACCAGCAGCGTGCAGCCCAGCTCCGCTTCCAGCTTGTTGACCAGATGGGTCATGGCGGATTGTGTATATCCCAACTGCGCGGCCGCCTTGCCGAAGCTGCCGCATTGCACGGCGGTCAGCACAGCCCGCAGCTTGCTATCATCCATAGGAACCTCGCTTTCTGCGATTTGTACAAAATTATTTTATCATAATTATAAATATAGCACAACGCGACCCCGGTTTCAAGGACATTTCTGTGAATTATCTGCCGATATTTGGATATTTCTTGTCAATATTTTGCGTGCCATTTGCGTGCCATTAGTTTTATTCATGCCCCAATGAATTACGCTCAATTCTCAAGTCATGAAAAAAATGTTACCCTATATGAGTGGAATACATGGCACTGTGTTGATTTCGCAAGAAGAAGGAAAGCGTAACTGAGGAGAAAGGTATGACTATGCAAAAGAAGAAAACGACAGTACGAGATGTGATCGTGATCGGTTTCGCACTGTTCTCCATGTTTTTCGGCGCGGGCAATGTGGTGTTCCCGCCGTACTTGGGGCTGGAAGCCGGCCCGGAATGGCTGACCGGCTTCACCACCTATTTCATCGCGGATATCGGCCTGGCGCTGGTGGGCCTGTTTGCCCTGCTGCGGGTGGGCAGCAGCGAGGCTGTTCTGAACCGTGTGGGCCGCGTTCCCGCCGAGATTTTGATGTGCGCCATCATTCTGTGCATCGGCCCCATGGTGGCTATTCCCCGTACCTCCGCCAGCACCTATGAGATGGCCATCGCGCCGAACATTTCCGGCGTGTCTCCCATTCTGTTCTCCGCTATTTTCTTTGCGCTGATCCTTGCGCTGTGCATCAAGGAATCTGCCGTGGTGGACATCGTGGGCAAGATCCTGACGCCGCTGCTGCTGGTGGGCCTGTTTGTCATCATCGTGAAGGGTATCGTCACTCCTTTGGGCGATATCGCCGCACTGCCCCAGATCAATAACGTAGCCGTCACCGGCATCAAGGCCGGCTATCAGACCATGGACGCGCTGGCTGCGCTGCCCTTCGGCATCATCGTGCTGCAGAGCGCCGCCAGCAAGGGCTATTCCGGCAGCAAGTCCAAGCTGCGCATCGTGGGCGGCTCCGCCCTGCTGGCGGGCGTTCTGCTGCTGGCGGTGTATATGGGTCTGGCCTATCTGGGCGCTACCGTATCCACCCAGTACACCGGCGCGGAGATCGGCCGTGCCCAGCTGACCATGGCTATCGTGGAAGGCTTGATGGGCAAGGTGGGCATGGTGCTGTTCGGCGTGGTAGTGGGCCTTGCCTGCGTGACCACCGCCGTAGCGCTGACCAGCTCCGCCGCCGCTTACTTTGCGGAGCTGTGCCGCGGCAAGGTGTCCTATAAGGTATTCGTTGTTGTGATCTGTGTGTTCAGCGCCGTGGTGTCCAACCTTGGTCTGGACCGTATCGTGGCTATCGCCGCGCCGGTGCTGGATGTGGTGTATCCTCCCACGCTGGTGCTGATCCTGATCGCGCTGGTGATCCCGCAGGTGCCCGACCGCGTAAGCCGTGCCGCCGCTGCCGGTGCGCTGCTGTCCAGCGTGCTGTGCACGCTGCATGCCCATGGCGTGGCGCTGTCCTTCGTGGAAGCGCTGCCGCTGTACGATCTGGGCCTGTCCTGGATCCTGCCCGCCGCCGCGTTCGGCCTGATCGCCGCGCTGCCCGGTTTGTTTACCCATTCCCGCTCCCGTTCCGGCCATACCTTCCATAACCCGACCGAGGAGCATTGATTTTTGCGGTAACTCCGCCTCTCCTAAACAGCAAGACCACCCTTTGTTATCATGAAGGGCGGTCTTGCTATATTTTTATTCAGGCATATCCTCTGCTGCTGTGTCTGGCTTTTCCTCCGTTATGGTGGGGATAAACGCCTTGGCCAGCTTTCCCTTGCCGCGGTGCTTGATATAGAAATAACCGATGGTGCTGAACACCACCGCGCCGATGAAGTTGACGAACAGATCCTCCATGGTATCGTACAGTCCGATATCCAGATAGCCGCCGAAGCCCAGCTCCTGCCCGTTGACGGTGACGGAGGTGATACCGTCGATGGTGACGGGAATATTTTTATTGGTAGGATCCAGCATGACGGAGGTAATGGAGCTCACCACAGTGTCCTTCTGCATGTCCATGTGGAAGATACGATCCATGCCGAACTCGAAGAACTCCCACAGCACGCCCACCGTCATGGAGAAGCAGAAAGCCGCCAGCGCCACGTAAATAGGGGAGAGCTCGAACTTGATCCTGCTGTTGCGGTTGAGAATGTCGATCAGCGCGAAGCCTGTGGCGGCGCAGAGAAAACCGGTGGTGGTGTGCAGCATGGAGTCCCAGTAGGGAAACGTGATGAAGTAGCACTCCAGCTCGCCCAGTATCTCGGCGGCGAAGATGAACAGCAGAATAATGATCTCCAACGTGGAGGGCAGTTCGATGCCGAAATTCTGCTGGATGAAGAAGGGTAGCATGAACAGCACCAGTACCAGCAGGCAGATGAAGGCGCTCTCATACTCACTGCGGATGACAGAGGACACCAGTGTGGCCAGCACCATGAGCCGCAGAACCAGATACACGGTGAACACGGCGGGCTGGCGGCGGACAGCCGCTTTCAGATCGCGGGGCTGCGGGGGAAATTTGGGATGTCGTTTCATAGAGGGATTCCTTTCTATTGGTATACTGCCCGAAAATGGGGCGGATACAGCTGGATTTGTTTTCCAATTATAGCATAGGGCAGGGGAGAAAGGCAACACCTGCGGCGGCGGAAGCTGTTTGTCGGCTCGGCAGGGAATTTTCGTTGACTTTTGCCGCAAGGTTGGGTAAAATGGAGACTGCGCGAATGTAGTTTATAGTTATTCTGAAACCTACCAGCCGGGCAAGAATCTGATGGA
>OGXM01002024.1_pt1 | contig 10278 bp, 8 predicted proteins | sample 1576271 | NCBI WGS metagenome assembly OGXM01 (sample SAMEA3541579, study PRJEB24748) | human gut metagenome | biome: human gut; feature: human-associated habitat; material: faeces | place: China | collected 2012 | reverse complement strand
CGGATAGTCCCAGCATCCGAGCTGATGGTACACATCGCCGCCGAATCCCTGCTTGAACTTGTAAAGGCCATACATCGGGTGTGACGGATCCGGACACGGGGCGATGCCGAACATATCGTACTCGCTGCAACAGTTCTCCTTGGCGATCTGCATAGCCCGCCATTGCAGGGCATAGGTCGGCATCAGGTTGCGCATCCGTGAGGAAGAGGCTCCGTAGAGGTAGGTCGCCCGGTGGGCCGAAAGGATGAGAAACATCGCCGCCAGCGGTGTGTCGTCGAAACTGGCGACCAACAATTTCACCTGCACCGCCTTGTCCGGACACTCCATCTTCGAGGCGAAGACCGAATGGAAATAGCTCTTGTCGTTGATGTAAAGTCCGTTTCGCAAGGCGGTTTCCATATAAAGTTCGTACCAAACATCCAGTCCTTCGATGCCGACCGCACGCACATTGACTCCCTTGCGCCGGGCCAGACGGATGTTGTAGTGCGTCTTGGGTTTCATGCGGTCGAGAATAGTCGCTTCATCGGGCGTCAGGTCCACGACGATTGTGTTGGCCGGCAGAATGTTGGTATTGGCTTTACGCAGATTCCACTCCGCAGTGCCGTAATTGAGCTTAAACTCCTGAAACTCCTTATCTGGCAGTCCGAGCCAGTTGCCCTTCGTATCGAAATTTTCAGTCTTGCACCAGTGCGATTCCCAGTTCAGATCATAGCGCAGGGCCACGCAGTGCTTCGGAAGGTACGAACGCAGCGATTCGGACAACTCTTCCAGAAAACGGCCGTGGTTCTCTTCCGAAGGCTCGATCTCTGGACCGTAAGGGAAATAGGCGATGTAATCCTCGGTGTTCAGGTATTGAAAGAATGTGATGAAGTCGCCCTGCGTATGTGCATAGCCGCCTACATTGGTGTAAATTTCGCTGTTGCGGACCGAAAAATCAAATGCCCGGGAATCCATTCCCAACAGCTCCTTCACTTTCGACCAGAACGATGTCTGCTGGACGATCGGCGTACTGTAAGCATCGACCACCTTTTTCGGTTCGATTTTTAAGTGCATGATCTGAAAATTTTGGAATTCACAAAGGTACTCAATAAAACCGTACGAGTCAAGGCCAGGGCCATCCCGTTCATATTTCAGCCGGAAATTCCGGCGCAGAAAAGGTGGTCGGCGAAAAATCCGGTAATTCTGGAATGCCGACGACGTCGGCGTGAACGGTTTAATGGACGAACGGCACGGCCGGCTACCTCTGTATAGTGTCCCTTGTCCAGAAGCCCTGGATATAAGCAAGCCCCCGAAAATCATCTCCGACTTTCAGGGGCCTATCCGTTCATGTTTCGCTCTGCTCCGCCTTTCCCATGCGCCCGCCTACAATGCATAGATTCATGGCAGTATCGCCATGAGTGCAAAGAGGGTCAACAGTCCGACGACCGCGGTTCGCACGCCTCTGTTCGGGAGGTTCTTGTGGAAGAAGGCGTCAATCGTTTTCCAGTGGAACGCGACGTGCAAGATCAACAGTAGCAGCAATGCCACGCCCACCCAGGTATGTATCGTTCCCCAGTCGTGCCGCCCCATGCCCAGGAACTGCGATGCATGGGCACGGGCTCCGGCATGGCGAATGGCGTGGCGCGAAGGCAGGATGACGTTCATCACGAAGCCGCTGATGCTGACCGCCGCCATGCCGACCAGCAGTCCGGCGTCGATCAGGATATTCGTTCTCAGCCTGTTTTTCATGCTTCCGGAACTTAATGTCCGCACTCGTGCGTATGTTCGTGTCCGTGCCCGTCACATCGGTGCGCTCCGGCCAATCCGGCGCACCTCTTGCCCGAATCGAGAATGAATCCTGCGAGGTAGCTTTTGACTACTGTCTCGATGTCGCCGCTGCAACCCCGCACGACCGTGATGCCGTGGGCTTCGAGTTTGTTTTTGGCCCCTTCGCCCATATTGCCCGCCAACATCGCCGTAACGCCGAGGCGCTGCAGGTCGGCAGCGATGCCCGACTTGCAACCGCACCCCTGCGGCGAGGGCAGCTCTTCGCGTGCTGCAATGGTTTTGTTTTCTATCGTATAGATCGTGTAATGGTCGCAATGGCCGAAGTGGTCGTCGATGCGACAGTCTCTTGTAGGAATTGCAATTTTCATGATTCTATAAAATATTTAAGATGGTTGTTCTTTGCCTTTCGGCTTGCGCCTGCATAGTGTGTCGTAAGGCGATCCCGGATACGCTATCGGCTTTGGTTATAATATGGTTTCATTTAGAAATTTCATACCGACGTTAAAGATAGGCAAAAAATAGGGAATAAACCACTTACGGTAAACTTTTTAGCGTTTTCCCTAAGAAAAAGATGTGGACTTTGCGAAGGCTTGTAACGTTGGAACTCGCTGAAAGACAAGACCCAGATCGGACAGAGGTCGGCAGCGCTTCCATCGAGCAGGAACCGGTTTACCCTTTTCTTGCGCTATAACAGATTTCTCCCTTACTTCCGTTGTCCAAACTCCAATTCCGGATTCTTTAGGCCCGCAGAGAACCTTGCCGGAACCGTCCGTATAAAACGGCGATAACCTCTTCCGCCAACGATTTGACACCAGGCCCTTCATGAGAATCCGAAACTTTATTCATTTTATCGATTTCTGGATCGGCAAGTGTTCCCGTCTTCGGTTTCAGAATTCGATCACCGATCCGGTATGGAACACCCTTGCCTCGGGCAATTCTGCAACCTGTGCTTTTTTTGACCTCGGCTCCGGTACAGTGCCCCGTATATAGAGTGTTCATAGTTTCTCTTACGAGTTATGTAAATAAGATGTAGCAATAGGGTTATTCCTGTAGATGCTATAAATTTCCGAATTCGAGTTTATCGTTCTGTGCAACTTGCCATACTATTATGTCGGCCAAGCAAATGAGGTGCTGGATAAAAACAGGTGGTATTTACAATTTATCTGTATCGGTAGAGCATATCGGCCTAATTTGATAAGGCCCCCGTAAGATTCCTCCTTATCTTTTTCAGTTACGTTCCGCCTCTGCTGCAGTCCGATTCTCGTTTTCGATTTTAACTTCAGTTTCAGCACCTCCATTTCTGCCTCTTCAGGCTCTGCCTCGGGCTTCATCTACTCCCGCAGACAAAGGTATAGGTTGTCGGAGGCTGTCAGCCCCGAGTTCCCTGTGTATATATGTTCTCTGGCTGGTAATGTTACCCGTGCTTTGACCGAGTATTTGCATTATCTCACTCTGCTTCTTTTCTCGTAGTATATGCCAGCAGCTCCTGATCTTCAAGCGGCTCAACTTGAGGAATACCCCTATCTTTGATGTCTGGACCCATGCATTCGAGTTTTAGACATCTTCTGAACTCTACAATCACCTTCACGCTCACAAGTGGCGAAGAACTAATTTATCCGATTCCTGCTAGCTGTAAATCAATAGTATAGCTTTTTCGTCGATCTGGATGCCCTTCCGGGTTAAGAGAACACAATAGTACCGACACTTGTTATTACCGGCGCGACCAGATGGGACTTGTTGCGAAAATAAACGGTTATCTTTCTCCGCTCGACAAAGATAATTACGATAATTTTATGCTGAATAGCAGCAGTCAGCGGATTCAGCTTGTTGCAACTCGATGAAATCAATGTTTTCTTTCCCAGTTATATTCGGTGGAAGATATTTTCCTAATCGATGATGATGTATGGGATCAGGCGAAGAGGGGGTTTAGGCTGTATTTCAGAACAGTAGTAAACTGGGAAGGTGTTTGGTTTTTTGATGCTGAACAACCTCAATTTATCTTCGGACGAAAGGCCCCGATGACTGTACGTTGCCACGACAAGGGTACGATTCAAGCGTTCAATGATCAATTTCATTGTTTGTTGACAGAGCGAGAATGCTGCAATAGAGATAAAATCATATTGCCCGAACCCTTCTTTGAGAGGAAGAAAATAAGTGAATGATTGTTTTTATTGCGATGATTATTCGGTTGAATTTCCTTCATCATAACTGACACATAAAACTGTTCAAGCATCTTGTGTTTTGACACTAATGATAACTTCTTGTTCTATTTCTTCCAACAAGAACCTTGTATGCTTGAGAAAATGGAATATCCATGCGTTAGAATGCTGCCCTTTTAGCAAATTTGTCAAATCCGCATTTTTTTGTATTTTGTAATCGGTTATTTGAAATGCGGTATTTGAGCGCAAGACGCTGAAAATAAACCGTTGCCTTTTCGTTACCTATTATCCCTATACAAAAATGTAATGATCCGATAAATCAGGTCGTTATGCCCTTTTAATCCCGCTCCCGAAAGGGTGCGGCTTTTTCATTGGGACGGATCGGCCGCTTATTCGAAGGCGACCGTCTGACCGTTGATTTTCACGTCGCTGAAGACGGCTTCCGAGGTCTTCTTGCTGTCGCCGCTGTTGGCCGCCAGGCCGATCAGCAGTTTGTCGGGCAGTCCGCTGACGGTGACGGACTTTCCCACGCCGAAAGGATCGTCCCTGGTCCCGGCCGGCAGCGTCGTTGCGGGCGGATCGGGGGTGTCTTCGGTGGCGTCGTCGCCGCACGCTCCGGCGAGCAGCGGGAGGACCAGCAGAAGGAGTAAGAATCGTCTCATACGTATTGTGGTTTTCGGTTGACATTTGCTGATAACAAAATTAACCCGCCGGAGGTTGTCCGACGGGGAAAATTTATCCGTTTACAGGGAAAAATCGTCACACGCCCGGAAGGATGCTTCCGGCGCGCCCGAAACCTTATCGTTTGAAGCGTTTGGCAAGGCCCCCTTCGGAGGTTTCGCGGTAGAGGCTCGGAAGGGCGTGGCCCGTTTCGTTCATCACCTCCACGACCTTGTCGAAGCTCACCATGTGCGAGCCGTCGGAGAGCGTGGCGTAGGCGTTGGCGTCGAAGGCCCGGGCCGCGGCGATGGCGTTGCGCTCGATGCAGGGGACCTGCACCAGTCCGCACACGGGGTCGCATGTGAGGCCCAGGTGGTGTTCGAGACCCATCTCGGCGGCGTATTCGATCTGCGAAGGGGTTCCGCCGAAGAGCTGGCACGCGGCGGCGGCAGCCATGGCGCACGCCACGCCGACCTCGCCCTGGCAGCCGACCTCGGCGCCCGAAATGGAGGAGTTGGTCTTGGCGACGTTGCCGAAAAGTCCGGCCGTGGCCAGCGCCCGCAGGATGCGGATGCGCAGGAAGTTGCGCGAGGTGGAGAGGTGGTAGAGCACGGCGGGCATGACGCCGCTCGACCCGCACGTGGGGGCTGTCACGACCGTGCCGCCCGAGGCGTTTTCCTCGGAGGTGGCCAGCGCGTAGGCGTAGATTTTGGCCCGCGAGGAGAGCGAGTCGGTGTAGCTTTTCGACTTGACCCAGTAGGTCGAGGCCTTGCGGGCGACCTTCAGCCCTCCGGGCAGCACGCCGTCGTTGTTCAGGCCGCGCTGGATGGTTGCGCACATCGTCTCCCAGACCGTGTCGAGGTAGTCCCAGATTTCGGGACCTTCGCAGTCGCTCACATACTCCCAGAAGGTCTTGCCCTCGTGGTAGCACCACTCCTTGATCTCCGAAATGGTCGACAGCGGGTAGATGCTCCGGGGCGTTTCGAGGCGCGAGGCCTCGTTGGCCAGCGCCCCGCCGCCGACGCTGTAAATGGTCCAGGAATCGACGACTTCGTCGCCTTTCAGCCCTTCGAACAGCATGCCGTTGGGGTGGAAGGGGAGCACGACCTCCGGTTTCCAGACGATCCGGGTCGGGGCGGCCGGTTCGAGCACCGAAAGGATCGCCACGTCCGTCAGGTGGCCCTTGCCCGTGGCGGCCAGCGATCCGTAGAGGGTCACGCGGTAGGCGTCGACGTCGCGGCAGCGTTCCGCAAACCGTTCGGCGGCCCGCTTGGGACCCATCGTGTGGCTGCTCGACGGGCCGCTGCCGATCCTGTATAACTCTTTAAGCGATTCCATAATCGTGATTTTACGGGAGCAAAGATAGGTAAAATTCCACAAGAAAAGGAGAAATAAGCCTTTCTCGCTTTTTACCCGGCATGGATGTGCGGAAGTCTCCCTTTTCAAAGGGAGGTTTGGGGGGCTGCATGGGTTCAGGGGCACAAAAAAAGGAGGGATATTGATTCCTCCTTTCTGTAGCCCCACCGCGACTCGAACGCGAATTTAGGGTTTAGGAAACCCTCGTTCTATCCCTTGAACTATGGAGCCGTTAAAAACAATGCGGCGCGTCTGTTGCCAAACGCACCGCAAAGATAGTAAATTTTTCTGTTTTTAGAAACTGAACCCCACGCCGATGGAGAACGTGTGGGCGCGTGCGGTGTAATTGCCTGAAAAGTCGGTGATCGCGCTGGTCGTCGGATACTCGGGGGCAACGTTCTTGATCTGCTCGTTGGCCAGCGCCAGCACGGAGTTGACGTAGGGATAGGAACCCGTGCGCTCCGGATCGGCCGAATTCACATAGCCGTAGGCCAGGTCGACGTGCATCCATTTGCAAGGACGGAACGTGACGCCGGCGGTGTAGGCGAGTTTGGTCATCGAAGGCGTTTCGGGATTGAGGTAGTCGCTGCTTACGGGGCTTTCGTCGACATACATACCCATGCGGGCCGTCAGCCAGTCGAGTGCGTGGTATTCGCCGCCGAAGCGGAATGCCAGCGTGTTGGAGTAGTTTTTGTCGCTGGCGGGGATCGTCAGGACCGGAAGATTCGTCGACGGATTGAGGATCTGGACATCGAGTTGGTCGTATGCGCTCCACAGCACGTATTGCAGATCGACGGCAAACTCCCATTTCGGCACGGGGCGGAAGCTGACGCCCCAGGTCAGCGATGCCGGGAGCGGAAGTTCGGTTTTCACGATTGCCGAGGAGATTGCCGAGGGGTTGATGTCGAATTTCGGAAGAAGCTGTCCCAGGACGGCCTGAATCGTCGGATCGTCGATGGTCGACATGTCGATCGAGCCGGAATTCACCTTCATCTTGAGTTTCGAACGATAGGTCATGCCGAGCGACCATTGTTCGTTGATGTCCCACATGATGCCGAGATTCATCCCGACGGCCATTTTGGCCTTGCCTTCGAGACCCAGTGACATGATGTTGCGGTCGCCTGCCAGCTCGAAGATGTTCGGAGTGCCCGGAGCTACGATCTGTATGATGTTGTTCAGCGCGGCGTTTTGAGCATTCGCCGCTCCGATGGGCAGCATCGAACGCGAAAGGTCGAATTTACCCCACGTCATCATCAGGCCGGCGCCGACGGAGAGGTGTTCGCAGATTTTGAACGACACCGTAGGCTGGAGATTGTAGGCCTTGAGGTTGATGGACTGCACGAGCTGCGCTCCGGCCCAATTGTCGCCCCAGTTCATCGAAGAACCGAAGGGGGTGTTGAAAGCCAGGCCGACCGACATCCAGTCCAGCGGCTTGTAGTTGAAATAGGCGTAGAGCGGGGTTGCGATCTTGTTGTCCGACGTGAAGTGCCGGGACTGGGTCTTGCCCGTGTAGTCGGGCAGGGTGGTATAAGTGGCTTTCGAGTCTATTCCCGTGACGCCGACCGAAAAGTCGAACTGCGTGCTTTGGAATGATGCGGCTGCGGGGTTGAACCAAATGGACTCCGAGTTGAGTTTCATGGCCGTACCTACGTGGCCCATACCGTTCTGTTTCGAGGAGAGGTTGTTTACCTGATAGCCCTCGGCGTAAGCGCCGGAGGCGATGGCTGCGGCGGCCAGAACGAGGAAAAGTTTTTTCATAACGAATTGGTTTGGTTTATACTCGGCATGCCTCCCGGCATGCAAAATCGGGGCAAAAGTAGGAAAACTACGCGGCCGCAGATCATGCCGGCGAGGGTCGGGCGCAGGAAGGCGATCAGCAGCGTGGCGATCGTGTTGATCCCCGCCGCGCCCATGGCGAAGTCCATCGTGACGCCCAGCGCCAGTCCGGCGCCCAGAACTGCCGCGGGCGGCGTGTCGAGCGGCAGCAGGGCGATGAAGACGATGTATACGAGCGGGTTGAGGTAGATGCTGATGGTCAGGTTGTCGAACAGGAAAACCTGAAGCAGCGCCGCCGCCGCGAAAAGTCCGAGATATGGTAGTGTGCGGTACATTTAGTCGTTCCGGGTGTGTTGTTCGATTTGTTCGCTTTGCTGCAGGTTGCGGATTTCGTAGAAGTCGCGGTTGCCGACCAGCACGACTTCGTTCAGCCGCGACATTTCGGCTGCGAGCCGCACCCGTACCGTGTAGGCCGTGCGGGTCTCGTTGAGCGAGGCGCTCTCGACCCAGCCGATCAGCACGTCGGCGGGAAAATACTGCGAGAATCCGGTCGTCACGACCTCCTGTCCGGGCTTCGGGTCGGCGTATTTCGACAGCTCGCCGAGGATCACCACGTTCTGGTCCAGCCCGTCCCAATAGATCGAGCCGTAATATTCGGCGTCGGCGAGCTTGCCGCTGGCCCGGAACGAGGTGTTCAGCACCGACATCGCCACGGCGTAGCGTTCCGTGCAGTCGACGACGTAGCCGGCCATCGCGCCGTCGGGCGAGAGGACGGCCATCTCTTCGACCACGCCGTCCTGACGTCCGCGGTTGAGCGTGATGAGGTTCTGCGCCCGGTTGACCGTGTTGGCCACGACCGATGCCGTGACGAAGCGGTATTTCGATTCGCCGATGTCCTGCATATAGCTGTCCAGCCGCGCGTTGGTTTCGGCCTCCTCGTACTGGGCGAGCCGCTCTTCGAGCTGTGCGACGCGGCCCAGCAGCAGCCGGTTTTCGTGCCCGAGGCTGAAGTAACGCCTTATGCCCGCGAAAAATCCGTGCACGCCTCCCGCCACCTGGTTCGACCGTGCGAGCAGCCGGGCCTGGGTGTAGTGGGTGGAGTGGGCGTAGTAGCTGATGGCCGCGACCTCCAACGCCACGAACAGCACCACGACGTAGATGCTTCGTATGAACTCGAACAGTTTGCGCAAAGCAGTTCCTTAATTTAAGATTGCGGACCAAGGCCCGCAATCCGTATTTGTCAATTTATCCGATTCTTGTCGGAACGAACCGTATTTCGGGCTTCGCGAAGTCGGCGGTGCAGGGGCATACTCGGGTATGTGACTGCACCGGACGGCGAACGACGTGCGGAAGACGGCCGTTATCGCAAGAATCACTTCATCAGGAACGAGAACCGGTTGATATTCTTCAGCGCGATTCCCGTTCCGCGGGCGATGGCCCGCAGCGGGTCTTCGGCGATGTGGAACGGAATGCCGGTCTTTTCGTTCAGCCGCCGGTCGAGTCCCTTGATCAGCGCGCCGCCGCCGGCGAGGTAGATGCCGTTCTTCACGATGTCGGCGTACAGCTCGGGCGGCATGGATTCGAGCACCTTCATCAGCGCCGCGTCGATCTTCGTGAGCGACTTTTCCAGCGCGTAGGCGATTTCGCTGTACGAGAGCGACACGGTCTGGGGCAGTGCGGTCAGCATGTTGGGACCCGTCACGACGAAGTCCTCGGGCTCCTGCTCCAGGTCCGAAACGGCGGCGCCGATCGAACATTTGATCGCCTCGGCCGTGCGTTCGCCGATGCGGATGTTGTGCTGCTGGCGGACGTAGCTCTGGATGTCGTTGGTGAAGACGTCGCCCGCGGTGTTGATCGACTCCGAGCAGACGATGCCCCCCAGCGAGATGCAGGCGATCTCCGACGTGCCGCCGCCGATGTCGATGACCATGTTGCCTTCGGGGGCCTCCACGTCGAGACCCGCGCCGAGCGCCGCGGCCATCGGTTCGTAGATCATGTAGACTTCGCGTCCTCCGGCGTGTTCGGCCGAGTCGCGCACGGCGCGTATTTCGACGTTGGTCGACCCGGAGGGAATGCAGATCACCATGCGCAGCGAGGGTGCGAAGAGGCTGCCCGAGGTCTTGACCTTCTTGATCATGCCGCGCAGCATCAGCTCCGTGGCGTTGAAGTCGGCGATCACGCCGTCTTTGAGCGGACGGATGGTTTTGATGTTCGGGTTGGTCTTCTCGTGCATCTGGCGGGCCTGCTGGCCGATGGCCACGAGTTTGCCCGTGTGGACGTCCAGCGCCACGATCGAAGGTTCGTCGACGACGACCTTTCCGTTGTAAATTATCAGCGTGTTGGCCGTTCCGAGGTCGATGGCCAACTCCTGTGTCAATGAAAAAATTCCCATATTCCTACACCCAACTGTTCTGTTTTGTGAAATGCTTTATTCTCAATCCGATACGCACCCGCGACGCCGCTTCGGGCTTCGGCGGATGACATATCCCGACAAAGGTAGCAAAAAGCCCCGGAACTTTTTGTATTTTATTCTGATTTTTTTTAATTACATTTGTGCTGG
>OGXM01002019.1_pt1 | contig 10291 bp, 10 predicted proteins | sample 1576271 | NCBI WGS metagenome assembly OGXM01 (sample SAMEA3541579, study PRJEB24748) | human gut metagenome | biome: human gut; feature: human-associated habitat; material: faeces | place: China | collected 2012 | reverse complement strand
ATGTTTGGTCTGCTGACCACCGGTGTCATTATTAAGTACAGAAAAGCAACCGTTGCAGCTAATACCGATAAGCTTAGCAATGACGAGATTGAGAAACTAAAGTCAGAAGAGAAAGAGGATCTTCTTTCTGATATGAAATTAAGATTCACTAATGGTGAAGGTTCTCTTTCCATACTTAAGAGCTATTTTCCTGATAATATAGTCTATGTGAACAATAAGAATCAGTATGTATTTGCGCAGATACTTCCTGAACTTGCCAAGAATAATTATAAGGACGAGAATTTCAAGCAGGACGATAAAGGAATTATTACATACAATGAAGACGGTAAAGTTACAACACATATGGGTGTTGATGCCTCTAAGTTTCAGGGGAATATTGACTTTAAGAAATTAAAAGAACAGGGCGTTGAATTTGCTATGTTAAGATGTGGATTCAGAAGCTATGGCAATGGAATCCTGAACACTGATTCTTCATTTGATACATTTGCAAAAGACGCAATAAAGAATAATATTAAGATTGGCGCATACTTCTTCTCATCTGCAATTACGAAACAGGAAGCTATAGAAGAGGCTGATTATGTTCTTGATATTATCAAGCCTTACAGGATTACATATCCTGTAGTTATTGACTTTGAGGAGATTTCGGGCGATTCATACAGACAGGAGAATCTGACTACTGAAGAACTTACAGATATCATAATCGCATTCTGCGACAAGATAGAAAAAGCAGGCTATAAGCCAATGATATATTCCAACCTCAAGGGATTCGTTGGAAGACTTGACCTTACCCGCTTAGAAAAATATGAGAAGTGGTTTGCCTACTATTCAGACACACCTTACTTCCCATATGAATTCTCTATATGGCAGTACACTGAATCCGCTAAGTTAGACGGTGTAAGTGGTAATACCATAGATCTTAATATTAGCTTTAAAGATTACAATTAATTGTGACTCACATGCTCACTGCGGAATTTCTCAATCATTTCCCTTGTGAGACTGATATGGTCGTCAATTACATCTATATCATCTGCTTTGACCCATGTGCCGACCGATAACTCGTCTTCTTCAAGAGTTATTGTGTCGTCACCGTCAAGCTCACAGAAGTAACCAAGAAGCTGAGAACCGCTGAGTCCCCAAGGCTGGCTCTTATAATAGGTGATATTTTTAACCTTCACACCTACTTCTTCCATAACTTCTCTGCTTACAGTTTCCTCTGTTGTTTCACCAATCTCAGTGAATCCGGCAATAAGCGCATAATTCCTGTAAGTTCTTCCCGCATATTTAGTAAGAAGAATTCTGTCCTTGTCTGTAACTGCAACAATAACAGCCGGACATATCTTAGGAAATACCATATTCTTACAGCAGTCACAACGTAACATTCTCTGCTTGTCATCATGCCTGAGTGGTTTTCCGCATCTTCCACAGAAATGATTATCCCTGTACCAACCATACAGATGAAATGCAGTAATAGCCGCATAAGCATGCTCTCTTGGCTGTGCCTTACGGAAAGAATCAACGCCTATGAATTCATATCCTCTGACGAAAGAATACATATCCTTGTGTACAGCTGAATCAGCCATCTCTCCCAAGAATGTGCCTCTTTCGAGGCTTCCTGTCTTTCTTGCGAGGAAAAAATGTTCCTCATCAATTGACAACAGATATATGAATTCAAAGTTATCCACAGCTTTGTCTCCGTAAGAGGATTTTATCCCCTGAACGAACTCACTATACTGTGGATATATTAATACATTTTCTTCAGGATTCTGTGAATTAAAATGTCCTGATGGTCTTGCAAGCAACGAGGAACCCTGAAAATAAAACACAGTATCCCCATTGCCTGGCTTAAGATTCTTATACTGGTTGTCCAAATGTTTTGGCCATATATCCTGTATCATATCAGAAGAACACCATCTCTTCCTTAGGTGCACCTGTCTTTTCTACGCTTTCAACGTAAAGAACAGGACCTTTCTTCTTATATGCCATCTGGAATTCATACTTAATAGTAGCTGTAACCCATATCCATTCTCTGTTTTCAAGAGAAGCTATGTTGTTGTAGAAGCTGATATAACCGATAAACTGTGTATCTTCTGCACAGCATGTCATAACCTTTCTTCCCGGAACGAAATTCTTATCCTTAAAGTACTTGTTCTTAAGAACCTGTCCCTTAAATCTTACCTTCTTGCCTGCGTATACTTCCGGTCTTTCAGACACATCCATATACCAGATACCATAATCTTCGTCATCAACCTGAATAACATCAGCATTGATATCGTATGGAAGCTGCTCAGATATAGCAACCTGGTCACCCTTCTCGTCCTCGAAGATAATCTGTAGTGCAGGATTTAATGCTCTCATGCTTCTTCTGTAGCTGCCAAGATCCATACCCGACTTACATCTGTTAAAGATAACCATATCAGCATATTTAACAGACTCTGCAATAATAGACTTCATGTTAGCCCACTGTAAGCCAAATGCATTGGCATCAACTAAAGTTATAGACTGGTATACCTGCCATCCTCTTGGCTTCTCACTTCCAAGAATAAGTGCTGGATCCCACATTCCGTTATATTCAACAATAACAATCCATGGATCATACTTCTTGTCCAGTTCATTAAGAGTCTTGATATTAAAATCTTCCTTCTCTACAACAACCATATCTACTCCGTTGTCCTTAAGAAGCTTCTCGCTATACTCCTCTTCACCTTCTTCACACACAATAAGAAGTTTATTCTTAGCGTCTGCAAACTGTCCCATTGCTATAGTATCGGAGATAAATCTTGTTTTACCACTGTCAAGCTGACCGTTAATCAAGAAAATCGGAATCTGATATTCCTCATTTGCCATATTTATCCTCATTTCCGCGCATTTGCGCTATCATTTCATTATAAACGCGTTGTAAAAATGTGTTCTTCTATTAAACACTGATTAAACTTCAAAAAGTTCCTTAAGTGCATCTTCCTTAAGTTCAGAACCGATTACACAGATTCTTCCTGTGAAATCAGCACTTCCCTCACGAATCTCATATTCTTCTGGTACAAGGTCGAAATACATCCATGTTCCATCTGTGCAAGGAAGCATACCCTTAGAACGGAGAACCTTACCATAATCTTCACTCTCAGAAAGCTTCTTTAATATGCTGTCAAGCTCTGCCTTCTCATACTTCTTAGGAGTCTCTGTTCCCCAGCTTGTAAATACGTCATCTGCATGGTGATGGTGATGATCATGCTCATGGTCATGATGATGTTCGTGCTCGTGGTCGTGATGATGCTCATGTTCCTCATCATGGTCATGATGATGCTCATGCTCGTGGTCGTGATGATGCTCGTCATCATCATCATCATGATGTCCGCCGCAACAGCAGCACTCTCCATCTTCATGATGATGGTGGTGGTGGTGCTCCTTCTCATGCTCCTCATAAGCCTTCTGCGCTGCCTCTGCAAGCATGTCTAATTCAAGGTTAGTAACATTCTCCATTGCACCAAGAATCTTAGTTCCGTCAATATCATCCCAAGGAGTTGTGATAATATGTGCATTAGGATTAACACTCTTAATAAGCTCAATAGCTGTCTTTAACTTCTCTTCAGAAACATTCTGTGTTCTGCTTAAAATAACAGTTCCTGCATGCTCAATCTGGTTATTAAAGAATTCACCAAAATTCTTCATATATACCTTAACCTTAGATGCATCTGCAACTGTTGAAGCACTGTTAAGAACGATTTCATTCTCAATGTGAAGGTCTTTAACCGCTTTGATAACATCTGAAAGCTTGCCTACTCCTGAAGGCTCAATAATAATTCTGTCTGGATGATACTTATCAACAACCTCCTTAAGAGAAGTTCCGAAATCACCAACAAGTGAACAGCAGATGCATCCTGAATTCATCTCTCTTATCTCAACACCAGAATCTTTAAGGAATCCTCCATCAATACCGATTTCACCGAATTCATTCTCAATAAGAACTACCTGCTCTCCCTTTAAGGCTTCCTTTAAAAGCTTACTTATAAGAGTTGTTTTACCTGCTCCCAAAAAGCCTGAAATTATATCTACTTTAGTCATCTTAATCAACCTTTCTGCAGTATATGACTGCTCTTTTATCTCATATTTTCAATTATACACTTCTTGTCAATCCCTATTTGAAAAGAAAATGTAAAATTTTATTAAAAATATTTAATCAGACAGAGATTCCCATGCTCTGTCTTAATTCATCTGCCTTCTCGCCAATCTTTCTTAACCTGTGGTTTACACCTGATTTCCCAACCGGAGGGTCTAACAGCTCACCTAATCCCTGAAGACTCATGTCAGGATTCTCGAGTCTTAAAAGAGCAACCTGCATCAGACTGTCACTTAAACTGTCAAGCCCGACAGTATCTCTTATAAGTTCAATATCCTTAATCTGCTTGACCGCCGCTTCAATTGTCTTGTTAAGATTAGCAGTCTCACAGTTTACCTTTCTGTTGACATCATTACTGATTCCCTTAAGAATCATGACATTGTAAAGATTCATCTGTGATACAACCGCTCCCATAAGATTAAGCGTATCAGTAATATTATTGCCTTCTTTCATATACACAACAAAACTGTTTTTTCTTACAATAACCTTGGCATCAAGTCCAAAGAAACGTAACATATCCATAAGAATATCAGCATCCTCTTCATATTTGCACACAATCTCATAGTGATAGAACTTGTTCGGGTCACTTATAGAACCTCGTTCCATAAAAGCCCCTCTTATAAATGCTTTCTTACAGCAGTCCATCGCTACAATTCTTGCGTCAACAAACACCGGTTCAATCTGTGTAAACCGGTCGTCGCACCATTTTAATGTCTGCAATATCTTAGCAACATCACTCTGTCTGGTTATCCTTATAATAGTTTCCTTGCCATTCTTAACCATTTCATTCGTATCAGCATCCATCTTAATGCTAAATATTCTCAATAACAGGTCACTGAATTTCTCAACTGACAATTCGTTCTCTGTAACGAATTCCAGACATAATTCTCCATTATCTGTCTCGCTTACATTGCCAGACATTCCCATAAACGCAGCAAATTCCGCAATCTGGCAATGCCTCGCGGAATCTGTTTTCTTAACTAACTCTTCTTTTACTTCTGATGAAAACGACATACTTAACCTTTTCTCTTAGAATCTTTCTCAATATCTCTATGCTCAACCTTGCATCCATACTCAGTCCTGCTTATAAGCTTATAGATTTCATTAGCAAGAGTAACTGAACGATGCTTTCCTCCTGTACAGCCAATTGCAATAACAAGGCTGTTCTTTCCTTCCTTAACATAATTAGGCAGAAGGAACTTCAATAAATCATCTATCTTTTCCAGAAATTCTGTTGTCTCCGGAGCTTTCTTCACATAATCCTGTACAGGCTTATCATTACCGGTAAGGTGTTTAAGTTCTTCAATATAATATGGATTAGGCAGAAATCTCACATCAAACACAAGATCTGCGTCTGCAGGTATTCCATATTTGAAACCAAAAGAAAGAACTGTAACAAACAGATTCTTGAAATTCTTATCGTCAAAGAATATGCCCTCAAGCTCTGCCTTAAGTTCCCTTGTAAGCATCTGGCTTGTATCGATTATTACATCTGCTCTTTTCTTTAAGAACTTAAGCTCATCTCTTTCCAGCTTTATTACATTATCTATTCTGTCATGATCGTCCATTGCAAGCGGATGTGTTCTTCGCGTTTCCTTGTATCGTTTTACAAGTACCTCATCACTTGATTCAAGAAACAGAATTGTATAGTTAAAATGCTTATTAAGCATATCATCAAGCACTGAATCCAGCTCAGCAAGTGCGTGACCACTTCTTATATCTACACCAATTGCTATGTTGCTATATCCGTCTTCTCCAGCATTGGCAAGCTCTGCAAACTTAGGAATCAGAGAGATTGGCATATTATCGACACAATAATATCCCTCATCTTCTAATACATTAAGTGCTGTAGATTTACCTGCACCTGACATACCTGTAACAATAATCATCTTCATCTTATCATCTTCTCTTTCTTATCTGTCCTTAATTACTGGTCTGTTTAATTATAACAAGCCTTAGAATCCAACCTTTACAACTTCCAGTTCCAGCCCGACACCGAACTTTTCCATAACTTCACTCTTAATATAATCCGTAAGCTCGCATACATCCTTCGCAGTTGCATCGCCCTTATTGACAACGAATCCGGCATGCTTCTCAGACACCTGTGCGCCACCTCTTGCACAACCCTTAAGACCTGCATCCTCAATAAGCTTTGCTGCAAAATATCCTTCCGGTCTTTTAAATGTGCTTCCGGCACTTGGATATTCAAGCGGCTGTTTTTCTTTTCTGCTTGCGGCAATCTCTGCCATACGGCCACGGATTTCTGTCTGGTTTCCCGGATGGAGTGCTATAACCACATCTATGACAATGTCCTTTCCCGGACGCAGAACACTTGTTCTGTAACCAAATTCAAGTTCCTTATTATCAAGCTTTCTTATATTGCCATCTTCATCCATAATTGATGCACAAACAACAATATCTTTCATTTCTCCACCATATGCACCGGCATTCATCATTATACCGCCACCAATACTTCCCGGAATTCCGCTTGCAAATTCCATTCCCGAAAGGCTGTATCCTGCCACAATCGACGCAAGCTTTATAATGCTCATTCCTGACTGGACACGGATGTATATAACATCAGCTTTATCAACTGCACTTTCACAATTGTCATGTAAAATCTCATATCCTGCAAATCTGCTGTAAAGCTGTATTATGACACCTCTGTAACCAGCATCGCTTACAAGCAGATTGCTTCCATTTCCAACCACATAATATGGAACTCCTGCTTTTTTCAGATATATTACAGTGTCATGAATCTGCTCTGCATTTACAGGCGTAGCAAACAAATCCGCATCTCCGCCAATTCTGAATGTTGTATGGTTTTTCATCGGCTCAGACTTTTTTACATTGTCCTCCCCGAGAATTTTTATTAAATTTGAATATAAAATGTCATTATCACTATTCACTTTGACTCCATTCTCCAACTATTACAATGCAAGCTTTGCAGCTCCATATATTCCTGCATCATTAAGAAGACTTGCTTTTACTATAGCTGTATCAATGCTCGGATGAAATGCCTGCTTTTTATAATATTTTTTTATTTTATCAATAAAATAATCACCGGCTGCAGATACTCCACCGCCTATTACAAAACATTCAGGGTCAGCAATTGCCGCAGCACATGCCAGTCCTTTACCAATGTAGCTGCATACTTTTTCTATTACTTCTTCCATATCTTTATCACCGGCTTTTGCACGGTCAAATACTTCTTTTGCATTTTTTGTACCTGCAAGCCTTGCAATTCCGGTTGCTGAGGCAACCTGTTCAAGACACCCCGTCTTTCCGCAGTTGCATGCAAAATCAAGTCCGTCAACTAATGGCATATGCCCTATTTCTGCCGCAGCACCATTAAATCCGTTAATCGGTTTTCCGTCTATTATAAGACCACCTCCAACGCCCGTTCCTATTGTGACCATCATTATGCTTGAATATTCTTTACCACTGCCCTTCCAATATTCTCCAAGTGCTGCAACATTGGCATCATTGCCGGCTTTTATCTTTTCTTTTGGAAATATCAGAAGCTCTGACAGTTTCTTTGGCACATTTACTACATCCCATCCGAGATTGACACATTTATTAACTGTTCCGTCGTCTCTCACTGCTCCGGGAACGCCTATCCCTATTCCGGCTATATCCGTGAATTTCTTTTTATGCATTGCAAGTGTCATTTTTATATATTCTGCAATATCCGGTAAAATGTTTTCACCGGAATTTTCTTTTCTTGTCGGCAGCTCTTCTTTTTCAATAAGTTCTCCGTCATCTGAAAAAAAACCACATTTAATTGTTGTTCCTCCAACATCTATGCCAAATACCACTTTATTCATCATCGTCGTCTCCCCTCATGAGATTCTCCTGAACTCTTCTGTACAATTCCTTAGCTGCATTGTAACCCATCTTCTTCTGTCTGTGATTTACGGCTGCTGCTTCAACAATAACTGCAAGATTACGTCCAGGACGGATTGGAAGTGAATGGCAGACTACCTTATTTCCAAGATATTCTGTATATTCCTCTTCAAGACCAAGTCTGTCATATTCCCTGTCTTTATTCCAGTCTTCAAGCTTCATTACCATATCTATCTGCTGTGTCTCTTTGATGCTCTCAACACCAAAAAGTGTCTTGACATCGATTATTCCGATACCTCTTAACTCAATAAAATACTTAGTAACGCCGGGTGCCGTTCCTATAAGGGTCTCATCACTTACCTTTCTTATCTCAACAGCGTCATCAGTTACAAGACGATGTCCACGCTTTATAAGCTCAAGTGCTGCCTCGCTTTTACCGATACCACTCTCACCTGTTATAAGTACACCTGTACCATAAACGTCAACAAGTACACCATGTATTACTATGCATGGTGCAAGCTGTACATTAAGCCATCTGATAACTTCTGCCATAAATGCCGATGTGGCAGCTTTTGACTTCAATATCGGTATTTTATATTTTGTTGCAAGTTCGATAACTTTTGCTTCCGGCTCTAAATCCCTGCAAAAAACAAGGCATGGAATATTACTTGACAGAAGCTGCATATATCTTTCGTATCTATCTGTCTCTGAAAGGCTTGAAAGATAAGAATATTCTACATTTCCAATAATCTGTATTCTATCATTATCGAACTGGTTATAAAATCCAGTAAGCTGTAATGCAGGTCTGTTTACTTCCGGAATATGAAGCCATATCCCTGATGTATCAACATCCGGTGTAAGATTTGTAAGCTGCATTTTTTCTATAACTTTTGAAAGCTTAACTCTTTCTGTTCCGTTCATAAAATCCTCCTTGTTTAAAAAAAGCTTTCATTTAATTATATGTTTATTTTATATTTTGGTGTATAATTATATAGGTGATTATTTTGAGACTTAAAAATGTTAAGAATGCAAGCGATATTATAAAAGCTTCAACTTATGTTGTGCAAAACCCTGAAAAATATAAAGGCAATTGGAATGAATTATTTAATAATACTAATCCTATAAACGTTGAAATAGGTATGGGAAAACATTATTCTTCGTCCTTTGAATCCCGGCTGAATAAATATCTGTGCACCGTCAAAATCATTGTTTTGTGTACAGTAAACATGCTGGTCTAACAATTTCTTGAATGCCAATGCGCTTGCCCCCATTTTCACAATTCCGTCTTCCAAATGGAAAGCCCAGTTAGCTGCACTGACAAATACTGCGTCATAGGGAGCTGTCTTTTGTTGCATAACCCAGTAGAACTCCTTCCATACTCCAGTACGTTCATGTTCAAAAAACTGGTAGAAGGCTGCCGAAATACCGTAATGAAATTTGGCGATAGTCCGGTTAACTGTTTCTTCATGAAGATCATCAACCGCCAATGTTTTCCAGTCAACAATTTTTTTGGCCGTTTCCACATCAGGGCGATATTTGAACTTGCATCCTTCGTATTCAACGAAATGGCTAACTTCGGCTTTTCCCCATTTTAATATCTGCCTAATCTGTTTGGAGGTGTCCCGGCAATTATTAAGAAGCTCATAAACCATTGTTTCAACCAATTGTATATCGGTTGTGCTTGTCAATGTTTTACCGGGATTTGATTCTTTGGCCTCTATTAGTGCAATCTGATATTTTTGGGTGTCTCGTCCATACGGACAGCCAGTTTTAGGATTTATAGGTGGCTCAAATACAAGAAGATTGTTTCTCCATTTGTCAAGTGTTCCAGTATTAACAAGACTTTCCATTGCATCATGGTACAGCGAGCCTTTTTCAGAAGCTTCAATACTGATCTCGAACATTTCAGGGTGCAATGCCTTGTATCGGGCAAACTTTGGGGACACCATATAATCTTTAATCTGCGTACTACTTAGGAAATCTTTGAATCTTTCTCCACGGTGGTATTCTTCATTTGGCAGATTGTAAATTGTATCTTCTATATTACTCATATAATGAATTTGGAGTTTTACAAAAAACTCCCTACTTTCGCAAGCAAGGAGCCAATAACTAACTAAAAAACTTATTCATCACTTGTAGATAGTAATTCTTTGTAATTCTGTAATATGTATTCTTTTTCTTTATCTGTAAAAGAATAGGCTTTAGCCATAAATTTCATTGCCATATCCTCATTGTGATCGGAAAGGGGATAATAGTCAGTAGCGAATTTGTAAGTAAGCCTATTCAATCGCTCATACTTAACTTTGACCTCTTTAACCCGTCCGCTTATTTCCG
>OGXM01002016.1_pt1 | contig 10296 bp, 8 predicted proteins | sample 1576271 | NCBI WGS metagenome assembly OGXM01 (sample SAMEA3541579, study PRJEB24748) | human gut metagenome | biome: human gut; feature: human-associated habitat; material: faeces | place: China | collected 2012 | reverse complement strand
AACCGTTTTGCTTGGCGTTCTCGCTTGCTTTTCGTCTGCGTTCCTCGCTGTACGGCGGTTGCAGACGGATAGAAAGTCTGGACTTATTCAGCAGATAAGTCACACCGCCTTGCTCATGGGATTTTTCCAACTTGCAGAGGTCGGGGTGCTTTTTACTGAACAATGCCAGTCGCTTTCGCAGGCTGGCATTGTAGGTGTAGATACTGGCTGTGTCCTCGCCCTCATTAAAGAGGATGATAGTTTCTTTTTCATACTTCGTCAGCTTCGCCATAACTTTTCTCCATGTGATGATTCCAGTAGCTATCCATAATGACTGCCTTGTGCTGGTAGTATTCCTGCATCTGCAAACGCAGATTGTAGTAGAAACGACGATACCATTTGTCGCACTTCTCGTCACTCAGCTTGACCGACAGCATATAGAACAGTTTCTTTGCCGCCGGATCAGGAGTAAGGGCAGCTACATAACGCAAACGCTCAACCGTTGCTTCACGGTTCGGACAGCCAAAGGTATACAGGGTTTTCATTTCCTTCAGGTTCATTTTCATTCAAAAGTCCTCCTTGATAGTTGATAAAATAAAAGCGACAGATACTCAGAATAGAAATACCTGTCGCTTTGCTCACGATATTAAATTGTTGGTTCTGCACTTGACTTTTTTACTTAAAGTCGGGCAGTTCGTATATCTCTTTCATCAGCAGAACGCCCATTGTAAAACCATACTTGAAATGTTCCTCGGTCTGCATAGTCTGGCAGTCTGCAAAATTGTCATTGAGCTTATCCAGCTTCGCATAATCTTCTTTGCTCAATGTCTGCTCAAAGTATCGCATGATGTCTGCGATTGCCTGTCCTGCTTCCCGAAACTTCTCTGATTTCGGTACTACCGTTTCTGCCGGATAAATCTCTCCATTGAAGATTGCTTCTAAAATCATAAATTCACGCTCCTTTCTCAGCAGTAAATCAGCTCGCCCTTGATGGCTTCCTCAGCCTGTGCAACACAAGCGTTCATCTGGCGAACCCATTCGATTTGATTTTCGGCTTTGAGCTGCTCCGTCACGCCGTATGCCTTTGCAAGCTGTGGCACGATGATTTCCATACGCTTCTTGGCGGTTTCCTCAATCTCCGCACAATGCTCATAGAGGGTTTCATTCAGCACCATGTCAGAGAACAGGACTGGGTTAGCCAGTCGCAGATACTCCTTTCGCATCCGTCCCCACTTGCCGAGACGGATATTCGGATTTTTCAGCTTGATGTCGGGGATGTAGTAGTCTCCACATTTGATAAAATTCAGTTCCATATTCAAGCACCTTTCTTTCTGTGATATTCTTCCCTGCGTTTGGCAAGGGTAGTTTCATAGCGTTTGATTGCATCGGGGTCTCCGGCTTCTGCATCGGCTTTCATTTTCTGATAGCTTCTGACAGTAGCTTGGCTCTGATACTTTCGCATTTCAGCCAGCTTCTTTGCTGCTTCTTCATCGGTCTTGGCAAGCTCTACAAGGGCTTCACGCTCTGCCTGTCGCTTGGCAGTTCTTGTCCTCGTGTATTCAGCCTTGCGTTCTGCCATCATAGCGGCATATTCGGGGTCTGCCGCCATGCGTTCTTCCTCACGCTCCTTTTTTCGCTGTCTGGCTACGGCTTCTTTTTCTTTCAAGGCTTGCCATTCCTCGGCGGCTTTCGGGTCTGTCTTGGCGGCTTCTTTCAGCTCCTTTCGGAAAAGTTTCTTTTGCCTGTTGGCTCGTTCTGTCCGTTTGCGTTCCGCTTCCAGTAGCTTTTCACGCTGTAAGCGTTCCTTTTCTTCCATTTGGGCGATATAGGCAGGGTCGGCTTCTCTGGCTTCCTTGATTTTCTGCTGTCTGCGGTGGTTTCGCTCACGCTGCAAGGCAAGTTTGCGTTCATATTCAGCAATAGCTTCCGGGTCTCCGGCTTCAACAGCTTTCATCAATGCTGCTTTTTTCTGTTTCTGAACCTCTGCGGCTCGTTTCGCCTTTTCCTGCTTCTTTCGCAACTGCTCGGCTTCGATGGCGGCAATGCGTTCTTCTTCGGAAACAGTTTCAACAGGGGGATAGTAGTTGCCGATGAAGTTGAAATAAATGTCGATATTCTGCTGACGGTAAACGGTGCGACCACCTGTGGCTTCGTGGACTTCCACTCTGTCAATAAAGGCATAGAGCATGGTGTCCGTCAGTTCCTCGCAGTTTCGGTACTTGTTGACTAAGGCGATAAAGCGGTTGGTGTCGATTTTCTCAACTTCTTCCTCTTGTATCTGTCCCTGCAATTCCTCAACTCGTTTTTCCAGCATAAGCTGTTCTTCATCGTACTGCTGTATCATTCGCTGTGCCTGTCGCTCCGGCAACAGACCGCTGATGGCACTGTCATAGAGCTTCTGTATCTTTGCATCCAGTTCAGCCATTCGTTTCTTGGCTTCGTCAATTTCCTGCTGTCCGTTGTTGGCTGACTTGGATTTGCTCTCATTCCATACGGTCTTGAGCTGGGAAATAAACTCTGCTTCGTTCTCAATGACATATTGGCTGACCGCTTTGATTGCCTGCAAAATCGCCGCTTCCAGAGCAGAGGTTTTAATGAAGTGGGAAACACATTCATTGTTCTGATTTCGATAATTGCCACATTGAAAAGCAGAATCGGAATCATAATGTTTTCCGCTTTGCCTTGCTTCGGGGCTGATGAATCCCATTCGTGAACCACAATCCGCACAATAGATCATGCCGGACAAACGGTGGGAATAAGTTCCGTTTGCGGCTCTCGGTTTTGCACGAACACGGAGCTTCTGGGCAATGTCCCATGTGTCTTGGTCAATGATGGCTTCGTGGGTATCGGGGAATATCATCAGTTCTTCCGGCGTTGCGGCTCTGCGTTGCTTTGTCTTGAAGTTCTCACAGATGGATTTGCCCAACACGGTATGACCGAGATATTCCTGCCTGTCCAGAATATGACCAATCGTATTTGCGTTCCAACGGTAAGGGTCGCTGAAGCTCCTGTTTCTGCAATTTTCGGGGAAATACTTTGCCGTATATGCAGATGGTATCAGCACCTTTTCTTCGGTCAGTTGTTCCGCAATCGCCGTCACGCCCATACCTTGACAGGCAAGACGGAACACCTTTCTGACGATTTCAGCAGCCGGTTCATCCACAACAAGGGTCTGCTTATCTCCGTTGATACGCTTGTAGCCATAGGGGATAGCACCGCTGCACCTTAGTCCCTCTTTCATTCTGGACTTAAAGACAGCCTTGATTTTGTTGCTGGTGTCTTTGGCGTACCACTCGTTCATGATATTCAAAAACGGTGTGAAGTCATTTTCGGTTGGATTGGCACTATCCACATTGTTGTTGATAGCGATAAAGCGAACACCCTTTTTCGGGAATACAATCTCTGTGTAATAGCCGACTTGCAGGTAATTTCTGCCAAACCTTGAAAGGTCTTTTACTACCAGAGTGTCCACCCGTCCGGCTTCGATTTCTTCCAGCAGGGCGGTAAAGCCGGGGCGGTTGAAATTCGTGCCTGAGTAACCATCATCATAGAAATGGCGGATATTTCTCAGCCCTTTTTGTCGGGCATATTCTTCGAGATATTTTTTCTGATTTAGGATGGAGTTCGATTCGCCAGCCTGTTCATCGTCTCTGGATAATCGCTCGTATAGAGCTGTGATTTTGATTTCTTCTTTCTTTGCCACGGTTTTGCCTCCCTTCTGTATGTAATTAGCGTTGATAAAACGCTACCTTTTTCTATCTTGGTATATTGTAACCTTTGGTAAGGTTTACGATGACAACGGAAAGTTTGTTGGCTACGAGGATGACAGTATCGGTGATCAGGACTTTTCTTTGAACCCCGGTCGTTATGTTGGCGTTGTGATTGAGGATGACGGCTTAACACAGGAAGAGTTCAAGGAGCGAATGATGGCATATTACACGGCTCTTTCCAAGTTGAATGAAGAAGCGCAGGGATTAGAAAATAAGATTTCTTCCAATTTGAAGGAGTTGTTCTAATGAAAGATGCAAGAAAGGAGGAAACGTAGATGGAATATAAACTGTTATCTGAAGTAAGCGTATATCGTAAAGATAGAATAGGCTCGGATAAAGTTAATAAAGAAAACTATATATCAACCGAAAATATGCTTTCCAATCGTGGTGGTGTAGAAAATGCAACTACGGTTGCGTCCGCTAAGTCGTTTCCTGCTTATAAAAAAGGAGATATTCTGTTATCTAATATTAGACCTTACTTCAAAAAAATATGGTATGCAACTCAAGAAGGTGGCTGTTCCAATGATGTATTGGTTGTAAAGGCAGGAAAAACAGTTGATAGCAAGTTTCTATATTATGTTCTCTCTGATAATAATTTTTTCAATTACTCGACTGTGACTGCCAAAGGAACTAAAATGCCCAGAGGAAGTCAAAATGCAATTATGAAGTACTGGGTTCCGAATTTAGATCTTCCGACCCAGAAAAAGATTGCCGATATTTTGTCCTCGTATGATGAGTTGATTAAGGCAAATAATGAACGAATTGAGCTGTTGGAGCAGACAGTGCAAGAACTATACAAGGAATGGTTTGTTCGTTTCCGCTTTCCCGGGTATGAAAATGCCAAGTTTGAGGAAGGAATACCAGAGGGGTGGAGCTATGTACGTTTTGGAAAAGCAATCGATATTATCGACGGTGATCGAGGTGTGAACTACCCAAAACAGGAAGAGTTTTATCCTGAGGGAGATTGCTTGTTCCTAAATGCAGGTAATGTTACCACGAAGGGGTTTGATTTTTCAAGCTGCGCTTATATCACCAAAGAAAAAGATGCTATTCTTCGTAAGGGTAAAGTACAGCATGGGGATGTTTTACTTACAACCAGAGGTACAGTTGGTAATGTTGCTTTTTACAATGAAACTATGACGTTTTCTGAAATGCGCATCAATTCTGGTATGGTTATTCTGCGCAATTTGGGCGTAGTTTCTCCGGAGTACATCTACACTTCACTTCGTCACGAGTATCTACAGAAACTTATGACTATGTATGCGTCTGGTTCTGCTCAGCCACAACTACCGATAAAGGATATGAAGCGTATGAAGATTATCAAGTCCGACACAAAGACGATGGAGCGTTTTACAGAAATGAGTGCTGATATTTACAATCAGATTTCTTTGCTTATTATGAAAAATCAAACTCTCGCCAAGCAGCGTGATATGCTGTTACCTCGCTTGATGAGCGGCAAACTGGAGGTGTAAATATGAGTACATTTTCTCAAAGATATGGATATAAAAGTTCCGTTTTGCAGTTAGAAACAGCAAGTGACACGCTGAAAAGGAGAATTCTTGCAGCCTTTTATAAGCAGGAATTTGATTCATATGATACGATTGATTGGACAAATTATACTACTGGCATCGAAGATATGATGATTGAGATGGGTGTCCCTTATGAATTCCCCAAAAATGAATTGATAAAAAAGCGTAATGCAGAAGCGTTACAAAAATATATCATGGACGCCAAAGAGTGGTATGTGATTTTTGATTTTATCGAAAGGTACTTCATGAATTCTGAAGAAGATACAGTGGAAAAAATGAGAACTGTTTTTAACAGGATTCTTGAAGAAGAAGTTTCTGGCTATAGGATTATGGACAAGCTTGTTGTGCCTATTGTTTCAGAGCATGAGCTAAAAGCACTTGAAGAAGCTATCAGCATTCCGTATGACTCAGCAAGAACTCATATTAGAAAAGCAGTAGACTCATTTTCTAATAGAAAAGCACCTGATTACGAAAATACAATTAAGGATTCTATTAGCGCAGTAGAAGCAATGTGCTGCATTATAACCGAGAATCCCAAAGCTACTTTGGGCGATGCCTTAAAGAAGTTGGAAAGCAAGGGAATCAAACTACATAAGGCATTTCAAAGCGCTATGAGCAGTCTGTATGGGTATACATCCGATGAGGGTGGCATCCGCCATGGCAGCATTGATTTTGCCAGTGCAAGTAGCGAGGATGCAAAATATATGCTGATCTCCTGCTCTGCATTTGTAAACTACTTGATTGAAAAATGGGAAAAGGTTAAATAACTTACTTCTTTCAAAAGTGGAGGTGTAAAAAGATGAAGATAAAAAAGCTACATCTCAAAAAGTATAAAAGATTTTCCGATCTTACTATCGACCTTGGTGAAACACCTAAGCGCATCATTGCTTTAGTGGGTCCAAATGGTTGTGGTAAAAGCAGCGTATTTGATGCGATGCTTTTCCATAATAATGCCTATAACAGAATTGGTAACACAGGAAACAAAACATATGTTTATCATTCTCTGGATAAAGAGGTAAATTATAATTATAAGAATGTAGAAATTATTTTTGATGCTGGTACTTTTGATGCGGTTAGAAACGCAAAGGAAACAGATGGTTTAGGAAACACCTTGTTTTCTTTTAGGAGTTCTTTTAGATATAATGGCAACCTAAATGTGCAAGAAAGCAAGGCAGTAACAGAAATCAGAAAAAATGATTTTGGAGCAACAACAGCTGCTGATATTGACCAGAGAATAGAACAAAGTTATCGTAGATTGAAAATAAAGTACGATAAGTATATGAACGACAACGACTGCCGTCCATCCGAAGCAAAAGCACATATTATTGGTGAACTAAATAATGCAGTAAGTAACTGCTTAAAGATTAAAGTTGATAATCTTGGAAATATTGAAGCAGGACAGGGTACATTCTTCTTTAAGAAAGACGATACAACAAACGCATTTGAGTACAATGTATTATCTTCCGGTGAAAAGGAAGTTGTTGATATTCTCCTTGACTTGTATTTGCGAAAAGATGAATATACGGACTCAATTTTTATTATTGATGAGCCGGAACTTCATCTTAATACCGCAATTCAAAGAAAACTGTTAATTGAAATAAATAAGATGGTTCCTGAGAACTGTCAAATTTGGGTTGCTACACATAGCATTGGCTTTTTGAGAGCACTGCAGGATGAATTGAACGAAGTATCTCAGATTATTGAGTTCAAGGAAGATAACAAATGGGCATCTCAGGCTTATACCCTTACTCCGATGGTAAAAAGCCGAAACAATTGGCGAAATCTGTTTGAAACAGCCTTGGATGATTTAACCGGGCTTGTTTCTCCAAAGTGTATTGTCTATTGTGAGGGACGAGCAGAGCCAACCCGCACGGGTGGAGAACGCGGATTTGATGCAGCAGTGTTCAATAGTATTTTCGGCGAAAAATACCCAGATACATTATTTATTTCGAGTGGTGGTAATACCGAACTTGATCAACGCAGCGAAATTGCTATCAGTATTCTTTCAAAGGTGTTCTCAGATGTCGAAATACTGGTTTTAAAAGATAGAGATATGGCATCCGGCAAAGACACCACCGAAGCCGATAGACAGATGTATCTGAGTAATAATCCACAAAATCATAGGGTCTTAAATCGTTTTGAAATTGAAAATTACTTATACGATAAAGAGGTTCTAAAAAAATACTGCGAGATCAATGAAAAGACTTTTGATGAGGCGGCCTACGATGCTTTTGTTACGGATGTTGTCAATCAGCAGATAAAAGACAACACCGGACATATTCGTAATTTCTGTGGTATTGTCGGAAGCATCAATGCCGAAGTATTCAAGAAGAATTTGGCAAAAGTAATTGACGATTCTATGCAAGTATATAAAGAACTCGAACGTGTAATCTTCCAAAGAGCGTAACGAAATAGGAGGTGATTCTATGCCGAAAATCATAACGGAAGATATGATTGAGCAAGCTGCTATCAAGGCTTTGCATGAGCGGCATAATTATACTGTTCTGAATTGTATGACAGAAGAGCCGGATACACTTCCTGACGGAACCGGACGTAAAGATAAGAAACAAGTTGTTCTGCCGGATGTGATGTTGGAAAGCCTGTGCCGGATCAATCCGAATATTCCGGAACAGACCGTTCGCACGGTGGTGGACGAGTTGTGTCATACTCCTGTTTCCGGAGATTTAATGTTGACCAATTACCAGAACTATCAGAAGATCCGTAACGGTATCACTGTGGAATACAACAAGGACGGCAAGAAAACCTCTAATATCCTTCGGCTGTTGTCCTATAACGATGCTTTGAGCAATACATTTACAGTAGCTTCTCAAATGTGGATCAAAGGAGAAACGCATTGGCGCAGACCGGATCTGATTATCTTCATCAATGGATTTCCGCTGGTTTTCATTGAACTGAAAAACAGCAATATCCCGGTAAAGAATGCCTATGACATCAATCTGAAGAATTATTTGAAGGATATACCGTATCTATTCAACTACAACCAGATTTGTGTTCTGTCTAATGGTATGGAAACTCGTCTGGGAAGCTTTGCCGCAGGGTATGAGTTTTTCTTTGAATGGCTGAAGGTGGAGAACGAAAAGGAAAACCCGGACAGAAAAGCCATCCGAGAGAACTGTACCAGTTTGGAGTATTTTATTGCCGGTCTTTGTGAACCGAAAAATCTGCTGGATTACATAGAAAACTTCATTCTTTACGATCGCCGCAGAACAAAGATCATTGCAAAGAATCATCAGTTCTTTGGCGTGAACAATGCCTACAATGCTTTCCTGCGTCGTGAGGAATTGAAGGGTAAGCTGGGTGTGTTCTGGCATACCCAAGGCAGCGGTAAGAGCTATTCCATGGTTATGCTTGCACGTAAGATCAAGCATAAATGTACTGGCAATTTTACCTTCCTTATCGTTACTGACCGTGAAGATCTGGATACGCAGATTTATAAGAACTTCTTGCGTACCGAATTTATTACCGATAAGGACAAGGTACAGCCTGCCAACAGCAAGCAGTTGCGTGAAGAATTGAAAACCAACAAATCTATTCTGTTTACACTGATTCATAAGTTCAGATATGACAAGGGAAAGAAATATCCTGTTTTGTCTGAGCGTGACGATATTATTGTTATCGTTGACGAGGCTCACCGTACTCAGTACAAAGATTTGGCAGAGAATATGCGCACCGGCTTGCCGAACGCACAGTTCCTGGCATTTACAGGGACACCTCTGCTTGGAGCAAAGCGACTGACCAATGCGTGGTTTGGTGATTATGTCAGCGAATACAATTTCGCAGAATCTATCAAGGATAACGCTACCGTACCGCTCTACTATGTGAAGCGTGTACCTGAAGTAGAGTTGCAGAACGATTTCCTTGATTCTGATTTTGCGGAAATTTTGGAAGAAGAAAACCTGACGGATGCAGAACAGCGCCGTCTGGAAAATCACTATGCAAAGGAACTGGAAGTCATCAAGCGTGATGATCGTCTGGATGCCATTGCTCAGCACATAGTTTACCATTTCCCTCGCCGTGGTTTCCGAGGAAAGGGCATGGTTATTTCCGTAGACAAGTTTACTGCCGTGAAGATGTACGATAAAGTAAGCTATTACTGGAAAGAAGAAATTAAAAAGTTAAATGCGCAGATCACCAAAACCAAGGATGCTGCTGAGAAACTCAGTCTGAAAGATCTTGTTGACTATATGCGCAAAGTGGAAATGGCTGTTGTCATCAGTGAAGATGCCGACGAAGAAGCTAAATTTGCAGCAGAAGGATTGTCCATAAAACCGCATCGTGACCGTATGAACAAGGTTGATGAAAATGGTTTTGACATCGAGGATAACTTCAAAGACCCGAACAATCCGTTACAATTGGTTTTTGTCTGCGCTATGTGGCTAACAGGATTTGATGCACCGTCTGTCTCCACCTTGTATTTGGATAAGCCGATGAAAGGTCATACGCTGATGCAGACCATTGCCCGTGCCAACCGTGTATATAACGGCAAGGAATGTGGTTTAATCATCGACTATTTGGATGTGTTCAAGTATCTGAAACGTGCTCTGGCTGATTATGCGTCTGATGACGGTGGCTTAATGCCAGTAAAAGACGTGGACAAGTTTTTGGGGCAGCTGCACGAAGCAATCGACCTGACCAAAACTTTCTGCATGAGTCATGACGTAGATCTAAATAAGGTTGTTGAAGATGGCGATACATTCAAGAATTTGTCTCTGTTTGAGGATTATGCAAATACCATTGTTGGTAATGATGATGTGAAGAATGAGTTTGCTGTAATGGCAAATACCGTTGATGGTCTGTACGAATCCCTACGACCGGATATTTTCAAGATGGATTTTGAGCCTGCATACAAAGATGCCATCCTCTATTTGAAGGGAATCATTGATGGCAAAATCCGTCCGGAAAAGATTGAAGCAGCACAAGCCAGAATCAACGAACTGTTAGATCAGAGTGTTATTACTGCCACTGATGCGAGAAAATATACCATCACAGAAGCCTAC
>OGXM01002005.1_pt1 | contig 10350 bp, 6 predicted proteins | sample 1576271 | NCBI WGS metagenome assembly OGXM01 (sample SAMEA3541579, study PRJEB24748) | human gut metagenome | biome: human gut; feature: human-associated habitat; material: faeces | place: China | collected 2012 | reverse complement strand
CACCGCAGGATGCGATAATCAGCACCGTGCGAAACTTAGTTCGCGAAGAGACCGAGCGTGAAGAGCTTTCCGTTATTATCTCCCGCCGTCCCTGTGCGCTTATTGTTAAGCAGCCCGGCACGCCGTTCATCTGCGACACAACAAAGTGCAAAAACTGCGGTATGTGTATGAAAATCGGCTGCCCCGCCATTCGCAAAACGGAAACCGGCGTTGCCGTTGATCCCACACAGTGCGTTGGCTGCGGACTTTGCGAACAGCTTTGTCACTTTGGCGCACTCCACACCGAAGCTTAAGGAGGGTTAATTATATGTTTAACATTGTTATCGTCGGCGTCGGTGGGCAGGGCACACTGCTTGCCAGCAAAATTCTCGGCCAGCTTGCAATGAACAACGGCTACGAGGTTCGCGTCAGCGAGGTTCACGGTATGAGCCATCCCTTTTGGACGATATCTGTCCAGACGGTGCGCTTTGTTTTTATCCTTTGCATATGCGATATCTGTTTCAAAAATCACTCCTTGCGGAAAGTGGTATTTTTTATCTCTCTCCACACAGGATTTTTCAAAATCATTTCTTTGTTTTAAAAACTGTTTTTCCAGTATGTTACTCATTTTTATTGACTGGTAACCTCTTCTTTCATGTTTCCTGACATTTATCCTCATGCTTCTGTCAGTATAACACCTTACGATGGTTTTTTCAGCAATAAAAAACAAATACCAAAAATCATATTTTCACCGCTTTGTTATCCGTTTTCCTGTATCAGATTTTCATATATTCCGACATCATGCACACGCCTGCTGCACCTGACTGGATGCAGCTTTCCATATTTTCTTCATGAATCCCGCCAATTGCGTATACCGGAATTTTCACAGAGCTGCACACCTCATGCAAAAAATCAAGTCCTCTCGGTGCCAGTCCTTTTTTACAATCAGTCACAAACACATGCCCTGCTGTCAGATAGGTTGCCCCGCATTGTTCTGCCAGGCGCGCATCCTCCACCGAATGTACGGAGACACCGCGCACTGAAAATTTCTGCTTTTGTTCTTCCGGCATCTCTGTAAACCGATGCAGTGGCATATGAATGGCCGTACACCCCAGATGCATTGCAGCATCCGGGAAACTGTGCAGAATCAGCCTGGTGTCCGTGTTTTCACACAATTTTTTTACTTTTCCCGCAAGTTCTTCGTATCCCTCTTCCGTGAGGTCTTTTTCCCGCAGGATCATCGCATACGGTTTTGTGGCAAGCACACACGCTAACTGTTCTAAAAAAGGACGTTCTGCCAGCGCACGGTTGGTCACGCAGATTTTTCTATACATAGACATAGTCATTTAATACCGGCTGCAGACCTTCGCTTTCCATATCGTTATACATCTGGTCAAAGCTTCTTCCATCCGAGATTTCAAACTGCTCATCTCCGGATTCTCCGCTATCCTTTCCGGTATACTTGCTCTCATGATCTCCGATTCCGGTAGACACTCCCGCAGATACCTTTGTCGCTGCAATCTTTACGATGCCGTCACGGAAATGTTTCTGCTCGCGGGAAGAAACAGTGATACCGACATACGGCAGGAAAATACGATACGCACACAGAATCTGGCACAACTGCTTTTCGTGCACATCCAGTGGATTGATCTTATCGTTGTTTATGATTGGACGCAGACGCGGACAGGACAGAGAATACTCCGCATACGGATATTTGCGCTGCAGATAATAAATGTGCAATGCCGATGCCAGTGCATCCTTGTGGAAATCAGAAAGCCCCAGCAATGCAGAAAATCCGACACCGCGCATGCCTCCCATCAGCGCACGCTCCTGTGCCTCAAAGCGGTAAGGGAATACTCTCTTATGTCCCATCAGATGCAGGGTTTCGTATTTTACATTGTCATAGGTTTCCTGAAATACGGTCACATAATCTGCACCACATTCATGCAGGTAACGATATTCATCACTGTTGACCGGATAAATTTCCAGACCGATATTGCGGAAATATTTCTTTGCCAGCTTGCAGGCTTCCCCGATATACTCGACATCACTCTGCGCTCGGCTTTCTCCGGTCAGCATCAGGATTTCCTCAATGCCGGAGTCTGCAATGACTTTCATCTCATGCTCGATTTCCTCAAAAGTCAGTTTCTTACGATGAATGTCGTTGTAGCAGTTAAATCCGCAGTACACACAGTAATTCTCGCAGTAGTTTGCAATGTAAAGCGGTGTGAACAGATACACCGTATTTCCGAAATGCTTGCCTGTCTCGATCTTTGCACGCTGTGCCATGCGCTCCAAAAACGGCTCTGCGGCTGGCGAAAGCAATGCTTTAAAATCCTCAACGCTACAGGTTTCATGCTCTAATGCATTCTGCACATCTCTTGCCGTATATTTGTTGTAATCGTAACTGTCCATCTCGGAAAGGACTTTATTTCTTATGGTTGGATCGATCTGTTCCATCCCCGGCATATATTCCATATGGTTCGTTCTGCTCGACGGATCGGTTTCCAGTTTATGTTTGCGCTCCAGTGCAGCTTCGCTTAACTTATCGGAGTCAATAAAAAATTGATTTTCAGCCATGATTTCGCCCCCTAGTCTCTCAAAAATCCGGTCAGCGGATCACTTGCGGAAGCACCACGCTCAAGTACACGGCCCAGACCCGACAGATATGCACTTCTTCCAGCTTCAATGGCTGCCTTGAATGCACCCGCCATGGCCGGGACATCTCCGGCTGTTGCAATTGCGGTATTTGCCATAACTGCGGCAGCTCCCATCTCCATTGCCTCGCATGCCTGGGAAGGTCTTCCGATTCCGGCATCCACAATTACCGGCAGATCAATCTCATCAATCAGAATCTGGATAAATTCTTTCGTTGCCAGACCTTTATTAGAACCGATCGGAGACGCCAATGGCATAACAGCTGCGGCTCCGGCATTGACCAGATCACGTGCGGTATACAGATCCGGATACATGTATGGAAGCACCACAAATCCTTCTTTTGCCAGCATTTCGGTTGCCTTTACGGTCTCCACATTATCCGGCAGCAGATATTTACTGTCTTTCATAATCTCAACCTTTACGAAATCTCCGCATCCAAGTTCTCTTGCCATGCGCGCAATGCGGACTGCTTCTTTTGCATCTCTTGCACCTGAAGTGTTTGGAAGCAATGTTACGTTATCCGGGATAAAGTCCAGAATGTTTTCTTTTTTCTTTGTGTTGGTGCGGCGCACTGCTAATGTAATAATCTGTGCTCCGGCGTTTTCAACGGCAGCCTTGATCAGCTCCATGGAATATTTTCCTGATCCTAAAATAAAGCGGGAAGAAAATTCTTTGCCGCCTAATGTGAATGTGTCTTTTGCCATTGCTTTTGTCCTCTCTTTCTGTCTGCGCCTTATGCTAAGGTGTTCTCTCTATTCGTTAACAGGCGCCTCCGCCCATAAACTGCACGATTTCTACAACGTCTCCGTCATGAAGCATATGCTTCTCATAGTCCTCATTATGCACGATCTGTTCGTTGCACTCCACGACAAATGTGCCAGGCTCATACTCGCTCGCATCCAAATATGCTTTCAGAGTCTGCCCCGCTACGTCAATATCCTTACCGTTGATGTGTACCATGTTGCCCTCCTTTTATTCTCTAATTTCCGTAAGAACAAAGAATCAAAGATTCTTCGCAAGCGATACATCAAAGATGTACCGCAATACAAAAAAGGCCACACGAAGAAAGCTACACCCGCGGTGGTGTACCCCTTCGTGTGACCAATGTCTCACTCTATGGTTCCAATATTCGGAACATTTGTACTTTATCACAATGAGGCATGAAAAGCAACCCTTTTAAAGTTCTACCTCCCTCATATCCTTCTCACGGTTGAATGCATCGTAAATACACGGAATGACAGTGTCAGAAGTGTACCGTATACGAGACCTCCGATGATCGTGATTGCCATCGGGCGCATCATCTCGGAGCCTTCTCCGATTCCGATTGCGGAAGTTGACATCGCAAGGATCGTGGTAAGGGCCGTCATCAGGATCGGACGAAGACGCGTCTTGCCGGATTCGATGATTGCATCCTTCTTCGACGTACCCTCGCGCCTTGCCTGATTAATGTAATCAATAAGTACGATACCATTGTTTACGATCAATCCGGCAAGCATGATAAATCCAAGCATCGAAGTAACACTGACTTCCTGACGACTGATAAACAAGGCGATAAATCCACCCGTGAATGCCAGCGGGATCGAGAACATAATGATAAAAGGCGATACCAGTGACTGGAACTGCACAACCATGATCAGATAAATGAAGATGACTGCAAGCACAAGCATGAGGACAAGCTGCTTCATCGACTCGTTGATCGTCTCATCCTCACCGGTCATCTCGATCGAATAACCGTCCGGGATATCCAGCTTATCAATCTCCTTCTGTAATGAATTACTGATCAGCGTTACATTGTGATCCTCATCCACGCCGCAGGATACAGTCAGGTAACGTGACTGTGCGTCTCTGCTGATCGTGCTGAGTGTTGTAGAATCCTTCATCGTTGCGATCTTGGTAAGCGGGATTTCCTTCTCCTTACCGTTCTTATTCGTGTAGGTGAAGGTCAGCTCCTTAATATCATCCAATGTGGTATCCTGCTGATCCTCCGTCTGTAAGTATACCTCATAATCCTTGATATCCGTTGAGATGGTGGTCACACTGCTGCTGTCTGCCATCTTCGCCGCTACAAGCTGGTAAACCTGTGCGACGGTGTAACCGTATTTTGCCGCTTTTTCCTTGTTGACGGTAATGGTCAGCTGCGGCGTTGCATCGTCAAGACCATCGTCCACATCCACAGTACCCTTGGTATCTTCCATCAGGGAAGCAACCTCTCCGGCAAGCTTCTGTAAGGTGTCAATATCATTACCCTTGATTCGAGCCGAGATACCCTGACCAAAATAAGCAGAATAGTCCATCGAGGATGAATCACAGGTGACGTCGCAGTCCATATTCTTCGTGCGGTCAAGAATCTGTGCTGATACCTCATCGTTGCTGACATCCGAATCCTCATCGAGAAGTACATACATCGTTACCGTATCGCTTCCACCGCCCATCAGGCTCATCGTCGAATTGCCGCCGATGCTGGCTCCGATTGTGTCAATCCCCTTGATATCAGAAATCTTATCGATGACTTCATTCGAAGCATCTTTTAATTCATCAAATGTTAAATTCTCGCCTTCCTTTGCCGCGATCGATACGGAGATCTGATTCGTCTCCATATCCATGTCCATAAAATTCATACCCTTGGACAGGCTGAGCGCTGCACTTCCGATCAGAAGCACGATTGCAACAATAAACACGATTGGTTTAAAACGCAGACATCCTGCAAGAAATCTTCCATACGCATCCCTCATCGCATCGAACCACGGATGGCGGATCTCCCTTGTTTTTCTTAGTGTCACGGATGCCATCGCCGGAACGAACGTCAGTGCCACAACAAGGCTGGCAATCAATGTGTAGGCGATTGTCAAAGCCAGATCTACGAAAAGCTGGCGCGTGATGCCTTCCGTAAAAATGATCGGTGCATATACGCTGACCGTTGTAAGGGTGGAAGCAATGATGGCTCCTGTCACCTGACTTGCACCACTTACCGCTGCTTTCTTAATAGAATAACCCTCGTGGCGCAGACGGTAGATATTCTCGATAACAACGATCGAGTTATCCACGAGCATTCCGATTCCCAGAAGGAGTCCCGACATTGAGATGATATTCATCGTGATTCCTGTGAAGTACATGAGTACGACCGCTGTCACAACAGAAAGCGGGATTGCACATGCGATCACGATCGTAGGCTTTACATCCTTTAAGAACAAAAGCAATACGATGATTGCAAGGATTGCTCCCCATATCATGTTCTGCATCACGCTTTTTACGATCATATCAATGTAGACACCCTGATTCATGAGAACCGTCATATTCAGATTCTCATCCGCTTTTTCAAGCTGGTCGAATTTGTCCAGAATACGGTCTGTGACCTCACCGGTCGAATAACCGGTCTGCTTCTCAATAGACAGTGTGACGGCCGGGTTTCCGTTTACAACCGCGTAAGTCTCCTCGGAATTGTCCGTCATCTCAACATCTGCCACATCGCTTAAGCGGATTGGATCGATGCCGTCCATATTCAGATCCATCAGCACAAGATCATTTAAATCTTCCTCACTTTTGACCGACTCGCCGACACGGACAAGATACTGGGTATCTCCATCCATCGCGTAACCTGCCGGCATATCAAAGTTCTGCGCGGTAAACAGATTCGAAAGCGTATCCTTTGTGAGAATATTGTTAAGGTCTGCGGAATCGTAAGCACTATCCTTCGCATCATCCAGATTCGTCTGTGCCGTCTCAAGAGATGCAGCCGCATTTGACAATTCTGCGGAGCTGGAACTCATCTGCAGCGCAGCAAGTGCCGCATTCGCATTTAAGGTATCCATTGCAGTCGAAAGCGATACTTTTCCATCCTGTACCTTTTCTAAAGCACTGTCGATCGTCTTGATTCCGGTGTTCACCTTCGTCAAAGTCGCAGATACCGTCGCTGCTGCAGTCGGCAAATCCTCGTATGTATTCACGGTAATTCCCATCGCACTAAGACCAGAGAACTGTTCCTTGATGGCCTTATTAAACGCTTCAATCTGCTGCTTCATCTCTGGAAGCTGTGCAGCATCCGGATTGTCCTTAAGCACTGTCGTAATACTTGTGTAACCATCGGAAGTCATGACCGCATTCAGGCCTTCCTGAATCTTGGTCAGCGACTTCTGTTGCTTCTGCAATTCTTTTAACTGCTTCTGCAGATCCTCTTCCGTCTTATACAACTCATCGCGTTTTTCCATAGTCTCATTGAGTGCATCAGAAAGCTTATCCTGTCCGGAAGTAAGCGATTCCTTACCACTCTTCACCTTGGCACTCGAATCATCGATCTTCTTCTGTGCATCCGTGAACTGCTTATCAATGCTTTTCTTGATCTTCTTATTTAGAGCATCGATTTTGTCCTGATTCATCGTAACCTGAATACTCTCATCCAGCTGTCCGGTCGTCGAAACCGATGCCACACCCTCAAGACTTTCAATGCTCGGCACAAGGTCGTTCTCCACATAATCGGAGATCTCCGAAGCGCTCATTCCCTTGACATCCACAGCTGCTGCCACAACCGGCAGCATATCCGGATTGATCTTCATGATCATCGGCGTTCCGACTGAATCACTCCACTGACCGCTGATCTGATCCAGACTCTGCTGGATTTCGACCACAACCGAATCCATATTTGCATTCTGCTCATACTCGAGCGTTACGATGGAATAACTGTTGTAGGAGATGGAGCTGACATTCTTGATGTTCGACGTGGTTGCCATCGCCGCCTCAATCGGCGCCGTCACCTCACTCTCCACCTTCTCCGGGCTCGCTCCCATATCCGTTGTGATAACGAGCGCATACTGAAAACTCATGTCTGGCAACAGATCTGTCGTCATCTTCATTAACGAGACAACGCCGAGCACGATTACAAGTATGACACCGACTAATACGGTGTACGGTCGCTTGACACTATACTTCGATATCATAAAATTCGTTTCCTCCTTTTGAAAATATCCGTCTATTTGCATTAATCTTCGCCGCCTGCATCACCCGATGTCATTGGCGTTCTTCCACAATTTGGTGATTGATTTCATTATAACTATATCGAGGATTCCTTTACAAGTTCACCGGAGCAAAGTTAATTTTCTTTTTATAAATTGTATGCAGCAAGAAACACACTTTGCCTTTTTCATAAAGCGCAAAAAAACACGCCGGATCAAATCCAGCGTGTCTCATTCTTACATATTCTGTTCTTCGGTTGTCTCCTCATCGTCCACAATCGCTGCCGAAGCTCCTGATACTGCTGCGATCACTGCGATCACTGCTCCAAGCACTGCAACTCCGATGATGCATCCAATAAAAATCAATACCCCTGTCTCTGACATTATCGTTCATCTCCTGTCTTGTTGTTATCATAACCAATCGGATATACACTTATCCGCGCTCTTTCATATGTCGTTATTATAACATTTTCAATCCGGAATGCAAAGACAAATATAACAAAAACACCCGCCTCGTTAAATACAGCTTTTCAACCTATATCTGACGATTCGGGTGCTTTTATTTTATGTATGAAGTATACTCCCCTGTAATACTTCTACTTTACCTTTAATGTCATGGAAACCGTTTTCTTCTTTCCATTCTTTAAAGTTACGATTGCTTTAATGGTTACCGTACCCTTTTTATGGGTTGTAATCTTGCCCGATTTACTTACGGCAGCAACCGACTTCTTACTTGTTTTGTAAGTAATGGATTTTACATTGTCCATATCAAGATTATCACTCAGTTGAAGCTGTGTCTTCTTTCCTTTCTTTACGGAAGCAGAAGGATTCTTTACTTCTACCGTCTTAAGAATCGCTTTCTCAACAGCCTTCACCTCTGCCGGAGTCATCATCTTGTAATCTGCACCTGCTACAAGATTTACGTCTAATGTTCCGTCTTTGCCAACCTTATATGTCTTTGCATTGACCAGCTTGTACTCTCCGGTCTTCGGATCGATTGCTACGACCTGCAGCTTCTTGTTTGCGGTCAGATTCTTAGAATCAACCGTTACGGTATACTTCTCGTTTCCATTCTTGTCCATAACACTTGCCGTAATTGCAACGCTGTCTGTTCCGACTGCCTTTGCAATCTCCGCTGCTGCCTCTGCGGAAATCTTTGCCTTGGTTCCTGTCACAGTTGCTTTTGCTTCTGTAACATTTCCGTCCTTGTCCTTAGAAACCGTAACCGTTGCTTCCACTTTCTTTCCTGAAGCTGTTGTGGCTGTAATGTTCTTTTCTTCGGTAACAACATCCTTCTGATTGTCTTTCTGATCTTCCCTCTTGTTATCATCCTTCGTGTCCGTATTGGCATCATCCGGTGCAGAAGGTGCAGATGGGGTTACAGTGGAAGAACCACCATTGCCCGAAGCTGTCACTTCACCGACTTTGTACAAATACACATCGTCAATAGATCCCCATACATCTTTCTTAATGCGCACATTTGCAGATACCGTTACAGTATTCTTTCCGGAATTGATCATATCTTGTGTAACAACGATATTGCTGACGGTTGCACACTGCCATACTTTCCATCCATCTAATTTAATTGCATTCGAAACCTTGGTTGTTTCATTTCCGTCCGTGACAGATAAATTAATGGCTTCTCCGTCATTGCTTCCAGCCTTATCCAATCCTTCAAAGAAGGCCTTTGCCTCGTATATACCTGCTTTTTCTATCGTTACTGTTTGTGAAACGTTACCGGAATAATACTGCGCAGTATTATCATTTCCAACAACATTGGAATATGTATTAAATACGATTGATCCTTTACTGTCATTTCTCGGATTCGCATCTTTATCCACATTACCCTCTGCATCTATTGCTGACCATAAAATCTTGCTTTCCTGAGCAAAATTGAAATTCCACTCCTTCGCGTATGCTTCAAAGTCACCGTTCGCAAGTAAGTTTTCACTTGGATCAACTAAAATGTTACAGGAAACCTTTTGTTTCGTTCCATCTACATCGATTGTACCTGTAATCGTATAAGAATTTCCAATGGCTTTCGTCAAAGAAATTTCTTGTTCAGCCTTTGCAAGGGAATTTTCATCCCATGTAATATCAGCCGTTCCTAGTGTTTCATCATTATATGTATATGCAACCGTTTTCGCAAGCTGACTCTTAATTTTATCTTTGGAATCTCCCATTTTCACAACAACATCATTCAATGACTTTGCTGCATAAAAGGATTTGTTCTTTGCAACCGCACCATAATTCACATACTTGAATACGTTTAAGGATGCGAGAGGATTTCCTTCAAAATCAAACAATGAAGCATTCTCATTGTTTGTTCCTCCGCCTCCCCACTTTTCGGCCTGCGCATCATATGTTCCTGCATAGTCGCTCGCCCATCCGGAACCATCCTTGTTCCACTTCGTCTTATTGGAATTCAATGCAGATTCATTGACTGTTCCGTCTTCATTATATGCGTTTCCCACACCAAGCCAGGCCGGCTCCCAATAAAACATACCAATGCCTTTGTCATTACTCACTTGCGCTACTGCATCAATAACATCGCGGATCTCGTTTGCCTGCCCCTGTACAGATACCGGCCACTGTGATAAGTCAATGTTATTCTTTCCTTCATACGCCTGATTATCAGCTCCATCATAGTCGGCATTTGTATACACATACTGCGTTTCCGCAACCATTACCTCACAATTACATTTATCCGCAATATCTTTAAGCATTTTATTTAAATTAGCAGTGGTTTCGCGCCCATATGGATAGT
>OGXM01002004.1_pt1 | contig 10351 bp, 9 predicted proteins | sample 1576271 | NCBI WGS metagenome assembly OGXM01 (sample SAMEA3541579, study PRJEB24748) | human gut metagenome | biome: human gut; feature: human-associated habitat; material: faeces | place: China | collected 2012 | reverse complement strand
CATCGTCTGCTCTATCATCCCGGTTTTGGTCATTTATCCCTATATCCAGAAATATTTTGCCAAGGGCGTCAACGTCGGCGGCGTAAAAGGATAACTTTTTAAAGAATAACACTTTTGTAGAAGAAAAGGAGAAAAACATGAAAATCAAACGGAGTGATTTTTTAAAGCTCATGTCTGTGACCGCTGCTTCGGCAGTTCTGGCGGGCTGCGGCTCGTCTGTCGTAGAAAAGGCGGCCCAGAGCACGGCCAATTCCCAGGCCAGCAGCGGGTCCGCCCCGGCGGCTGAGCTGGATCTCAGCGAGAACATCGCCCTGAAAATCAACTATGCTGCGGGCAACAAATCCCGGACCATCACCTATAACCAGGAGTCTCCCTTGAATCTGCCCGACGGCACCAATGTCACCGCCGGTATGCTCAAGCCGGTGTGGAGCCACCTGCAGCAGGTGCTGAATGTGACCGTCACCGATGTCACCACCCAGGACCAGAAGGCTACCGAGATGATCGATACCGCCTCCACCACCAACTTTGCAGAGGCAAATATTTTTGGCGGTAACTCCATCGCAGATGATCTGATGTACTATGGCACCGAGGGCAAATTTGTCAATCTGAGCCAGATGATGGATCAGGGTTACCTGCCCAATTTCCAGAATTATTTGGACGAGAATCCTGACGTTCGACGTGCAATCACCGCATATGACGGCAACATTTATCACATCCCCTACATTGCAGAACTGAATAACTTTGCTCGCTCGTTCTGCGCCCGCCAGAGCTGGGTCGTGATGCTGCTGGATGTGGATGATGCCGCTTACGACACCGACACAGAGTTGACCTGCTATTATAAGGGGTTCTATGCCGGGGCCAATGCCCGCTATGGTGCTAACGGCGGCAGCGTGTCTCCCATGGAAGGCGTCACCATTACCAAAAAGACCGATCAGAACATTGTGGAGTTGCAGAACGCCCTCTCGGTGAAAAACGGCGAAACTCTGACCAGGACCTTCGTCCAGTACATCAAGGACAACTACGACTACGCTTCTCCCTCCGAGCTGTTCCTGGGCGAGAAGGCCGCCTACGACATCGACGAGCTGGTGGCCCTGATGCGCTGCATCAAGGCAAACCCCGGCTACCTGACCGACGGAAGAGCGGATACGGTCTGGCCCATGTTCACCCGTCAGTCCAGCTATCGGGAGGATCTGCTGCGCCTTAGCACCTATTTTGACGGCGTGAAAGCACACAGTGCGGACTCCTACACCGCTCGCTGGTACATTGATGCAGATAATAATGTGCAATACACCTACTCCACCGAGGGCATGTACAATGTGCTGTGCTATCTGTCTGATATGGAGGCCGAGGGTCTGATCTACTCCGATTGCTATGACCTGACCAACAAGACCAACTTCCGCAGCACTCTGTGGGGAACGGATTCCAGTGACGCGCCTTCCTTTGGCTTTATCACCTTCGACTGGCAGGCATCCTCCACTGCGGACTCGCTGAACAGCGATGTTGTGGTGATTCTGCCGCCGGTCGCCAAGGTGAACGGCGTGTGGCAGTACTTCATCGACAACGGCCGCGCCATCAAACCCGACGGCTGGGCAATTTCGGCAGCGGGCTGCACGGACGAAAAGACTCTGCGCCGCGCCTGCGCTCTGTTTGACTACTTCTTCACCGAAGAGGGTTCCACGCTCCAGAACTACGGCCTGCCGATGAACTTGGAGGAGAACGGCAGCTACCAGGGTCCGGATGGGACCTCCTATCCCAAGTTTAACCAGTGGATGGTGGACACCTGCAATGCGGTGGCCAAGGGTGACTTGTCCACTTTTTTGCGAGACTGGATGGGCAGCCTGATCCCCATTGGATACCAGAAAGACATCGGCTTTGAGTACCAGTATACTTCCGAGCGCGGCTTTGAGGGCTGGGTGCTGCTCCAGGGTTCCACCACGACCTTTGCAACCTACGCCGGCGAGGGCCCCAAGGGCGACAACCCCAATTATTACAAGATGATTCCGCCGGTCTTCTCCCTGACGCTCCGGCAGAAAGAGACGATCTCTGAAACCACTGCCATGGATGAAGATGACGTCGTGGAAAAGATGTTTAACATCGTACGGTACAAGACCCGCAACAATCCCCCGCAGGGAATTACGATTCCGGCCAATTATGAGGAGTATCTGGCACAGTTCGAGGCGCGCAATCTCGCGGACTATGTTGTGGCCTACCAGCAGGCCTATGCAGCGATGCAGGCCGCAAACTGAACTCTGCAAACTGTATTCGGGGCAGGGCCTTTGGAATACAGAATTAGGAGGAACTTATGAGAAAACTTTTCAAAGGGCAGCGGATCCTTTCTGTGCTGTATATTCTGGCTTCCATCGGAATGTTTCTGTTTGCCCTGGCCTTTATGACGGAATATAGTGATTTGTTTGGACTGAAACTGCCGCAGAACCAAGAAATCGCAATGTTCCACGACGTGATCCTTCAGACGTTTAACCGCCAGATTTTTGCCTGGTCGCTGGTGGGTGTGATCGGGATTGCTCTGATCGTTTTTCTGGAGATTCTGTCTTGTGTTCCGGATCGTTTTGCATTGGTTGTAATGTTGCTGCTGATGGTTGCCTGCTGTTATGGCGCAGCCAACTCGATCATGAATTTACAAGCAATTTCTGTTTACTATCAGGGATTGGATTTTCAGTACCTGTCTCTGGAGGGGCTTGAAAACTATCAGCTGCAGTTTACAACATTCCGGCTTGGAGTGGTGTTTAACGCACTTTACATCTTGGTGTGCGGCGCATTGGCGATCGATTTGACTGCGAGCCATTTGACATTTGTCCGCTTGAAAAAGGAGGGTGTTTGAGTATGCTGAAATCCATTCCTCCCGAAGAAAAGAAAACCTATGTGACGCTTTATAAAACGAACGGCTATTCTTACACCATGACGCTCCTGGCGATCATTGCCGAGTTTGTATATGTCACCACGATTTTGGATTCGATGCCCGTTAATTTCTGGATGGGTTTAACAGTTATCGTGAATATCTTCGTGCTGTTTCTGGTATTTACCTGTGCAGTGAAGATCAATGTGTACAGTTCGCGATGGGCCGTGATCACACTGGCCGTTGGGGTGTACTTCCTTGTGAGGCAGTTCTTGATCGTGCCGGTATTTCTCCAGCCCTATGCACACGAGACGATTCTGCTTGTTTCCAACCTGATCGGATCCGTTCTCTTAATCATCGCAGGAGTGACCGGCACAGCCAAGGCGAAAAAACGCCAGGCTCTCCGGCAGAAGCTCGAGCGTATTGGTTCATAAAATCGGAGGCGTGTAGAGCAAATGGGAAAAATTCAATTCAAAAACGTTAATAAGATTTACCCAAATGGCTTCCATGCCATTCACGACTTTAACCTTACCATTGATGAAGGGGAATTTATCGTGTTTGTCGGCCCCTCCGGGTGCGGCAAATCCACGGTTCTCCGAATGCTGGGCGGTCTGGAGCAAATCAGTTCGGGAGAAGTGATCCTGGATGGAAAAGTCGTTAACAAATGCCCCCCGGTAGAGCGTGATATTGCGATTGTCTTTCAGGATTACGCCCTGTATAGCAACATGTCGGTCTACGAGAATGTGGGCATCAGCATGAAAGTCCAGCACGAAAAGGACACGGTTATCCTGGATAAAGTGCTGGAAGCTGCGGATACGGTTGAAATTACCGAATACCTGAACCGTCTGCCCAAGCAGCTGTCCGGCGGCCAAAAGCAGCGGGTGGCGCTGGCCCGTGCCATTGTCCGCAAGCCGAAAGCGTTTCTGATGGACGAACCCTTGTCGAACCTGGATGCCAAGCTGCGAAATTCCACCCGAATCGAGATTGTACGGCTGCAGCAGCGCCTTGGAGTGACAACCATCTATGTTACCCATGATCAGACCGAAGCCATGACCATGGCGGACCGGATCGTTGTCATGAAAGAGGGTGTGATCCAACAGGTGGGTACCCCGCAGGAGATTTACGCCGCTCCGGTCAACCTCTTTGTGGCCAGCTTTATCGGCACACCACAGATGAACTTTATTCCTGGCAAGCTGAGTGAAACCGGCTTTGAAAATGAAAGCTTCCGGCTTTCGCTGCCGGACGCGCTGAAAGCCAAGCTCCGCTCTTCGATCGGGAAAGAGGTTATCCTGGGCTTGCGCCCGGAGGCACTGGCAGTCTCGGAGGGTATCCAGGAGAATACCATCCCGGTGCGTCTGGAGGAAGTGGAGTATATGGGCCGGTACCAGATTGTTCATGCCATGGTTGGAGGCAGTTCACTGGTCCTGAGCGTCCCCTCCGACGTAAAGATCAATCCGGAGTTTTACGTCAGTCTCTCCATGGACAAGGCACATTTCTTTGATGGAGAGACAACCAGGAGTCTGTTGTGCAGAGAGGTGGAGGAAAATCATGCGTAAAGAAACCTCTAAGATCCAGATCACCGCAAAATTGCTGGTGGCTGCAGCGGCAATTGTGCATCTGATTTTCACCTATGTCCACACCAATGCCCTGCTGCTTCTGGAGGATCAAATTTGCGGGTTCATCATGTTCCTGTTTGTATTGCTGGGTCTTGTAACTCTGTTTGAAGCTACCCAGATCCACGGAGAAAGAATTCGAGAAGAGGTATTGACTGCGCTGCTCTGTATGGGCACTATCGCTCTGGGGATGCAGCTGGTTGGTATCTACCAGCAGGCGATCCAAATTCAGAGCAGCTTGGATGTCGCGGTGGTACAAAAAGCAATTCTGTTCAGTGCGGGCCTGATGACCGCTTTTGGAGCAGCAGGGATTTTGCTGATGGTCGATGCAGTCAAACGTTATTTTGGGAGCGAAAAGGTATGAAGAAGTTCCTGAAGAATTGGTTCACGGACAACCGGAAAGCCGGGCTGATGCGTTGGTGGCTGGCGGGAATGTGCTACTTCATGATCGGCTTTGGAACACAAGTAGGCGGATATTCCAGTCCGATTGATTTCATCTTCTTTTTAGGAGTCGGGATCGGCCTGGTGACAATCGTGGTCTATAACCCGATTGCCTACAATGTATTCCGGCTGACCCGGAATGGAGAGATTTTAAACCACACCTATCGCAACATTTCTGGTGCAAAAAAAGCAGCTCGGAATTTGGTGGAAATAGCCGCCAGCATGATTACAGTAATTTTGGTTTACCTGACCTATCAGAATCTGAATTTGCTGCTCAATCAGATGCTGGAACTCCCGGTTGAAACGGTTCTGATTCCAGGAGAACCGTTTGGCTTTGCAACACTGTATCTGCTGTTCTATACGGTCCTTTCAGAACTGGCTGCAAAGCTGCGGGACCGCAAAGAAAAAAGAGGCAAAAGAGTGAAATGAGGCGAGCCATTTGATTTTTATCGGAGACTTGGAACCCTACCGCAAAGAAATTTCGGGAAAGCGAAAAAAACAGTATCAAAGGCTTCTTGCACAGGCCGATCGCTATAAAACGATGGTCCTGCCTGAGGAACATCCCAAAGAAAGCACAACTTATATGGGCATTGCAATCCCCAATTTGGCGCTGGCCTATTGCCTCAGCGGTGACGAGGAATATCTGCACCAGGCAAAGCGATTTATTCGCACCGTGCTTTCCTATGAAAAATGGGGCAACGCCCATTTGGTAAATGTAGACCTGTCTGCTTCCTGGATTCTGTTTGGATTGTCTTTGGGATATGACTGGCTCAAGCCCTGGCTTTCCAGCGAGGAGCAGAAAAAAGTGTCGGACAAAATCCGGCATCACGCACAGATCATGCTGGATTACCGGCGCGAGACCTACGGCAAGGGTTGGTCCACCAACTTCTACCAGAACCATAACTGGATCAATATGACAGGTCTCGCCGCTGCGGGTTACGCCCTGCAAGGGGAAGATGAAGCCGCTGCACAGTACATTCAGGAAGCCAAAGAGGACTTTGCGCGGGTGTTCGCGCTGATGCCGGAGGACGGGTCGAACTATGAGGGTGCGACCTACTGGCGCTATGGCGGGATGTGGCTGTTTGTCTGTCCCTATCTGCTGAAAGTACAGGAGGGCGAAGACTGGTTCCAGAAGAGCGAATATCTCAAAAATACCTTCTACTACCGGCTGTATCAGTCCTGTGCGGACCTGAAACGCCAACTGAACTATGGGGACTGCCATGACCGGTACAGTTCTCATACAGCCTGTGTGTATTATAAGGCTGCCGCAGAATATGGCGATGGCTACGCACAAAAGTTGGGAAATCTGGTGGTCGATGAGTTTTTGATGGAGGAAGCCCAGAACAGCAAGGTGAAACCCGGGATTCTGCCGGAAGCGGTGTTCGAGTTCTTGTGGTATGCACCCGATGTGCCGGAAAAAGAGCTTTCAGACCTGCCGCTGGTGCGCTACTTCGATGATCTGGGTCTACTGACGGTTCGCAGCAGTTGGAAACGAGATGCCAAAGTCCTGACTATCAAGTGCAGTCCGCCGGGCGGTATCAAGCAGTGGAGAGAAGGCTGGAAGATTCGGAACGAAGAGGGGATCGAATTGTTCTCCCTGTCCCATCATCATCCGGATAACCTCTCCTACATCTTTACCCGCGGGAGCGATTATTTCACCTGTGAGGATGGATATAACCGCAACCTGATGCCGGACAACCACAATGTTCTGTTGGTGGATGGGCTTTACACCGATGCCGTAGATGTAAACGATGCGTATATGAGCAGCGTCCGGCAGCGTCTGGTGGCGGGCGAGCCCTTCTGCCCCGAACAGTATGCAGGGCGGGTGACCAAATTCCAGACGGAGGGCAGCCTGGTGCTCTATCGCGGCGAGACGGCCGGCGTGTACCCCGCCAAACAGGAAATGCAGGAAGTCAGCCGGGCGCTAATCACCGACGGTCTGCGGTTCTGGGTGTTTGTAGATCTGCTACGCAGCACACAGTCCCACACCTATTCTCTGATCTGCAATACGGACCGAAGGGCGCAGTTGGATGGACAAACGGCCGTATACCCGCTGATGGGCGAAGAACTGTCTTACCATGTCTATTCGGACCGGCCTGTCTGCCAAAAGCAGTATCAGCAGCAGGTGGAGAGCGTCATGACCACCCAGGAGCAGGACAAAAAATGCCGGACAGAGATCCAGACCCTGGCAACCTGCTCTTCTGCGCCGGAAAAAGAACAAGTCTTTTTTGAGTGCTTTACCTTCTCGGATGATCCGGTGAAAGTTCAGCACAAGGGGCGGTCTCTTTTCCTGGAGTGCGGTGGTTGTTCCTATGAGGTAAAGGTTGGATACTGTGATTCCGCATCCAACACTACACCGATCCAAGTGGTATGTCAATCCAAGACGAAACAGGAATATTCCTTGTAAAAAAGGGGTATCCATCGCCAATAGGAGGGCTTTTGTGAATTATGTAAACGATCGGTTTCAAGAGCTGATGGGGCTGGAGATGAACCAGAAGGCGCTTGAAGTCATGAAGAAAGATGTCGATGCATTTATGCCCGGCTTTTCCGATTCCCCGGAGAAGCTGAGCCGATGGGGTCACCATTACTTCTGCGACGACGATGGCGGCCGCCTGATCTTTGACCTGAACTCGCCGAAGGAACACCGCTGTGTTGTCTGCGGGAAAGTCTATCGGGACGAGACGCAGAACGGCGTTTGGATTACCTTCTATCGCAACCGGGCTGTTGTGATGACTCTGGTTTCCGCCCTGATCTACAAGGCCACCGGCGAGACCAAGTACCGGGATTATGCGGTCCGGGTCATGGAGTTCTACGCAGAGCATTATCAGGAGTTCCAGCTGCACAACAAAGAAAATGTCCTCTGCGAAAGTTACGACAACATGGTGTGGGGCTGCGGTAAGATGATGCCCCAGGGTCTCAATGAGGCAATCGTAGCCATCCGGTTTATCCAGACCATCGAGATTCTGCGAGATGAGCTGGATTCGGCCTGGTTGGAGCGTATCCACCAGAAACTGTTCCGCGAGATGTTCCGCTTGATGGCTCCGCAGGCGGTTGCCATCCACAACATCAGCTGCTGGTCGCTCTCTGCAATCGGTGTTATGGGCTTGGCCATGCACGATCAGGAAATGATCGACTACGCCTTCAAGAGCCAGTTCAATATGCACGAGCAGCTGAAAAAGGGCGTCACCAAGGACGGCTTCTGGTACGAAGGGTCAATTCACTACAACTTCTTCCTCTTGGAGGGCGTTTCCTATCTGTTCCTGTTCAGCAAAATTTACGATTACGATTTTGGTCAGGAAAGCACCGCTATTTTGGAGCGGATGTTTGTGCAAGCGTACCAGTACGCTTTTGACAATCTCTATCTGCCCAATCCCAACGATGGCTGGCCGGATCTGAATCTGAAGACCTTCAGCTATGTTTATCATACGGCAGCCCGGGCCTTTGGCGAGTACAGCCCGGTAGGAAACATCCTCAAAATCATTGAGGCAGATCCCGCGCCGAGAACCACTTTGCCGCTGTCGGAGCCCTATTACTGCTGCGGAACCATCTGCCTGGAGCGGCTGCTGTTCAACATCGATTTCAATTATGCGGACTACAAGCCCGTTCCCCACAGCTCGACGACTTTCCCCACTTCCAACTTTGCTATGCTACGGAACGATTCCTGGAATGTGTTCTTGAAGTACGGCCTGAATGGGCGTTCTCATGCCCACCCGGACATCATGAACATTGAGGTAATGTACAAAAAGCTTCGCCTGTCTCGGGATCTGTCCAATGCGGGCTATCAGTCGCGGCTATGCAACGAGTGGCACCGTAAAACCTTGGCACACAACACAGTGTGCTGGAACGGAACCGACATTACCTCGGTCGAACCGGGCAAATGCCTGCTGTTTGAGAACGACCGGGTGCGCTGCAAGGCCGAGAACGTTTATGAGGGTATCGACTACACAAGAGAGCTGAAGATCACCGAGAATTCCGTTCTGGATTACTTTCAGGTGGAGGGCAAAACCGGCGTTTACGATTATACCTTCCACTTTGAGCCGGGGATTGAGCTGTCCTGCGACCTGCCGACGGAAGCGGCGGACCTGGGCTTCTCGGAGAACGGCTATCAGCACGTTCTGGAAACCAAGAAAGTTAAAACAGATCAGAACGCTGTGGTTCTGCGGGCTCAGCTTGGGGCAGAGTCGATGCAGGTTCGGGTCGATCTCCAGGAAGGGCAGGAACTGTTCCTGCTGAAAACCAAGGACAACCCCGTGAATCGGATCCGGAATACGGTTTTGATCCGAAGTGTGGGGGACAAGGCTACCTATCAAATGCAGTTAACCGTTTAAGGTTACAATAATTTTTTACTTATGATGGAGGTTTTATTATGAGAGCAGTTATTACTGGTGCAACCGGCGGCATTGGTGGCGCAACCGCAGAGGCACTGGGCCGGGCAGGATACGAGGTCATCATTACCGGCATCGATCTGGAGGCAGGTAAAAAGGTGATCGATAAGCTGGAGAGCCAGGGCATCAAGGTCCACTTCTATGCCTGCGATGCTACCAACGAGGAGCAGGTGAACGAGACCTTCGCCAAGCTCGGCGAGGAGTTTGGTTCTCTGGATCTGCTGGTCAATAACTCCGACTCCGTCAGCGGTATCGAGATGTTCATCAAGCAGATCCCCTGGAACTACTATTGCCTGCTGACCCTGCTGATGATCGTGGTCATCTCCCTGCTGAACATCGACTTCGGCTCCATGCTGACCCACGAGTACAACGCTCAGGTCAAGGGCGACCTGTTCACCACGCCCGAGCGTCCCTTCGAGGGTGCTGACGATTACGAAGTCGGCTCCAAGGGCAAGTCCTCCGTTCTGGACCTGCTGCTGCCCGTTATCGTGCTGATCATCACCTGCATCGTCGGCGAGGTCTCCGCCTCGCTCTCCCGCTTCTGGCTCTGACGCTCTTCCTCCTCCCGACACGGCTAGTATAGCCCAAATGCTGCCGGTTTGTCAATGGGCAAAGGGTCATTTTACGGGAATTTTAATGAACAAAAAACACGGTCAATTTTTGTCTATTATTCATAATTTGCAACTTTTTTCGCTCGTTTTCATCATTTGCCCAGGAGAAAGGAAAGTTTTAACAATTTATGGACAAGTCTTTCCAAAATTGAGAACGGCTCAAAAATTTGGACCGTTCAAAATGGTATTATCTTCTTGTTTTTCCGGAATTTTACGCAGATTTTGCATTGAAAAATCCGGCTTTTTTTCGTGCTTTCCGTCCGCAGGCCAACGTTCCCGGAAAATGTCAAGAAAATCCCTCTTGACCTAAAGCCAGGTTCAGGGTGTATAATAACTTTGATTCTATATTCGGAAGGAGTTCCCTCCATGGAGAAAATCAAAAAGAACTTTGGCTTCGGCTGTATGCGCCTGCCCATGCAGGGTGAAGAAGTAGACCTGGACGAAACA
>OGXM01001987.1_pt1 | contig 10400 bp, 10 predicted proteins | sample 1576271 | NCBI WGS metagenome assembly OGXM01 (sample SAMEA3541579, study PRJEB24748) | human gut metagenome | biome: human gut; feature: human-associated habitat; material: faeces | place: China | collected 2012 | reverse complement strand
AGTAGGTGATGCTTGTACAGGATCCAATCCAAGAAGCATTAACCCAGAGCAGATGGCAAAACTGTTAAAGTGCTGCTACTACGATACGGATGTCGATTTTTAAAAGAAACTAAGCAAGAAAAGCCCCGCGGTTTTTGTATACCGCAGGGCTTTTCTTTTTTGCAACAGGTGCTTCAATGAACAAATATGAGTGCTGACCGGGCTAAAGTACATTGAGTATATCAAAAACAGAACAAATATGGTAGAATATACGATATGTAATCTGAAAACAGATAGATAAGAAGATGACAAAAAGGGTCTGGAAATGAAAAAGAAGAATCCGGAGTTATATCGCCGGTAGGGAGGAAAATATTATCATGAGTGGATATCTGATCAAAGACACGACAAAGGAAGAAAGGATTGCACTGATTCGTTCCTGGCAGGAGCCGGACGACTGCGTGGGAGGAAGCGGCATGGATCTGTTTGATATGTATGATGCCTATATCCGTGGGGAGAAAGAGATTGCAGAGATCAATGGGGAATTTCAGGCATCCTATGTAAAAGACACCGAAGACTTAGAACAGCCGGAAGAAGCAAAATCCACTTCCGGAGAACTGACGCAGCTGACAAAGCTTCATGCGGAAGGTGCACTTACGGATGAAGAGTTTGCGGCCGCAAAGAAAAAAGTGCTTGGACTGTAGCACACAATAATTTTATTATAAAAATGCAGGGCAGTATTTTTGTGCAATTCTTTTAGTGACATATGAAAAAACCTGTGTTACACTGACCGTACAAGTAAACATACATGGTACAACTTTAGTAGAGAAGCCCGGACAGGCTGTATCTGTTTTTTAAGAGGGGATATACATTATGGAGAGTATCACAGGAGGAAACACACCAAAATATCAGGAACTGATGGAACAGCTGCGTTTACAGATCGTCTCCGGGGAGATTGCACCGGGGCAGAAACTGCCATCGGAAAATACGCTTTCCGCACAGTATCAGGTCAGCCGTCAGACGGTGCGCAAGGCATTGGCGATTTTGCAGAATGAAGGATATATATACGCAGAGCACGGGCGCGGTACATTCTGCTCAGAAATGATGCGGCACGCACATCCGTCCAAGAATATTGCTGTCGTAACAACCTATCTGTCAGACTATATTTTTCCCCGTGTGATACAGGGAATTGATGATGTGCTGACCGGTGCAGGATATAGCATTGTCCTAAAAAATACAAAAAATTCCCGAACCCGGGAAGCGGAATGCCTGCAGGAAATTTTAAGCAAGGATATTGACGGGGTTATCATTGAACCGAGTAAAAGCCAGATTTTCTGCCGGCATATGAATTTGTACGAACAACTGGAAAAATCGCATATTCCATACGTGTTTATCCAGGGATGTTTCCCACAGATGAAAGACAAACCGCATGTGCTGCTGGATGATTTTCAGGGGGGATATATGATCACAAAGTATCTGACGGATCACGGGCACAAAAATATCGTGGGAGTATTTAAGGCGGATGACATGCAGGGACAGAACCGCCATAAAGGGTATGTCCGGGCACTGCAGGAGGCGGAAATTTTGTATGATCCGGATAAAGTGGTGTGGTTTCATACGGAGGACCGTAAAATCCATCCCTATGAAGCAATCCGTGAAATGGCAGGAAAAACGCTTCGTGGGCGGATGGATGCGGTCGTTTGTTATAACGATCAGACGGCACAGCTTGTCATCCGTGCATTACAGGAGGAAGGACTGCGTATTCCGGAAGATGTTTCGGTGACCGGTTATGATAATTCTTCGCTGGCGAACCAGCAGGGGCTTCGGCTGACAACCATTGACCATCCGCAGGAAAAGCTTGGCGCCATGGCAGCAGAACTGCTCCTTTCCATGATTCAGAACGGAGAAAAAGAGGAAGGGGAGAGTGTTCTCATCCAGCCAATGCTTATTGAGGGAAATTCCTGCATGGAATACCGGTGACAGCTTGTGCAATCTGACCAAAACAATGCCGGATTAAAACGAAAAAAGACAACAATTTTGTTGATTTTTTGCATGAAAAACAACTTGTAAATACATGCATACAAGTTATAAACTTAGAGTATAAAAACGAACGATATAAAGCATTGATTCTAAGGAGGAACGAGTATGCTGTTAAATAAGGATTACAAATTTTGGTTTTGCACAGGATCACAGGATCTGTATGGAGAGGAATGTCTGGCAAAGGTAGCCCAGCATTCCAAGCAGATCGTAGACGAGTTAAATAAGACAGGCGTTTTGCCATATGAGATTGTATGGAAGCCAACCCTGATCACGAACGAGCTGATCCGCAAGACCTTTAACGAGGCAAACAATGATGAGACATGTGCTGGTGTGATCACCTGGATGCACACCTTCTCTCCGGCAAAGTCCTGGATTCTTGGACTGCAGGAGTACAGAAAACCTCTCATGCATTTACATACACAGTTCAATGAGGAACTTCCATATGACAGTATCGACATGGATTTCATGAATGAGAACCAGTCCGCACACGGTGACAGAGAGTATGGTCATATCGTAAGCCGTATGCGTATGGAGCGCAAGGTTGTTGTCGGACACTGGACGGACCCGGTTGTTGTTGATAAGATTGCAAGCTGGATGCGTACCGCAGTCGGTATCGTAGAGAGCAGCCATATCCGTGTGATGCGTGTCGCTGACAATATGAGAAATGTAGCCGTTACCGAGGGTGATAAGGTAGAGGCACAGATCAAGTTTGGCTGGGAAGTAGATGCTTATCCGGTAAATGAGATCGCAGAGTCTGTTGCAGCCGTATCCCAGTCCGATACAAACGCACTGGTAGATGAATATTATGACAAGTATGAGATTTTACTTGAGGGCAGAGATCCGGAAGAATTTAAGAAACATGTAGCCGTACAGGCACAGATCGAACTTGGATTTGAACGTTTCTTACAGGAGAAGAATTATCAGGCAATCGTTACCCACTTCGGAGATCTGGGCGCATTAAAGCAGCTTCCGGGACTTGCTATCCAAAGACTGATGGAAAAAGGATATGGATTTGGTGCAGAAGGTGACTGGAAAGTTGCAGCCATGGTACGTCTCATGAAAGTGATGACAGCCGGTATGAAGGATGCAAAGGGAACTTCCATGCTGGAAGATTACACCTACAATTTAGTAAAAGGAAAAGAAGGAATTCTTGAAGCACACATGCTTGAGATCTGCCCGTCCATCGCAGACGGTCCAAGGCCTTGTCAACGCCGTCTACGCCCCCGAAGCCCTCATGGACGGCGCGCTGGAGATGGCCAAGTCCTTCACCAAGAACGCCCCCATCGCCGTGAAGTATGCCAAGGCCTGCATCGACCGGGGCATGCAGATGGACATCGACGACGGCATCGCCGTAGAGAACGAGCTGTTCGCCATGTGCTTCGCCACCGCCGACCAGAAGGAGGGCATGGGCGCGTTCCTGGAGAAGCGTCCCGCCGCCTTCCAGAACAAGTAAGGGGGCGCACATATGAAAAAAGTACACATCATCTCCGCTGAGGAGGCCGCCCTGCTGGTCAACGACGGCGACACTATCTCCACCGGCGGCTTCGTCAGCTCTGCCTGCCCGGAGGCGCTCAGCAAAGCGGTGGAAAAGCGATTTCTGGAGACCGGCCATCCCCGTGACCTGACACTGTTCTTTGCAGCAGGTCAGGGTCACCGGGACGGCACCGGCGGCGACCACTACGGCCACGAGGGTATGGTCAAGCGCGTCATCGGCGGACACTGGGATCGCGCCGCCTCTCTGGGCGCGCTGGCGCTGGAGAACAAGATCGAGGCCTACAACCTGCCCCAGGGCGTCATCTCCCACATGTACCGCGACATCGCCGCCCACAAGATCGGCACCATCACCCATGTGGGCCTGTATACCTTCGTGGACCCCCGCAACGGCGGCGGCAAGCTGAACAGTGCCACCACCGAGGACATCGTGAAGATCGTCAATATCGAGGGTCAGGAGCGGCTGCTGTATAAGTCCTTCCCCATCAATGTGGTGTTCGTCCGGGGCAGCTACGCCGACGAGTACGGCAACTGCACCGTTCACCACGAGATCGGCCCCATCGACGTCACCGCCATGGCCCAGGCCTGCCGCAACTCCGGCGGTAAGGTCATCGTGCAGGTGGAAAAGGTGGTGCAGGGCGGTACGCTGGATCCCAAGCTGGTGGCTATCCCCGGCATCTATGTGGACGCCATCGTCATCGGCTCCGCCGAGGACAATATGCAGTGTCTGGGCACCCCCTATGACGGAAGCCTTACCGGCGAGTACCGCATCCCCATGGACGCCATCCCCCCCATCCCGCTGGACGCCAAGAAGATCATCGCCCGCCGCGCCGCCATGGAGCTGCCCCAGGACGCCATCGTCAATCTGGGCACCGGCGCGCCGGAGAAGATCGCCAACGTGGCCGCCGAGGAGGGCATCAGCGACAAGATGACCCTGACGGTGGAGGCCGGTTCCATTGCCGGTGTCCCCATGGGCGGCACCCAGTTCGGCGCGTCCGCCAACGCCATGGCCATCATCCCCCACAACGTGCAGTTCGACTTCTATCAGGGCGGCGGTCTGGATGTGGCCTTTCTGGGTCTGGCCGAGACAGCCCCCAATGGCGACCTGAACGTCTCCAAGTTCGGCACCCGCCTTGCCGGCGCGGGCGGCTTCATCGACATCACCCAGAACGCCAAGAAGGTGGTCTACTGCGGCACCTTCACCGCCAAGGGCCTGAAGACCGAGTGCCGTGACGGCGCGCTGGTCATCACCCAGGAGGGCGCGAAGAAGAAGTTCGTCCAGCAGGTGGAGCACATCACCTTCTCCGGCAAGTACGCCGTGGAGGTAGGCCAGCCTGTGCTGTACATCACCGAGCGCGCCGTGTTTGAGCTGCGGCCCGACGGCGTGACCCTCATCGAGATCGCCCCCGGCATTGACCTCCAGACCCAGGTGCTGGATCAGATGGAGTTCATGCCCAAGATCGCCCCCGACCTGAAGCTGATGGACAGCCGCATCTTCCGCGAGGAGAAGATGGGTCTGGCCGACGACAAATAAGGAGGAAACGAAAATGGCATTGATGACCGCGAAGGAGTACATCGACTCCCTGCGAAAGCTGAACACCCGCGTGTACATGTTCGGCGAAAAGATCGACAACTGGGTGGATCACCCCATGATCCGCCCCTCCATCAACTGCGTGGCCATGACCTACGCGCTGGCACAGGATCCCCAGTACGAGGAGCTGATGACCGCCACCTCCAGCCTGACCGGCCACAAGATCAACCGCTTCACCCACCTCCACCAGTCCAGCGAGGACTTGGTGAAGAAGGTGAAGATGCAGCGTCTGCTGGGCCAGAAGACCGCCTCCTGCTTCCAGCGCTGCGTGGGCATGGACGCCTTCAACGCCGTCTATTCCTCCACCTACGAGATCGACGAAAAGTACGGCACCCACTATCACGAGAACTTCAAAAAGTTCCTGGTCTACGTCCAGGACAACGACCTGACGGTGGACGGCGCTATGACCGACCCCAAGGGCGACCGCAGCAAGGCCCCTCACGACCAGACCGACCCGGATATGTACGTCCACGTGGTGGAACGCCGCGATGACGGCATTGTGGTCTGCGGCGCGAAATGCCACCAGACCGGCTCCATCAACAGCCACTGGCATATTTTCATGCCCACCATCGCTATGGGCGAGGCCGACAAGGACTATGCCGTTTCCTTTGCCTGCCCCACCGACGCCGAGGGCCTGTATATGATCTACGGCCGCCAGTCCTGCGATACCCGCAAGATGGAGGACGGCTGCATCGACGTGGGCAACGCCAAATTCGGCGGACAGGAGGCGCTGGTGGTTCTGGATCACGTCTTTATCCCCAATGAGTACATCTTCCTCAACGGCGAGTACGAGTTCGCCGGTACCATCGTAGAGCGCTTCGCCGGCTATCACCGCCAGAGCTACGGCGGCTGCAAGGTGGGCGTAGGCGATGTGGTCATCGGCGCGGCGGCACTGGCCGCCGAGTACAACGGCGTGGAGAAGGCCAGCGCTGTCAAGGACAAGCTCATCGAGATGACCCACCTCAACGAGACGCTGTACTCCTGCGGCATCGCCTGCTCCTGCGAGGGCTGCCCCACCAAGGCGGGCAACTATCAGATCGACCTGCTGCTGGCCAACGTCTGCAAGCAGAACGTCACCCGCTTCCCCTATGAGATCGTGCGCCTTGCCGAGGACATCGCGGGCGGCCTGATGGTCACCATGCCCAGCGAAACCGACTTCAAGTCCGAGACAGTGGTGGGCAACAACGGCGAGACCATCGGCGAGATCTGCAACAAGTATTTCGCCGCCCGTGAGGGCGTCAGCACCGAGGACCGCCAGCGGATCATGCGCTTCCTGGAGAATATGTGCCTGGGCGCGGCGGCCGTGGGCTACCGCACGGAATCCATGCACGGCGCAGGCTCTCCTCAGGCCCAGCGCATCATGATCGCCCGGCAGGGGAATATTCAGGGCAAGAAAAAGCTAGCCAAGAACATTGCCGGTATCCAGAAATAGGAGGAAGACATGGACAAGAAACAAGCGTGGCTCCAGCTGGTGCAGGAGAAGTCCGACCACTATCTGAACCTGCACGACGGCGGGTTTGACGAGAAAATGCAGGCACGTCTCGTGGCGTGCGATTATGAGGCGCAGACTGCCACCTACGCCTTCCCCACCCAGGGTTGGCAGATCAACGAAAAGGGCGGCATCCACGGCGGTGCTATCGCGGGGATGTTCGATACGGCCTTCGGCGTGGTGGCCAACTTCACCGCGGGAGACAACGAGGCCACCACCACGGACATGACGGTGTCCTTCCTGCGGGGTGTGGATTTCGGCATGGAGCTGCACCTGACGGTGTTCATCGTCAAGGCGGGGCGCAGCCTTATCCGCCAGCGGGCGGAACTTACCGACGCCGCCACCGGCAAGCTGCTGGCCACCGCCAGCGGCAGTTGGATGCCTTTATAAGAACCGTTCCGAAACAGAGTAAAAATATAGGAGAAACAACATGGATTTTAATCTCAGTCGTGAACATCAGCTGATCCGCAAGATGATGGCGGAGTTTACGGAAAAGGAAGTCAAGCCCATTGCGGCGGAGACCGACCGCACCTGCGAGTATCCCCGCGAGAGCATCGAGAAGCTGTTTGATCTGGGCGTCATGGGCATGTGCGTGCCCAAGGAGTACGGCGGTGCGGGCGCCGATCCTCTGGCCAGCGCCATCTGCATCGAGGAGCTCTCCAAGCAGTGCGCCTCCACCGGCGATATCGTGGCCACCCACAACGGCCTGTGCTGCGATCCCATCATGACCTACGGCACTCCTGAGCAGAAGGCCAAGTACCTGCCCATGCTGACCACCGGCCATCATGTGGGCGCTTTCGCCCTCACCGAACCCAACGCCGGTTCCGACGCCTCCAAGGGGCAGACCGAGGCCAAGCTGGTGGGCGACCACTATGTGATGAACGGCTCTAAGATCTTCATTACCAACGGCTATGTGGCCGATGTATTTGTGGTGTTCGCCATGACCGACAAGTCCCGCGGTACCAAGGGCATCTCCGCCTTCATCGTGGAGAGCGGCTTCCCCGGCTTCTCCGTGGGCAAGCACGAGGAAAAGCTGGGCCTCCACGGCAGTCCCACCGCTGAGATCGTGTTCCAGGACTGCATCGTGCCCAAGGAGAACCTGCTGGGTGTGGAGGGCAAGGGCTTCTCCATCGCCATGGCCACGCTGGACGGCGGCCGTATCGGTATTGCCGCCCAGTCCCTGGGCATCGCCGAGGGCGCGCTGGCCGAGGCCATCAACTACACCAAGGGCCGTGTCCAGTTCGGTAAGCCCATCAGCAAGTTCCAGAATACCCAGTTCACGCTGGCCGACATGGAGCTGGGCTGCGAGGCGGGCCGCCTGCTGGCCTATCAGGCCGCTATCGCCAAGGGCGAGGGCAAGCGCTACACCAAGCTGGCCGCCATGGCCAAGCTGTTCACCTCCGAGCACGCCATGAAGACCACCACCAAGGTGGTGCAGCTGTTCGGCGGCTACGGCTACACTAAGGATTATCCCGTGGAGCGCATGATGCGCGACGCCAAGATCACGGAAATTTATGAAGGCACCAGTGAGGTCCAGCGCATCGTGATCTCCGCCAACATGGGTCTGTAAGGGGAGGAAAGAGACAATGAAGATTCTGGTTACCGTAAAGCAAGTCCCCGACACCAGCGGCAAGGTTGCTGTCAATCCCGATGGTACGCTGGATCGCGCTTCCATGCAGACCATCATCAACCCCGACGACCTGAACGCCGTCGAGGCTGCCCTGTCCCTGAAGGACGAGCTGGGCTGCAAGGTCATCGCTTTCACCATGGGCCCTCCTCCCGCAGAAGGCATGCTGCGTGAGCTGATGGCCATGGGCGTTGACGAAGGCGTACTGGTGACCGCCCGCGAGTTCGGCGGCTCCGACACCTACGCCACCTCCCAGATCATCGCCGCCGCCATCGACACCTACGGTGTTGAGGCTGACGATATCATCCTGGCTGGCCGTCAGGCCATCGACGGTGATACCGCTCAGGTCGGCCCCCAGATCGCTGAGAAGCTGCATCTGCCCCAGATCACCTATGCCGGCGAGATCAAGAAGGACGGCAACACCCTGACCGTGAAGCGCATCCTGGAGGATGGCTACATGACCGTCAAGGTGAACACCCCCTGCATGATCACCTGCATCAAGGAGCTGAACAATCCTCGTTACCTGTCCGTGGGCGGCGCTTTCGAGGCGTATTCCAAGCCCCTGGTCACGATGACCTATGAGACCCTGAAGGATCACCCCCTGATCGACAAGAGCACCATCGGTCTGGCCGGTTCTCCCACCAATATTCTGACCTCCTTCACGCCTCCTCAGAAGGGCGCGGGCATGATGCTCGAGGGCGCTGACAAGGCTACCTGCGAGACTCTCGCAGCTGAACTGCTGAAGAAGCACATTATCTGATCGAAAGGAGAACACTTACAATGGCTGATTTCAATAACACCAACCTCGCCGATTTTTCCGGCGTATGGGTATTCTGTGAGCAGCGTCAGGGCAAGCTGCAGCCGACCGTACTCGAGCTGATCTCCGAGGCACGCAAGCTGGCTGACGACATGGGCACCGAGGTTTGCGGCCTGCTGCTCGGCGGCAAGGGCGTAGCTGATTCCATGGCGAAGGAGCTGGGCGCTTACGGCGCTGACAAGGTTCTCGTCTGCGAGTCCGATCTGCTCGACACCTACACCACCGATGCTTACGCAAAGGTTATCTGCGACACCGTTATGGCTAAGAAGCCGGAGATCCTGCTGATCGCCGCTACCAACATTGGCCGTGACCTCGGCCCGCGCTGCGCAGCTCGTCTGCACACCGGTCTGACCGCAGACTGCACCCACCTCGACGTAGACGTAGAGAAGTACGCTGCATTCCTGCAGGATGCTTCCACTCTGCCGCAGGCTCAGATCGATGCTCTGAACCGCGAGGACCGCAACCTGAAGATGACCCGTCCGGCATTCGGCGGTCACCTGATGGCTACCATCATCTGCCCGCGCTTCCGTCCGCAGATGGCTACCGTTCGTCCGGGCGTACTGAAGAAGGGCGAGTACAACGAGGCTAAGGCTAACGCAGTAGTTGTTGAGCCGGTAGCTTTCGAGCTGTCCGAGGCTGACATCAAGACCAAGGTTCTCGAGGTCGTTAAGGAAGCTAAGGAGCTGGTTGACCTGACCGGCGCTGAGGTAGTTGTATCTGTAGGCCGTGGTATCTCCAAGGACGTTGACACCGGCATCAAGCTGGCTGAAGAGCTGGCTGGCCTGTTCGGCGGCGTTGTTGGCGGTTCCCGTGCTGCTATCGACTCCGGCTGGCTGTCTGCTGACCATCAGGTTGGTCAGACCGGCAAGACCGTACATCCGAAGCTGTACGTTGCTCTGGGCATTTCCGGCGCTATCCAGCACAAGGCTGGCATGCAGGATTCCGAGTGCATCGTAGCAGTTAACAAGTCTGATTCCGCTCCGATCTTCGACGTAGCTGACTACGGCATCTGCGGCGACCTGTTCAAGGTTGTTCCGATGATGATCGATGCAATCAAGGCTGCTAAGGAGTCTAAATAATCAACTGAATATCGTTCAGATTTGATAGAAAAGCCTCTGTCCGATGGACAGAGGCTTTTTTGTGCTGTTTTAGGTTTCACTATCCGGAGAATACGGCGGATATTCGGGATAATGGTCGAAATAATATTCGACGTGATAAATACCATAGTAATCGTTTACGATTTTGCGGACTTCCTCGGCGTAGAGGTTTGTAGAAGAACTGCCATAAGTACCGGTTAATATTTTGTACGGATTTTCTTCGTATCGAGCAACAAGATCGGTTGTTAACTCTTGAAAACCGGCAGAGGTTT
>OGXM01001985.1_pt1 | contig 10404 bp, 10 predicted proteins | sample 1576271 | NCBI WGS metagenome assembly OGXM01 (sample SAMEA3541579, study PRJEB24748) | human gut metagenome | biome: human gut; feature: human-associated habitat; material: faeces | place: China | collected 2012 | reverse complement strand
TTCGTTGGCCCTGGCGGGGATGATCACGCTCGCGGCGCGCTTTTTCAGCGCCGAGGGCGCGCCCTACTACCGTGCCGGACGCAGTTACCTGCGCTACGACGAACTCTACTTCGAGCGTTCCCAGAGCCGCGATGTGGTGGCCCTCGTGGCGGAAGGCAATGTGGAGCGGCTGCTGGCAATGCCCCATGCGCGGGTTCCGGCGGTCTCCGTGGCCATGTACCGTACGCCCGACAACCGCTTCGCCGCCATGCAGGCCTTCGAGTACGCGGACCTGGAATACCGGCCGCTGACCCGGTTGCAGATCAGCCCGCAGAAAGAGGGGGCTTGCGAGGCGTAGGGTTCGTCGCTGCGCTCCGGGACCGGAACTGCGCCCGCTGAATTTTGGATACGAAAAAACAGATTGGACAGATGATAGACATCAGTGGTGAAAATGTAGTATTGGTCGGTGCGTTGCTGCTCTTCGTGGCGGTGATGGCCGGCAAGGTCGCTTACCGCTTCGGCGCCCCCGCGTTGCTGCTCTTTCTGGGGGTCGGCATGTTGTTCGGGCTGAATTTCATTTCGTTCCGTTCGGTCGAAATGACGCAGTTCGTCGGTATGATCGCGCTGTGCATCATCCTCTTCACGGGCGGTATGGACACCTCCTTTCAGGAGATAAAGCCGATCATCGGGCCGGGCGTCGTGCTGGCCACGGTGGGAGTGGTTATGACGGCCATGGTGCTGGCGGGCTTCGTCTGGCTCGTCGCTCCGTGGCTCGATCTGGAGATCTCCTTCGCGCTGGCGCTGCTGCTGGCCGCCACGATGTCCTCGACCGACTCGGCGTCGGTCTTCTCGATCCTGCGAAGCAAGAAGCAGGGCCTCAAACAGCATCTCCGTCCGTTGCTGGAGCTGGAGAGCGGCTCGAACGACCCGATGGCCTACATGCTTACGATCCTGCTGATCGGCGTGGTCACCAACTCCCAGGGCGGGGGCGGTCTGGGCATGAGCGCCCTCTATTTCGTGGTGCAGCTGGTCGTCGGCACGCTTTCGGGTTACCTGATCGGGCGGCTGGCCGTGTGGACGATCAACAAGATCAACCTGGCCAACCACTCGCTCTACTCGGTGCTGCTGCTGGCCTTCATCTTCTTCGCCTTCGCCTTCACGGACCTCGTCAAGGGCAACGGCTACCTGGCGGTTTACCTCGCGGGTCTGGTCGTGGGCAACCATAAGCTGGCGCAGAAACGCTCGCTGACGGTCTTCTTCGACGGTTTCACGTGGCTCATGCAGATCGTGATGTTCCTCACGCTGGGACTTTTCGTCAACAGCGACGAACTGCTGCGTCCCGAGGTGCTGATCCTCGGCGGTGCGGTCGGCGCGTTTATGATCCTCGTGGCGCGTCCCGTCACGGTTTTCGCCTGCCTGCTGCCGTTCCGGCGCTTCACGACCAAGGCGCGTCTCTACGTTTCGTGGGTGGGTCTGCGCGGCGCCGTGCCGATCCTGTTCGCCATCTACCCGATGATGGCGGGCGTCGAGCACGCCGAGCTGCTGTTCAATGTGGTCTTCCTCTCGACGATCATTTCGCTTCTGGTGCAGGGCACGACCGTGAGCGGCATGGCCAATCTGCTGGGGCTGGCCTACGAGGAGCGCGAATCGGCCTTCAACGTCGAGATGCACGAGGAGATGAAGTCGGCGCTGACGGAGGTCGAGGTCAACGAGAACCTGCTCGCCAGCGGCCATACGCTCAAGGACATCACCCTGCCCGAGAATACGCTGGTGATGATGGTCTGCCGCGACGGGGAGTACTTCGTGCCGCAGGGGAAGACGGAACTCAAGCTGGGCGACAAGCTGCTGGTTATTTCGGACCGCAGCGAGGAGCTGGCAAGCACCTATAAGGATATGGGCATCGACGACGTGATGAAGCTTGGGTAGCTTTCAACGCTCATTGCCTGCGAATTACGGCCCGGGACGCATCCTGTGCCGTGCCTCCCTCCGGCGGATTTCCGCCCGAATCTCCGGCGATTCTGTCGCCGGGGATTCTTTTTTTTGCCCGTTCTGTTCCGTATGTCGGCGATTTTTTGTACCTTGAACCGTGAAAAGGAGATTTTCGCTCTGAAATCCGAACCGGAATCCGGAGCGTCTCTTCGTTTCGGTTTGCGACGCGTGATATGTCTTTGCGGCGTCAAACAAATAGGAAAGATTAAAAAGAAAGCCGGCATTCGGCAAAAAGTTGTACTTTTGCCTCGTTCGCGGACGCTTCCTGCGGCGGCCGGCCCCGACCATGAAAATGCTGAAACCCACATACCTGCTGCGAACCCTGCTGCTGCTCTGCGCCGTAGCGGTCGTGTCGTCCGCCTGCGAGCGGAACGAAACGCAGTCGCTGTCGGACAAACTGGACCACATGATCGCCAACCGGCAGGTTTACGACTGCCAGAAGGAGCAGCGTATCGCCGAACTGCGGCATCTGTTGAGCGTGAGCGGCCTGACTCCCGCCCAGGAGTACGAGATCAACGACAGGCTGTTCGGCGAATTCCACAAGTACAAACTCGACTCGGCCATCCGCTACATGGAGCGCAACGTCCTGCTGGCGCGTCGTCTGGGCGACCGCCGCAAGGGCTGTCTTTCGGGAATTCGCCTGGCGGAACTCTACTCGTCGACGGGCATGTCCATCGAGGCGAAGCGGATGCTGGACTCGATCGACCGCCGGTCGGTGCCCCGCGACATGCTGGCGACCTATTACAAGGCTTACAACCGTTTCTACCAGCAATACGTGGCTTTCAGCGGACAGAGACACTTCCGCGAGCTGGAGGAACGCTATCAGGATTCGGTGATCATGTTTGCCGACACGGTTTCGGTGCGTTACAAGTTCGACTGGTTCTCCCAGATGAGCCGCCGCAACCAGTCGCACGAAATGGAGGTCCGGCTGCTCGGGTTTCTGAACAGCCTCGAACCCGATTCACAGCTCTACGCCGAGTGCGCCTATTCGGTGGGCAGTTTCTACCGCCGCCGCGGGGACGACTGGCTGGCGCGGAAGTACTACATGCTGTCGGCGATGACCGACATCCGGAACTCCACGAAGGAGAACGCCGCCTTCCAGGCGCTCGCGACGCTTTATTACCGTCACGACGATCTTTTCCGTGCGTTCCGCTACACGCAGGCTGATGCAATATCGGGCGAGGACGCGCTTTTCTCCAACGTGCAGTTCCGCACGGTCCAGATGTCGGAACTTTACTCGATCATCATTGCCTCGCACCAGGCCAAAGAGTCCCGCACCAAACACAAGCTGCAACATTATCTGGTGCTGATCAGCGTGCTGTCGGCGGTGCTGGTGCTGCTGTTCGTCTACCTGTACAAGCAGCTTCGCAGGGTCTACCGCATCAAGGAGGAGCTTTCGCAGACCAATGCGAAGCTGGCCCGGCTCAACGAGGAGCTGGGCGAGAAGAACGAGCAGCTGTCGGACTCCAATGCCGTCAAGGTGCAGTACATCGCGCGGTTCTTCGACCTTTGCTCCATGTACATCGACAAAATGGACGATTACCGCAAGTCGCTCAAGAAGCTGGCCCAGGACCGGAAGTTCGACGAACTCAACAGACGGCTCAAATCGACCTCGATGCTCGAGGACGAGCAGGACGAACTCTACAAGAATTTCGACGCCATCTTCCTGAACCTCTATCCGTCGTTCGTCGAGGACTTCAACGCCCTGCTGACCGAGGACGAGCGGATCGTGCTCAAGCAGGAAGACCTGCTGAACAAGGAGCTGCGGATTTACGCCCTGCTGCGTCTGGGCATCACCGACAGCGTGAAGATCGCTTCGTTCCTGCGCTGTTCGCTTTCGACCGTCTATAACTACCGGACCAAGGTGCGCAACAAGGCGGCCATCTCGCGCGAGGAGTTCGAAAAGATGGTCATGAAGATCGGAACGGCCCATAAAACGGACGTCTGACCATTCCAGATCGTCTACATTTTTCGGGTTGTTTCAGAATGTAATATATTGTTAATTAGAGATATGGTTCGAATTGGGTTCTACATTTTCCGCTTCAGTTTTCAAACCGAAGGTTATTCGGGGTAATTTTGTAATCGAGGTGGTGCGCCTGCCGGTATTTTCCTTCGGAAACGGGAGGCGCGGCGCTGAACCTAACTTTTAATCGACCTTATTGACTACACGATGAATCCTGTAAAAGTTGGCCTTATCGGCTTCGGCAGAATGGGAGGTTTCTACCTCGACGAGATGCAGAAAAGCGGCAGGTGGGACGTTGCGTACATCTGCGACGTCTGCGCCGAATCGCGGGACCTGGCGCGCAAGCTGGCCCCCGGGGCGAAGGTTGTGGATGACGAACAGGTTATTTTCGACGATCCCGAAGTGCAGGTCGTGGGGCTGTTCGCTCTGGCCGACTCGCGCAAATCGCAGATCGAGCGGGCTTTCGCCGCGGGCAAGCACGTCATCGCTGAAAAACCCATTTCCGACAGTATCGAAAACGAATGGCAGGCCGTCGAGCTGGCCGAGAACACGCCCTTGTTCTCGACGGTGACCCTCTACCTGCGCAACTCCTGGTATCACAATACGATCAAAGATTTCATCGCCCAGGGCGAGATCGGCGAACTGGCCATCATCCGGGTCTGCCACATGACTCCGGGACTGGCTCCGGGCGAGGGCCACGAATACGAAGGTCCCGCGTTCCACGACTGCGGCATGCACTACGTGGACATCGCACGCTGGTATGCCCAGTCGGAATTCAAGACCTGGAATGCCCAGGCCGTGCGGATGTGGAACTACAAGGACCCCTGGTGGCTGCAATGCCACGGCACGTTCGAGAACGGCGTGGTGTTCGACATCACCCAGGGGCATGTCTACGGCCAGCTGGCCCAGACCCAGACCCATAATTCCTATGTGGACATCATCGGCACGAAGGGCATCGCACGCATGACGCACGATTTCAAGACGGCGATCGTCGAGCTGCACGGCGTGACGCAGACCCACCGCCTCATCCAGCCCTACGGGGGCAAGAACATCGACACCCTTTGCAAGCTCTTCGCCGAGTCGATCGAGACGGGCCGCCGCAGCGAGGCGCTCCCGGAGTTCCGCGACGCGGCGCTGGCCTCGGAGTACGCCTGGCGGTTCCTGCGCGACGCGCGGGAGCACGACCTCCCGGCCATCGGGGAACTGGAGACCCTGCGGCAGATCCGCGAACGCCGCCGCACGATGAAGGACGGCTACGGCCTGCTGCGCAAACACGCATGACAATCGCATAACCCTAAAACTACCTGAACTTATGAATCATCTGTTATTTATCGGCGTGGGACAAATCGTCATCATCGCGCTTGTCGTGCTGCTGCTGTTCGGCGGCACGAAGATCCCGGAATTGATGAAGGGCCTCGGCAAAGGCTACAAGATCTTCAAGGACGAGGTCGACAACATCGAAAAGAACATCAAATAACCTCAATACTAACTCAAATTAAACCTCGAAACGATGGCAAAAGAAATGTCAAGAAGAACGTTCCTGAAGCAGGGAGCGGCTGCCGCGATCGGTTTAGCGGTCGTACCCAGCACGGTTCTGGGTAAGAAGTTCGGCTACACGGCCCCCAGCGACAAACTCAACATCCTGGGCGTCGGCGTCGGCGGACGCGGCGCTTCGGTGCTGAAGGGCCTGGAGAGCCAGAACATCATCGGCCTGTGCGATGTCGACTGGAAATACGCCGACCACATTTTCAAACGTTATCCTGCGGCCAAGAAGTTCAACGACTACCGCAAGATGTACGACGAGATGCTCAAGTCGGCCGATGCCGTGATGGTCGCTACGGCGGACCACACGCACGCCATCATCGCCGCCGACGCCATCACCGCCGGCAAGCACGTATATTGCGAAAAACCGCTGACCCACACCGTCTACGAGTCGCGCCTGCTGACCAAGCTGGCCGACAAGTACAAGGTGGCCACGCAGATGGGCAACCAGGGCGCATCGGCCGAAGGCGTGCGCAAGGTCTGCGAATGGATCTGGAACGGCGAGATCGGCGAGGTGCGCCGCGTGGACACCTTCACCGACCGTCCCATCTGGCCGCAGGGCCTGGCGCGTCCCGAGGAGGATATGCGCATCCCCAAGACGATGAACTGGGACGCCTTCATCGGTCCGGCTCCCTATCGTCCCTACAACGCCGCCTATACGCCGTGGAACTTCCGCGGATGGTGGGATTTCGGTACGGGTGCGCTGGGCGACATGGCCTGCCATATCCTGCACCCCGTGTTCAAGGGGCTGAAACTGGGCTATCCGACCAAGGTGGAGGGCAGCTCGACGTTGCTGCTGAACGAGTCCGCTCCCTCGGCACAGCGCGTGAAGTTCATCTTCCCGGCCCGCGACAACATGCCGAAGGTGGCCATGCCCGAAGTCGAGGTGCACTGGTACGACGGCGGCCTGATGCCGGAGCGTCCCGCAGGGCTTCCCGCCGGCAAGAACCTGAACGTGAGCGGCGGCGCCGCCATCTTCTACGGTACGAAGGACACGCTGATCTGCGGCTGCTACGGCAAGGACCCCTATCTGGTTTCGGGCCGTGTTCCCGAGGCTCCGAAGGTGCTGCGCGAGATCACCGAGTCGCACCAGATGGACTGGGTGCGCGCCTGCAAGGAGGACGCCGACGACCGCGTGCTTTCGGCATCGGACTTCAGCGAAGCCGGACCGTTCAACGAAATGGTCGTTATGGGCGTGCTGGCAGTCCGCCTCCAGGGCCTCAATCAGGTGTTGGAGTGGGACGGTCCGAACATGCGTTTCACGAACATCCCGGACGACGCCATGATCAAGACGGTCATCAAGGACGGCTTCCACATCAAGGACGGACACCCGACCTTCGACAAGACCTGGACCGATCCCGTGAACGCACAGCAGTTCGCCCAGGAGCTGATCAAACACACCTACCGCGACGGCTGGGCGCTTCCCGCCATGCCGCGCTGATTAACTAACCTGTCCGTAAAACTTTAAAAAAACAGAAAGAATATGAAAAAGACCCTTTTATTCTCGGTATGCGCGGCTCTGACCGCATCGCTGGTTTCGTGCGGCGGCCCCGGCGGCAAGGCCAAGACGGCTGAAACGGCCGATGCCAAAACCGCCAAGAAAGCCGTTCCCGAATACACCGTTGTCGACAACGCACAGGTGGACCTCGCCTCGTTCCCGCAGGACAAGGACGGTTACTACGTGATTTTCGACGGCAAGACGCTCAACGGCTGGCGCGGCTACGGCAAGGACAAGGCTCCTTCGCGCTGGACGGTGGAGGATGGCGCCATCAAGTTCAACGGCTCGGGCGGCGGCGAGGCCCAGACGGGCGAGGGCGGCGACCTGATCTTCGCCAAGAAGTTCAAGAACTTCGAGCTGGAGATGGAGTGGAAGGTTTCGAAGGGCGGCAACTCGGGCATCTTCTACCTGGCCCAGGAGGTTACGACCCAGAAGGACGGCAAGACCAAGTACGAGCCGATCTACATCTCGTGCCCCGAGTATCAGGTGCTCGACAACACCAACCATCCCGATGCCAAGCTGGGTGTCGACGGCAACCGCCAGTCGGCGTCGCTCTACGACATGATCCCCGCCGTTCCGCAGAACCAGAATCCCTTCGGCGAGTGGAACAAGGCCAAGATCATGGTTTACAAAGGCACGGTCGTACACGGCCAGAACGACAAGAACGTCGTGGAGTACCACCTGTGGACTCCCCAGTGGACCGAGATGCTGGAGAACAGCAAGTTCAGCTCCGAGAAGTGGCCCCTGGCGTTCGAGCTGCTGAACAACTGCGGCGGTGAGAACCACGAAGGATACATCGGATTGCAGGACCACGGCGACGACGTATGGTTCCGTAACATCCGCGTCAAAGTCCTCGACTAAAGTCACCGCATCGTGAAAAAACATCTTTTTACAGCGGTTTGCGCACTGCTCGCCCTGACGATGCTCCCCGGAGGAGCATCCGCCAAGGCGAAGGGTGTCGAGAATATCATCGTTGAGATTGCAGGGACGAACTATAACAACAGCGTTCACAGTGTCTGCGAATGTGTCGATTACCTGAGGAAAACACCTTTCGGAGAACTCTCCTACGGGAAATAAGCCACATCTGCCATGGAAGAAAAACAGATGACGTTCTGGGGACACCTCGAGGACCTGCGCTGGACCTTGATCCGTGTGGTCGCTGTACTATTCGTACTCGTGATAGGTTGTTTTTGCGCCATGCCCTACCTATTCGACCACTTCGTACTGGCCCCCACCACCTCGGATTTTCCGCTCTACCAATGGCTGTCGCAGATTAGCGGCTCTGACAACCCGCTGTTACCTGATTTCAGCAACGACTGTTGGACTGGCCTTCGCTGCAGGAACGTTCATGTTCTTCCTCGGATGTACCGTGGGGTACACGCTTGTCTTCCCATTCACATTCCGTTTCCTCACGGAATATCATCTGAGCACGGCAATTACCAACCAGATATCGCTGAACTCCTACATGGGGAATTTCTTAATGCTGATACTAGTTATGGGGATTGTCTTCGAACTACCATTGTTGGCATGGCTCCTCTCGAAAATGGGGCTCGTGACCAAATCGTTCTTCCGAAAATACCGCAAGCATGCAGTAGTTATACTGCTAGTGTTATCGGCGCTCATCACTCCTTCGGGCGATCCCTTTACGCTGATGGTCGTCTTCCTGCCGATATATCTGCTCTACGAACTCGGCATCCGATTCTCACGGAACTGACCCGAAAGCTATTTTATCAAAACCGGGATTTCCGCTCTGGAAATCCCGGTTTTAGTTATTTTTTGCGACCTGCTATTTTCAAAAAAGATCCATTATTCCAATTATGTGATACTGTTAAAAAATAACGGGCAGGGCCCTATATTACACGGAGTAAGTCGTAGGAAACCATAAGCAATAACACAAAGCCCACACCCGTTAGGGATCGTATGCTTCAGAAAAACCTCGCCCTTTGCGGGCGCGGGACTATTGATCTGCCGCTTAAAGTAAATTTCCTACGTTCACTCCGCAGCAAATACTATCCGTTTTTCTTCGGATAGCAATTCAAAGGTACAAATAAATGCGCAAATCAAAAAGCAACGACTTATTTTTTGGTAAATCTCGACCAATTGATAAGGCGGAAGGTTTTCTATCTATATGCTACATATATCTCTTTTCTCCGTGGGCACAATGCATTTTTAAACATAAATACAGATGGAGAAATTAATTAATACACCTTTGTTTAGGGCCATCACTAAATCATTGAATCGGAAGAAAATATCAGAGAAAAAATTACACGCATATTTTTCCGAATTTGCCCAACAGACTACAATTATTTGTGACAATATGGATTGTCGCTCAGCGCTGAGGACGCTGAATTATACGCAAATTCAATTCCAATCCTTATTCAATCGAATTTCCGAACGGCCCAATTTGCCGCCTCTCTATATATCCCGGTTCATTAACCAAGCCATTCAACTTATTTTATTGGAAAAAGAGCTATTAATATATAGGCTTGAGCATCCGCAGATTTTCATCTCCAAACCAACTTTTATATCTCCGCTTCATTGGTCAAACCACTATTATGCAATTTGCCTGAAAGAAATACTTTGTGGGATTGATTTGATGACCCCGAATCCAATAGTCCTGGCTGATGGCAGAGAAGCTTCATTTAGCATCGTTATTCAGTCATTCGAGCAATTTTTGAATGTAAAACTTGGAAATCCTTATGAGATCAAACGAAGTGTTCTGGATCGGAAGAAGGATCGCACAAAATTCACTAAAGCACTGCTTCATACGCTTATGAATTACGAAGAAAAGTAGCATTTCTTCTCGAAAACAAACGACTAAATCCTTACAAGAAGCTAATCTGCAAATTGTAAGGATTTTTCATTGATGCGGTCAGGTACACAAGTGACAAATCTGCATAAACAGTTACTAATATATGTTGTTGAATTAATCTCCAGACTCTTCCTCTGTATCCACTTCATCCTCGTCGGGTAATAAGTGACGGAGCTTCTCGTCGCTTTTAATGCGGGTGATCTCCGCCTCGACGATCTCTTCGACGTCCGCCTTGATACGATCGTAGTTACGCTGAATTTGCTCCTGCATGATGTCGCGTCCCTCGGCGTCGAGAAAGGGGTTGATAACAGGGATCTTCCGGTAGGCCTTGGTTTCGGCGGCAACTTTCTCGACATCAACGACGATACGGGCATGGAATATCTTCTGGGGAATCTCCTCGCCGAAATTGTCCGACACGGAGCCGACGAAGACACCTTGTGAGAGATTGGAGATTTTCGAGGCCGGAATCAGGCTGTCAAGCTGGGTATTGATCGAGGTGGATGTGTCCTGCCGGTTGATCGAGAGTGACTGTCGCCGCTGGAGGATTTTGCCGAAGCGCTCCGAGAGTCATGCGTGCTGTATCCAGATCCTTGGCGACGCTGATGGATGGCTATGCGAGAA
>OGXM01001982.1_pt1 | contig 10420 bp, 1 predicted proteins | sample 1576271 | NCBI WGS metagenome assembly OGXM01 (sample SAMEA3541579, study PRJEB24748) | human gut metagenome | biome: human gut; feature: human-associated habitat; material: faeces | place: China | collected 2012 | reverse complement strand
TATTTCAAGATTTTCAAACCGACAAGTTGGGGCAAAAGACCCGCTGAGCGCCGCTGCCGATTGATTCAGAGGTTCCCAAGCCTTTCAAGCCGAAGGGGCTTGTCGTCTGCGAATCGTAGGCGGCAAGCCCCTTCGGCTTTGCCGCTTTGCGCCGCTGTTTCATGAAAAAACAATTATACTCTGCAATTTGTGAACCCGCCCAAAGTTTTTTCTGTATATAATGAAAATATATGCAAAAATTCTTTGCGAAATTTGGAAAAAAATGATAAAATAGGAACCAATGGGCGGAGTGGGTTGCTCATTCGCCTGATTTCAAAAAAGGAGCGATGAAACATGACAACAATCGGAAAACGGCTTTCCGCAGTGCTGCTGGTTCTGGCGCTGTGTCTGAGCCTGTTTCCTGTGATGGCATCGGCGGAATCGGAAGCCGTTTCCATTACCAGCCTCAGCGAGATCACAGATCTGTCCGGCAGCTACCGGCTGGCCGATGACATCACCGTGACCGAGCCGTTCGGCAGCGGCACCGAACGCTTCAACGGCACGCTTGACGGCGACGGTCACACCGTAACCATCAACATCACGAAGTCGGGCAGCAACATCGGCATGTTTTCCTACCTCGACACGAATGCCATCGTGAAAAACTTCGTTGTCGATTCTGCGCAGGTCGTCAATACCGGCAGCACCAACACCGGCGCGATCGCGGGCACGTCGAAGGGCACGATCTCGGACATCCGCGTGAAGGAGCTTTCCGTCAGCGGCTGTGAAAAGACCGGCGGCCTGGTCGGCGTGCAGGACTCCGGCGCGACGCTCACGCGCTGCTGCGTGGACGCGGGCACGGTGAAAAAGAGCGCGACCTCTGACTCTCCGTTCGGCGGTCTGGTCGGCGAGAACTCCGGCACGGTGAGCTTCAGCTCCTCGGCTGCGACCATGGATCACAGCGACGCCCGCCCCAACTATGACTATGTCGGCGGCATTGTCGGCAAGAACGTCTATGGCGGCACGATCTCGGACTGCTATTTCAGCGGCTCGTTCAACGAGAGCAGCAACAAGAGCTATAAGATCGGCGGCATCTGCGGCGACGCCAGCGGCACGATCCGCAACTGCTATTTCAGCGGCTCTCTGGTCACGGAGACAAGCTCGAAATGCCCGATTGCAAACACCTCTGCGACCAACTGCTATTATCTGGACACCTCCTTTACGGGTTACGTCAACTCCGGCTACGGTACGAAGAAGACCGCCGAGGAATTCGCGTCCCTGGCCGAGGCGCTTGGCGCGGACTGGGAGAACGGCACGGACGGCTTCCCGGTTCTGAGCTGGCAGACGTGGAAATATTCCACGACCGCGATCAAATATAAGATCGAGACCTATCTGGAAGACCTCTCCGGCGACGGCTATACATGCTCGTCTGTGGTGGAGGTCAAGGCCGAGCCGGGCACGCCCGTTTCGGCCGAAGCACAGGCCATTGAGGGCTTCACCTTCGACGCCGATAACGAGCGGAACATTATGAGCGGCGAGGCTTCGGCTGAGCTGGTGCTCAAGCTCTATTACACCCGCAACAGCTACACGCTGACCTGGGAGACCGGCGACTATGCCATCTCCGATGCCGACGACGCCTATACGCACGGCAGCGTCAGGTTCGGCGCGGCGATCGTCTATCCGCACGTCGCCGCCCACGGCATGAGCGTGAAATGGGACAAGACGCTTGCAACCATGCCTGCAGCGGACACCGTCATCACGGCCGGCTATAGCCCGGCGGTCTACGACGTCGCATGGAACGCCAACGGCGGCAAGTTCGAGAAGGACAACGGCTGGGGCGGCGTCGAGCTGGTCGACATGCTGAAATGGACAAGCTATGGCTCGTCCGGCGGCGCGATCTACGGTCAGACCTTCGGCAAATACAAGTGGAACGCGAATTCCACCTCCTTCTCCAACCGCGACCTGCCCGTCCCGACGCACAGCAGCAAGGTCTTTGACGGCTGGTTCACAGCCGCCGAGGGCGGCACGCCCATCGACGCGGATACCGCCGTCACCGAGCCGGAGAACGGCAGTTTCACCTTCTACGCACACTGGACGGACGGCTGGACGGTCACGTTCGACCCGAACGGCGGCAGCGTAACGCCCAAGACCGTTCTGGTGCGCAAGGGCGGCACGCTCGGCGCCTCCGTTCCCACGCCGAGCCGCTCCGGCTATGACTTTGACGGCTGGTTCAACGGCGAGAACAAGCTCGAGGTCGACACCGTGATCGATGCGGATGCGACCTACACCGCGCGTTGGACGCCGAAGACCTACACCGTCAGCTTCCAAGCCAACGGCGGCGAAGGCTCGATGGATGCGCAGACGTTTACATACGGCGTTGCGCAGAAGCTCAGCAAGAATGCGTTCACCCGCGAGGGCTACCGCTTTGTCGGCTGGGCCACATGGAGCGGCGCTTCGAGCGCCAGCTACGGGGATGAGGCGGAATACTCGATCGGCGCATATAACCAGACCTTCTATGCGGTCTGGGAGGAGGTCCGCTATGACCTCACTATCGCCACGTCGCCGGAGAACGCGACGGTCGTTCTGAAGAACGCCGCAGGCGTTGAGCAGAGCGGCACGGACGGCGTCTATCACGTCCTTGCCGGGACGTATTCCTACACCGTCAGCGCCTACGGCTATGAAACGCTCACCGGCGAGATCAAGGCCGACGAGACCAAGAGCGTGCTGCTCACGCTGACGAAGATCCCGACCTATGCGGTCAGCTTCTCGGTCACGAAGCCCGAGGGCAGCGGCGAGACGAAGATCACCGTCACCGATGCCGAGGGCAGGACGATGACTGCCGATGAAAACGGCGTCTATCAGCTTATGCCCGGCGCTTACCACTATGTGGTCAAGGCCAAGGGCGCGAAGAAGGCTGCTGCCGACTTCACGGTCGAGACAGAAGCCCTGCATTTTGACATCACCCTGCCCGTTCAGAACGGCTGGGACGGCGAGACCGTCACCGAGCCGCATCAGCTCACGGCCGACGAGGCTACCGGCGAATACGAGGGCATGACCGGCTGGTATCGCGTGGAGAACGGCGAGGAGCTTGCTTGGGTCGCAAGGAAGATCAACAGTGTCTCCGGCGGCTACAACGCCAACATCGTGCTTGCCAAGGACATCGACCTCGGCGGCGAACTTTGGACGCCGATGGGCAGCTCCTATAACAATTGCTTCACCGGAATTTTTGACGGCAACGGCCACAGCGTCACGAATCTGTTCTGCGAGGGTACGACCTATCAGGGCCTGTTCGGCTACAGCAAGGGCACGATCCGCAATCTGACCGTTTCCGGCAGCGTGACGCTCAAGACGTCCAACGCGAGCGGCTATGAGGCCAACGCCGGCGGCATCGTCGCCTATCAGAATAACGGCAGCATCGACGGCTGCGCGTCCTATGTGACGGTCACGAACGAGCACGCCAGCGGCCGCACCGGCGGCATCGCAGGCTATGCCAGCAGCACGACCTTCCTGAAGTGCTTCAACGCGGGCAAGCTGAGTGGCGGCATCTCCGTGGCCGGTATCGCGGGCTACTGCGGTGGCACGTCCACCATCACCGACTGCTATAACATCGGTACGCTGGTCGGCGGCGACAACATCGTGGAGAGCTCCTATACCTTCGGCCAGATCTCCGGCATTGCCAGCAGCCTCAGCGACTATTCCGCCTCGACCGTCACCAACTGCTATAACGCCGGTGCGATCACGGGCACCGAAAAGTACAGCCGTGTCGGATCACTTGTCTCGGCACGCGGCGCTGCGACCCTTTCCAACTGCTATTATCTTGAGGTCGACGGCCTGAAGAGCGTCGGCAACGGCCTTTCCGACGGCTGCACGGCGGTCGACGCCGAGACGCTCGCCTCGGCGGATATGCCTGCCAAGCTGAGCAAGGCCTTCAAGCAGAACACCGGCTGCGGCGGCTTTGCCCCGGCTCTGACGTGGCAGACCCTCCGCACGCACAGCTTCACGACTGCGGCCTCTGACGTCGTGGCAAGCGAGGCGACCTGCACACAGGCGGCGGCCTGCTATGTCAAGTGTGACGTTTGCGGCGCGGTCAGCGATACGCTGACGGTTTCCGTCGGCGAAGCGCTCGGGCACGATCTGGTCACCGACGCGGCCGTCCCGGCCACCTGCACGGAGTCCGGCCTGACCGAGGGCAGCCATTGCACGCGCTGCGACTATAAGGTCGCGCAGGAGGTCGTTCCGGCCACGGGTCACACCGAGGCAGCGCCGGTTCGCGAGAACGAGGTCGCGGCGACCTGCACGGAGGCAGGCAGCTATGACGAGGTCGTCTACTGCTCCGTCTGCCATGCCGAGCTGAGCCGCGCGGCCAAGACGATCGACGCACTGGGTCATGACCTTGTGACCGACGCGGCCGTTCCGGCCACCTGCACGGAGTCCGGCCTGACCGAGGGCAGCCATTGCACGCGTTGCGACTATAAGGTCGCGCAGGAGGTCGTTCCGGCCACGGGTCACACCTTCGAGAACGGCGTCTGCACCGTCTGCGGCGCGGCCGACCCGGACTATGTCAAGCCCGAGGAGCCGTGGGTCAATCCGTTCGTCGACGTCAGGGAATCCGCATGGTACTTCGAGGGCGTCCGCTATGCCGCGCAGCACGGTCTGTTCAACGGCACGAGCGCCACGACCTTCGAGCCGGAGGCCGACATGACCCGCGCAATGCTCGTAACGGTGCTCTGGCGCATGGCGGAGCAGCCCGAACCGACCGTCGAAGTCCCGTTCACCGACACCTCGCGCACGGATTACTATGCAAAGGCCGTCGCTTGGGCATATGAGAACAAGGTCGTCAACGGCACCAGTCCGACCACCTTCGAGCCGGACGGCAAGATCACCCGCGAGCAGATCGCGACGATCCTCTACCGCTACGCCGAGAAGAAGGGCTACGACGTCAGCAAGCAGAACGACCTGAGCGGCTATCCCGACGCCGACAAGGTCAGCGGCTACGCCAGAACTGCGCTGGCTTGGGCGAATGCGCTCAAGCTGGTCAAGGGCACGAACGAGGGCGGCGTCGATTACCTCGACCCGCAGGGCCACGCTACCCGCGCACAGGTTGCGACCATCCTCATGCGCTATGCAGAGAACGTCGTGAAGTAACCCCGTAAGATCCGGAATCATGCGGTGCGGCGCATCGTCGCCGCACCGTTTGATAATAAACAAAAAGGAGACCCATATGAAGAAACTCAGCGTATGGATTTTGATTCTAGCGCTTCTGGTTTCGCTTCTGCCTGCCGCGGCCTTCGCCACGGAGCCAGTGAAAACCGGAACGGAAGAAACGACCGGCCGACAGGTCGCCAGCGCCCTCCTCGGCGCGCACGAATCCTCGGCCAAGGCCTTTGAACAGGGAGAAAACGAGATCGATCCCGAGCAGATCGTCCGTGTGATTGTCCTTTTGGACGAATCGGAGATCCCGGAGAGCGGGCGTCCGACCAGAGCCGCGCAGACCCGGATGCTCCGCGCGCAGAAGGCTGTGCAGCAGGAGATCTCGCAAAAAGTGCTCGGCGGCGCCGCGCTCACCGTGCAGAACAGCTATTGCACGCTGACAAACGGCTTCTCTGCTGACGTGACCTATGCCCAGCTGAAGGAAATCCGCGAGCTGGACAGCGTCGAGGCGGCGTTCATCTCTCCGACCTTTGAGCTGGAGCCGAGCATGACCACCAGCAACCAGATGGTCGGCGGCGGTATGTACAACACCACGGGCTACACAGGCGAGGGCACGGTTGTCGCCATTCTTGACACCGGCGTCGATCTGGATCACGAGCTGTTTGCGGCCGCGCCGAAGAACCCGCGCCTCACGCAGGCCGACATCCAGAAGGTGCTGGAAGAGAACGACCTGAGCTGCGAAAAGGACGTCCCGAGCGTGGGCGCGTCCACACTGTATTACAGCGCCAAGATCCCGTTCCAGTTCGATTACGGCGATCATGACGCAGACGGCAACCCCGTCGACGGTGACAGCAGCCACGGCACGCACGTTGCCGGTACGGCGGCCGGAAACGCCGGCGTGAAGGACGGCTTCAGCGGCGTCGCTCCGCAGGCGCAGATTCTGAACATGAAGGTGTTCAAGTCGTCCGGCGGCGCCTCCTATGACGATATCGTTGCGGCGCTTGAGGACTGCATGGTCATCGGCGTTGACTCCGTCAACATGTCCCTTGGCTCGGACTGCGGCTTCATCGATTATGAATCGCAGGACGAATGGACGACCAACCTCATCAATGTCTTTGACCGCGTGGGAAAGAGCGGCATCGGCATGGCTGTCGCGGTCGGCAACGCCTATTCCGCCGCGCACGGCAATAACTACGGCGGCAAGTCGCTGGCCTCCAACCCGGACTATGGCAACGCCTCCGAACCGGCGACCTATCATGAGTCCCTTGCGGTCGGCGCAGTCGAAAACGCCGGAATGGTTTCCCCTTATATCACGGTCAACGGCCGCGACATCGCCTATTACGACGGCTACGACGGCACGACGCAGGAGGTGACCACCGAGTGGGCGCTCCGCACGATCGCCAATAAGGGCAGTCTGGAATATGTCATGGTCGGCGGCTACGGCTCGGAGGAGGACTTCGCGGCCGTGGACGTCAAGGACAAGATCGCGGTCGTGCAGCGCGGCGGCGGTATGTATTACGAGGCAAAGGCCAACAATGCGGCGGCAGCCGGCGCGGTCGGCCTGATCGTCTATAACAATGCCCCCGGCATGGTCTACATGTCCATCAGCGAATGGAAGCTCCCGATCGCCTTCATCTCCCAGCAGGACGGCGCTTATCTGGCAAAGCAGGAGGATAAGCACCTGACCATTGCTGTCGCGGATAAGCTCGTGACCTCCCCGGTCGCGGGTATGTGCGACTTCACCTCGTGGGGCGCGACCTCCGAGCTGACCCTCAAGCCCGAGATCACCGCGCCCGGCGGCAACATCTATTCCGCAGTCCCCGGCAACGGAACCTATGAGCTGATGTCCGGCACGTCCATGGCCTCTCCGCATGTTGCCGGCGGTATGGCGATCGTTTCGCAGGCCATCAAGGCGCAGAACCCGGATATGAACGCGACCGAGCGCAAGCACCTCATCGACACCCTGCTCATGAGCACGGCCACGATCATCTATGACGGCGACGTCCCCGTCTCGCCGCGCCGTCAGGGCGCCGGCATGATGGACATCAATGCCGCCGTCAAGACCAAGGGCTATATCACCGTCAACGGTATGGACCGCCCGAAGATGGAGCTGGGTGACGACGTCGCGGAGACCGGCGTCTATGCGCTCACGTTCACGGTGCATAACACCGGCGACGAGACGCTCTACTATAACGCCTCTCCCATCGTGCTGACCGACGGCACGCAGGAGGACGAGGGCAAGACCCTCATGACTGAAACGGACGTGGTTCTGCCCAGCACCTACACGACGAACGTCGAAAACGGTCTGGTCGTCGTTCCGGCGCACGGCGAGAAGGAAGTCACGATCACCGTCACCCTGACCGACCCCAAGACCACTCTTGCGAAGTTTGAAAACGGTGCGTATGTCGAAGGTTGGGCGGTTCTGAAGGCTGCCAATGCCGACGGCTCCGAGAATGAGGACGGCATCAGCCTGAGCGCTCCGTTCCTTGCCTTCTACGGTGACTGGACGAAGGCTCCGATCATTGACTCCGGCTTCTGGTGGGACAAGATCGCCGACGAGGAGACCGACGCGCAGACCTACGACAACGAGGCACTGCTCGAGTCCATGGAAAAGACTATGTACACCTACCTCGGCGAGAACAACTATGACTACACCGTCCCGTATTTTGCCGATCGCAACGCGATTTCCCCGAACAATGACGATTTCCTCGACTCTCTGACGTGGGTCTACACCGGCCTGCTGCGTTCGGCCAGAACGCTGACCTACAAGATCACCGGCACGGACGGCACGGTCTACTATGAAAAGACCGTCGACTATGAGCCGAAATCGATTTATAACAACAGTGTCTATCAGGTTGCTCCGGCCGGCGCTTTCACCGACAACGGCGACGCGATCGACCCGTGGTACGGCACGGATATCAACGATATGTCCCTGCCGAACAACACCAAGGCAACCGTCAGCATCACGACCACCCCGATCTATAACAAGCATGCCTCCTCGAACCTGCGCGACTCGTGGTCGTTCCCGATCACGGTCGACACCGAGGCTCCGGAGGTCGTCGACATGAGTGTCCGCGAGTCTGAGGGCCGTTACTACGCGACCGTCACGGTCAAGGACAACCAGTATGTCGCTGCGGTCGTGCTCACAGACTCGAAATACAACAAGGTCTATGATACCATCGGCGTCGGCGAGACCGAGCCGGGCAAGACGACCGTCCTCAAGGACATCGACATCACCGGCTTTGGCGAGACGGTCGGCCTGACCGTGCATGACTACGCCGGCAACTCCAAGCAGTTCTATCTCAAGGCCAAGGGCAACCTCGACGATTACGCCGATGTGGTCGTGACCGACGACATGGTGCTCTATTCCGAGGACTTCCAGGATAAGTGGCTGCCCGACGGCTGGTCGACGGAGTCCAAGAGCCAGTCCGTCAAGGGCTGGATCCGCGACGAGGATTGGTTCGCGGGCGTCGAGGGCGACGAGATCGACCAGAATGAATGGCTGTATTCTCCTACCTATGACCTCTCCGGTCAATCCACGCCCACGCACATGGTGTTCACCTTCAACACGAGCTACACCTTCTGCGTGCAGTATCCGCACTTCAATGTGACGGTCTATGTCTCTTCCGACAACGGCGCGAACTGGGAGCCGATCTGGAATCTGCATGATTCCGGCCTCTATGCCGACTGGACGAATACGCAGGCCAAGGTCGTGATCCCCGATGCCTATCAGGGCAAGGACAACGTCCGCTTTGCCTTCGTCTATACCTCGCATAAGGGGGGCGCGGCCTACGGCTTCCGCGGCATGAAGATCTATAAGGATCGCGCGGAGGATTATGTCGCCGTGCAGGCCTCTGCCGCCGAGAACGGCACGATCTCGCCGTCCGGCAGAACGCTCGTGCGCAAGGGCACCTCCAAGACCTTCTCGGTCACGCCGAATCCCGGCTACGAGGTCGCTTCGCTGGTGGTCGACGGCGTCGATCTCGGCCCGATCAGCTACTATACCTTTGAAATGGTCGGCGTCGACCATACGGTCAGCGCGACCTTCAAGCCCGCTGAGGGCAAAACGACCTACACGGTCAACGCCGTCGCCACGGAGGGCGGCAGCGTCACGCCGAGCGGCGTGCAGACCGTCCCGGCCAACGGCAGCGTGAGCTTCACGGCCGCGCCGCAGAGCGGCTTCCGCTTCCTGTCCTATCGCGTCAACGGCCGCCGCGTCAGCGAGGAAACGGCCTACACGCTCGAAAACGTCGATCAGAACTATTATGTCGAGGCGCGTTTCGAGCTGATCCCCGAGACGCCCGACGTGCTCTTTGAGCAGGACTTCGAGTCCGAACAGTTCCCGCCCGAGGGCTGGGAGCGCTCCGGCGGCAGCGAAACGTGGAGACGCTATAGCTACTATTACCTCAACAAGACTCAGGCGGCCTACGTCGGCGCAGGCGAGGCCAAGCAGGACGAGCGCCTGATCGCCCCGGCGATCAATCTGCGCGGCGCGAAGGAGACGAACCTTGAATTCGACTACGCCTATCCGTATTACGGCATGAAGCGCGGCGAATTCACCTTCACGGTCGAGGCCTCCGCCGACGGCGGCAGCACATGGACGACCGTCTGGGATGCAAAGGACACGCTGGGCGAATCCATGACCGGCTATGTCATTTCCGACCGCGCCTTTGTGGAGCTTTCGTCTGAGCTTTGCGTGGATAACCTCCTGCTGAGCTGGCACTACACCAGACCGGCCGGAGAGGATTATTCCGGCATCGCCGCGATCGACAATGTCAAGATGGAGGCCACAGGCGTCCAGACCGACATCGAGGGCTACGCCAAGATCACCGCGACCGCGGGTGAGGGCGGCAGCATCAACCCGATCGGCCGTACCTATGTTAAGGAAGGCGAGAGCCAGACCTTCACGATCACTCCGAAGGCGGGCTACACCATTTCCGCCGTGCTGGTCGACGGCACGTCCGTCGGCGCCGTGACGAGCTATACGTTTGAGAACGTCACCGGCTCGCACACGATCGAGGCGCGCTTCAAGGTCTCGAGCGGCAAGCCCGGCGTGATCTTCGAGCAGAACTTCGAGGACGAGAGCTTCCCGAGCCGCGGCTGGACGGTCGCCTCCAAGGCCGACAGCAGCATGACTTGGGAAAAGAGCACGCTGTCGTACCTCAACAAGACCAACGCCGCCGTTGTTACCAACGACTATGAGGATTGGTCGAACGCGCACAAGCAGGACGAATACCTGATCTCACCGGCGGTCGACCTGAGCGGCAAGACGGCTGTGCTGTCCTTTGACTAT
>OGXM01001978.1_pt1 | contig 10443 bp, 9 predicted proteins | sample 1576271 | NCBI WGS metagenome assembly OGXM01 (sample SAMEA3541579, study PRJEB24748) | human gut metagenome | biome: human gut; feature: human-associated habitat; material: faeces | place: China | collected 2012 | reverse complement strand
CTACATGGCGTACACCCGTCAGGGCGGCAGTGAAGTCTTCACGACGCTTCTCAAAAACGCCGGGCTCGAAAGCCCGTTTGATGAAAATTGCCTGCGCACCGTGTGCGAAACGGCGAAGAGCTGGCTGGATAATTACGATCTCACCGGCATCGAATAATCCCCGCGCTGAACGAAAATCCGGCCGTGCGCGTCATATGAATAAACGCCGGCCGGCTTTTTTAAGGATGACTATATGAAATTTTTCCGATCCAAACTCTGGATACTGCTTCTTGTTCTCGCGCTCACGGCGTCGATCGGCGCGTGCGGCTACCGTCCCGAACCGGAGAAAACGGAGAGCGGTCAGACGGTGTTCCGCCTCGGCTTTTCCGAAACGCCGTCGTCGCTCGATCCGTACACCGCCGAAACGGATGCCGCAGCCGCGGCGATCTCGCTTTTGTACGATACGCTCTTTTATGCCGATATCGAGCGTAACGGTATTAATTACAAAACTTGACAGCAATAAGGTACTGGATCAGCCAGTATTTAAAACAGGAATGTTTGCTGTTGTTCTGGCATTTGGTCTTTGCTGGCTGGTGAATACATTTATTGCAGATCAGTCATCGTTTATTACAGATAATATGTCAGTTCTCACGAATGAACATCCATGGATTTATATCATAGCAGTGTTTATTGTTGGGGCAATAACAACAAGTCAGTCATCCTCTACAATGATTATGGTTCCAATTGGTATTGCATTAGGGCTTCCGGCAAATATTATTGTTGCTGGCTGGATTGCATGTTCATCAAATTATTTTATTCCTGCTTCCGGTCAGTGCGTTGCAGCAATTGCGTTTGATACCGCGGGAACAACAAAAATTGGAAAATATGTGTTAAATCACAGCTATATGCTTCCTGGCCTTGTATGTACTGTAGTTTCAGTAGTGTCAGCAATTTTGATAGGAGCAGTAGTATTTTAAAACATAAGGAGAAAATCTATGAAAGAACCAAAAATTATAGCGATTGGAGATAATGTATGTGATAAATATTTATCTCGTGGGAAAATGTATCCGGGAGGACAATGTGTCAATACATGTGTATATGCAAAATGGAATGGTGTCAATTCGGCATATCTTGGAAAATACGGTAATGATGAAGTAGCTGAATGTGTGCAGGAGACATTAAAAAAATTAGAGATTGATGATACGCATTGCCGGCATTTTCAGGGAGAAAACGGTTTCGCTTTGGTAACACTGAAAGAAACAGACCGTGTTTTTCTTGGCTCAAATAAAGGTGGAATTGCAAAAGATCATGCATTTGATTTCAATGAAGAAGATATGGATTATATTCAGCAATATGATTTGATTTACACAAATCTTAACAGCTATATTGAACAGGATCTTTCAAAATTGTATCAGACAAAGGTTCCGATTGCCTATGATTTTTCAATGCGCTGGACAGATGAGTATTTGAGGGATGTATGTCCGTATGTAACTGTTGCAATTATGTCATGTGCACATTTGTCAGAAGATGAACGGGAGAGAGAAATGAAAAAGGCACAGAAATATGGTGTTTCTGTTGTTCTTGGAACTGTCGGAGAAGAAGGCTCTTATGTATTATATAAAGATAAATTTTTATATACAAAAGCAGTATTGGCAGAGGATGTTATAGATACTATGGGAGCGGGAGATTCTTATTTTGCGGCATTCCTAAGTGATATGTTAAAAAATTCCCCACAACATAAGATTTTAGATGGTTCAGATGAACAGATGTATGTAAAAATTCAAAATGCAATGAAAAAGGCATCGGAGTTTGCCGCAAAGATGTGCGCAAAAGAAGGTGCATTTGGATATGGAGTACCAATTACAGGAAGAACAGAAATTTAGGGAGGTATAAGTATGAAACCAGATATGTATGAAAATAACGAAGAGGGAATTTTATGTGTCTATAAAAATCCAAAGTGGCTTGTATGTATTAAAAACTGGAAACCGGACAATGATATTAATGGGATTAAACACTTGGAGATCCATCATTCGACCGATGAGCAGTTTATTCTTGTACATGGTAAAGCGATTCTGATTACCGCAGAAAAAAAGGAAAATGGTTTTTCTATTGATCTGACATTGATGGAGCAGGGAAAAGTATATAATGTTCCGGCAGAATGCTGGTTTTATTCAATCACCCAGAAAGATACAAAAATAGTATATGTACAAGATTCCAATTGCTCTATGGAAAACAGTGATTTTTGTGATCTTTCGGAAGAGGAAATAGCATGGATTCAGGAAAAAGCATCACGGCTGCTGGCATAACTAAAGGATAGATTTATATGAAGAAACAATATATTCTTTTTGATTTTGATGGTGTTATTGTAAACACGGAACCTCAAAATGCACATTATCTGCAGAAAACTCTCAAATCGTTTGGTATATATATGAATCACGAAGATTTAAAAGGATTTATTGGAGTTAACAGCCGTGAAAAAATATTACATTATTTGAGCCGGTCGAAAGAAAATGTTTCATGGGAAATGTACCAGAAAAGAAGAAAAGAGATGGGAAATACCTATGAAAATGATGCCATCTGTCCCATGCCGGGATTACAGGAATTATTTCAATGGATGAAGGAACGGAATCTGAAAGCCGGATTGGTAACATCAACGAGCGCGAAATATATTATTACGGCTTTAAACCGGATCAAAATGACAGATTATTTTTCAGTTATTGTATGTGGGGATATGTGCGAAAAAAGAAAGCCCTATCCGGATGGGTACTTAAAGGCGATACAGTTATTGCAGGCTGAAAAAGATGAGGTTGTTGCAATTGAGGATTCCTCAACCGGTATTCATGCGGCAATACAGGCAGGAATTGATGTGATTGGTTATACTGGCTCAGGAATAAAACAGGATACTGGAGAGGCAACTGCTGTTTTTTCTTCATTTCAGGACATTCAGCATTTTTTGGAAACAGCAATTTTATAAGTGTACCAGCATACGTTATATAGCAGGCGGCAGATGATTTCTGCCGCCTGCTAAGTTTATCAATATTTGTAGTTATAGCTCCTCTATGCAAAAAGTCTGCCAGAAGAACAAAATAGGACATATAAAGAAAAAAGGGCAAAAATATCCCTTTGTGTAAGACAAATGGGATATATGGATGAAAAGGTGCCTGAAATGTCCTGCTGTGATATCTGTATGGGACATATAGACAAAAAGATAATAAAAAAGTCCTTCTGTAAAAGTCAAACGGGACATGTGGACGAGAAGATGCTACAAATGTCCTGTTATGACATTTGTATGGGACATAATAAGAACTTTTTTTCACATATGTCCCAGCTGACAAGAAAAACAGGACATAATAAGAATTTTTTTTCGCATATGTCCCAGCTGACAGGAAAAGCAGGACATAATATACAAATTTTTCTCCATATGTCCCGGTTTTTCATAGAATCCATATTCATAAAATATGAAAAAGTATTATGGACAGAAAACATCAATGAACAGTAAGTATTTGTAAAATTATGAATAGAATATCAGAAGGAATATAAGTGCAAAGACAGAATGTTTGTGGTATGCTAGAGACAGGAATCTGGTCGTGACGGTTCGTTGGTAAAGCGGTGGATGGTTACGAATGACATTACGGAGGTGTTAGGCATGGGAAGTTATCTGAATCCGGGCTGCAAAGGCTTTGAGGAGAGCTTAAATTCCGCAATTTATGTAGATAAAACTGGGTTAATCGAAAAAGTTAATGCGGTTGTTGACACACGGCAGAAATATATTTGTGTCAGCCGTCCGCGGCGATTTGGAAAATCTATGGCGACGGATATGCTGGCAGCATATTACGATCAGAGCGTCGATACGGCGCGGTTGTTTGATACTCTGCAGATTGCAAAGGCAGAGACTTATCAGAAATACCGGAATCAATATGATGTGCTGAAAGTGAATATGCAGGAATTTTTAAGCATGACGCACAGTATGGATGAAATGCTTGCGGTTTTTCAAAAACGCATGATTGCAGATCTGAAAAGAGGATATCCTGATTATGTCATGGATGGAGAAGACAGTCTGGTGTTTGCGATGAAAGACGTATATGCACATACGAAGTGCCCGTTTATCATACTGATCGACGAATGGGACTGTCTGTTCCGCGAGTACAAGCAGGATAAAGAGGCGCAAAAAAAATATCTGGATTTCCTGCGGGTATGGATGAAAGATCAGGAATATGTGGCACTTGCCTACATGACCGGAATTTTACCGATAAAAAAATACGGTTCGCATTCGGCACTCAACATGTTTACGGAATATTCCATGACCAATCCACGCGAGATGGCGGAGTTTTTCGGTTTTACCGAAGAGGAAGTGCACGCATTGTGCGCAACATACAAGCGCAATTTTGAAGAAGCGCAGGCGTGGTATGATGGCTATGAACTTGTCGCAATGGACGGAGAAAACCCCAAAATCTATTCCATGTACAGCCCGAAATCAGTGGTCGATGCAATGTTAAGCGGTCTGTATGATAATTACTGGAACCAGACCGAAACGTATGAGGCATTAAAGATTTATATACAGATGAATTTTGACGGGTTAAAAGATGCCATTGTGCGGATGCTTGCCGGGGATCGTGTGGAAATCAATACAGGGACATTTTCCAATGATATGACAACATTCCAGAACCGGGATGATGTTCTGACACTGCTAGTTCATCTGGGTTATCTGAGTTATCACTGGATGGACAAAACGGTGTCGATTCCAAACAAAGAAGTGTCACAGGAATATGTAAATGCAATCAGTACCATGGACTGGCATGAGGTGATTGATTCTGTCGAAGCGTCGAAAAATCTGCTGGAAGCGTTATGGATGCAGGACGAAGAGGCAGTGGCAGCAGGCATTGATAAAGCGCATCGTGAGATTTCCATTTTGCAGTACAACAATGAAAATTCGCTGGCATGTACGATCAATCTGGCGTTTTATTTTGCACGGGAATACTACACGATCATAAGGGAATTTCCGACAGGAAAAGGGTTCGCGGATCTGTGTTTTATTCCAAGAAAAATGCATGCAGACAAACCGGCGGTTGTGATTGAACTGAAATGGGAAAAATCCGCACAGGGAGCCATTGCGCAGATCAAAGACCGGCACTATACAGATGCCTTAAAGGAGTATCGGGGAAATCTGCTCCTTGCCGGAATCAACTACAACAGAGAGACAAAAACGCATACGTGTGTGATTGAGCAATTAACAAAAGAAGACTGACAGGAGGAAACCAAAATGAGCAACGTATTAGAAGAAATGAAAACCAGAAGAAGTATCCGTAAATTCAAACCGGATGCCATCCCACAGGAAATTTTAGACCAGATCATTGAAGCGGGAACCTATGCGGCAAACGGCAGAGGCGCACAGAATGTCATCATCATTCAGGTGACAAACAAAGAGAAGCGCGATGAAATCGCAAAGAAAAATGCAGAAATCATGGGAAGTGAGGGTGATCCGTTTTACGGCGCACCGGCAATGCTCATCGTTTTAGGAAAAAAAGACTGGCCGACACATGTTTATGATGGCAGTCTTGTGATGGGAAACCTGATGCTTGCAGCCCATGATCTGGGAATCGGCAGCTGCTGGATTCACCGCGCGAAAGAGGAATTTGAAAGCAGCTGGGGCAGGGAACTGCTTGCATCCCTTGGGATTGAGGATGAATATGAGGGAATCGGACACTGTGCGCTCGGCTATGTGGACGGGGATTATCCGGATGTTATTCCAAGAAAAGAAAACCGCGTATTCTATATCAGATAGGGTGGAACTGCCATGAGAGAAGAGTATCGCGTTTATTATGAAAATTATGAAGAACTGGCCTCAGAAGAACCTGGTGCAGAGATTCCTTTGCAAAAGGATATTGTGTGGGAAAATAAAAATTCCCAGAGTGAACGATGGAAAGCATTGTCGGTTTTTGCCTGTCCACAGGGGCTGGGACTGGAACTGGCAAAGCAGGTGGCATCAAAACAGTACCTTGCGTTTTATGAGAAATGGAAAGAGGCGGACGAAGACCGGCTTACGGATCGGCAGCTGTCGCAGATTGAGGAAGAATCCCCACTTGGTGAATGCCCGGCAGTGTTGCTTACCTGTAATGGGGAGGAACTGCAAAGCGACGGAACCATGGGGATGGGCTGGTATCCGTCAGACATTCTGGAAAAGCTGGAATGGGAACAGGATCCGGAGGCAGAAGCCTGCAGGCAGCATTATGGTTTAGATCCTGCATACCTCTGGTGGATCGGGCGTTTTCATTTTATGTGGAAGCAGCCGGTAACTGCCAGTAAGATACAAAACCTTGTGCTGACATTGCAGGCAGAAGAAAAAAGAATCTATGGAGAAGAAAGTTTTATTCTTCGCACAGGCGATCAGATCCGTTTTTCACATCCGGTCACAGGGCAGACCTACCGGCTGGATGTGCTGGAAATAGCAGAGGAAGAAATACCGGCAGAACGGATGCCGGACAATGATATCTGTTACCCACGTTTTGCGCAGAGCATGCGCTACAAACTGACACCCGATGATCCGGCCGTTTCTCTCGAGGACGATTCCCCGGCAGAAAGAATTTATAAAAAGAATCCGGACGGTTCCCAAAGCGAAGTGAGTGGGGCGATTTCATTTTTTCTTATGGGAAAATTGAAACCAGAGAAGCAGAACCGTCTGACAACCGGAAATCTGCATTATGCCCCGGTTACGGAGACCGCGTGGATTCCGGTATTTGAGGTGAAACGAAAGGAAGACATTACGGTCGAAGCGATGCCCGGACACAAAAATTAAGGTAGAAGGACAAACGCCGGATTGCGATAACGAAAAAAGGAGATAAAAAATATGCCTTGTACAACGATATTAGTAGGAAAAAATGCAACCTATGATGGTTCAACCATGATTGCGAGAAATGATGATGCGGGTGGAAATGATCACTTTACGCCAAAGAAAATGATTGTGGTGCAGCCAAAGGAGCAGCCGCGTGTATACAAAGCGGTACTTTCTTCCGTGGAAATTCCGCTTCCGGAAAATCCACTTTGCTATACAGCTATGCCAAATGCGGTGGAAGGAAAGGGAGTCTGGGGCGCGTGTGGAGTCAATGAGGCGCGGACCGGAATGACGGCAACCGAGACGATCACATCCAATCCACGTGTACTCGGTGCAGATCCACTGGTGGAAAACGGGATTGGAGAGGAAGATATTGTATCGTTAGTACTTCCTTATATCCACAATGCAAGAGAGGGTGTTCAGCGGCTGGGAGAACTTCTGGAAACCTATGGAACTTATGAAATGAATGGAATTGCCTTTTCCGATCAGAATGAAATCTGGTGGATGGAGACCATTGGCGGACATCACTGGATTGCACGCCGTGTGCCGGATGATGCGTATGTGGTTATGCCAAATCAGCTTGGAATTGATGCATTTGATCTGGATGATGCATTTACCATGCAGGAAAATCATATGTGTTCCGCAGATATGCGGGAGTTTATTTCGGATCATCACCTGAATCTTTCCATGGATGGCACTCTGAATCCGCGCGAAGCTTTTGGCAGCCATGACGATGCAGATCATGTGTACAATACACCGCGTGCGTGGTATATGCTGCGCTGCCTGAATCCACACACATACAACTGGGATGGACCGGATGCGGATTTTACACCGGAGTCCGATGATCTGCCATGGACACTGGTACCGGAGCGCAAGATTACGGTGGAAGATGTGAAATATGTGCTTTCTTCGCATTATCAGGGAACACCTTACGATCCATATGGAGCGTATGGAGATCCGGGGCAGCGCGGCATGTATCGTTCCATCGGTATCAACCGCAATGATTTTGTTGGTCTGGTACATATCCGCCCGGAGCATGGAGAGGATGCCAATGTACTGGAATGGGTTGCGTATGGTTCCAATGCCTTTAATGCCATGGTGCCGTTTTATGCACAGGTGGAGAAAACTCCGGAATATGTGGCAAATACGACAGCAGAAGTTTCTACGGATAATTTTTACTGGGTAAGCCGGATGATTGGTGCGATGGCAGATGCCTCTTATAAGAAATCGGTGTTCCATGTCGAGCGGTATCAGGAGAAAGTGCTGTCTAAAGGACATGAGATTATCAATCATTATGATAAGCTGCTGGAAAAAGAAACCGACGCAGGAAAGCGCATGGCACTTAAGACAGAAGCAAACAATGCGGTGGCAGATATGGTAAAAAAAGAAGCCGCCGATACACTCGATAAAGTTCTGTTTGAACTGTGTGGACAGATGAAGAATGCATTTGCCAGATCCGATGCTTAACGCATTAGTTTCCGCCGCAGAAGCAGATACGCCGTGATCATAACCGTACCGGTCAGTACCCAGGAAATCGGATAGATAATCATAACAACCCAGAATTCATGTACGGCACGGCAGACGGTGTTGATCCAGATAAGGCGCAGCACGCAGGAGCCGACCACGGTGATCAGAGCCGGTGTCAGGGAATGGCCAAAGCCACGCATGGCACCGCCGCTGATCTCGTAAGTGGAGGTCAGAAGTTCCAGTGTGGTGACGATCAGAAGGCGCTGTACGGCAAAAGTCAGGACATTCGGATCGGTCGTGTACAGGCGAAGGAAAAAGTCCCGGCCAAGTACAAAAATACCGGATAACAGACCACAGAATATCACGGAAAAAATCATGCAGAGACGGTATACTTTTTTGCACCGCTGAAAATCTCCGGCACCGTAATTCTGGCTCGTAAAAGTTACGGTAGTCTGGGCAAATGCGTTTACCATAAAATACGCAAAAAATTCAAAGTTCAGTGCAGCTGCAGATCCTGCGATAGCGTTTGATCCAAAACTGTTAATCATGCTCTGGATGCAGACGTTGGCAAGGGAAAAGACCATGCCCTGCAGACCGGCAGGAACGCCAATGATCAGGATTTTTTTCAGTTCGCCCCAGTCAATGGACAAGCCAGAGAGGCTGACACGGATTGGTTCCTGTTCATGCAGTAAAATATAAAACAGAATACCGGAACTTACAATATTAGAAACAACGGTGGCAATTGCGACACCGGATACTCCCAGATGAAATACAATGACAAGAATCAGGTTCAGTCCGGTATTAATGATTCCGGCGGCAATCAGGGCATACAGCGGGCGGCGGCTGTCACCGATGCTGCGCAGGATTGAGGAACTGAAATCATAAAGCATGATAAATGGCATGCCGAGAAAATAGATCCGCAGATATAAAACTGCCAGATCGAGAACATCTTTTGGAGTTCCCATCAGTGTCAGTACCGGTCTGGCAATGAACTGCCCCAGTACAAGCACGAAAATGCCGCTGCATAAAGCGACAACGATGGCGGTGTGAATTGCCGCTTTTACATGTTCTTCGGTTTTCTGTCCGATGTAGCGGGAAATAATTACGTTGGAACCGAGCGAAATTCCGATGAACAGATTAATCATCAGTGCGATGAGCGAACTGTTGCTTCCCACGGCCGCCAATGCACGGCTGCTTGCAAAACGGCCGACCACTGCGGTATCCACAGAATTAAATAATTGCTGTAAGATGCTGCTGGCAGCCAGAGGCAGAGCAAAAATCAGTAATTTATTCCACAGTGTTCCGTGGGTCATATCAATTGTATTTTTCTGCTTTATTTTCATAGTTATAAAACCTTCTTTTTATCCTGTTTACTGGCAAACACGATTATAATCCCGGGCAAAAACAAAAGTCAATAGCCAGGCAGACGGGTTTTGACCTTTTGCATAATTGGGTATATAATCAACAAGGAGACAGGGAGAGGTATATCAAAATAAAGGTGGGGTATGAAAAAGAAAAGAAGAACGAAGAAGGTAGCGTTTTCCATTCGGAGCAAGCTGCTGTTATTGCTGTCTGTATCAATGTTGCCATTTCTGCTGATTGCAGTATATCTGTTAATTTCCATAGCTAATTACAACCAGACATATCATGAGATTGTGGATCGTCTTACCATTGCAAACACCTACAATATTCAATTCAAAGAACAGATGGATGAAAGTCTTTACAAAGTCGTTGTGGGATATGTTTCGATGGACAATATTGCAAATGATGAGACGCTTAAAGACCCGTATGTGCTTATCCGGAACCTGAAGAAGAGCTGTACCGGTTTGCGGGATGTGACGAGTGATTATGAAAGCCGTATGTGGCTGGATAGTCTGCTGCGCAATGTAGATACACTCAAAAACCGTGTGGATGATATTGCAGAAAATGTCAAAAAGGGTGATCGCTACGATGAGAACATCCGGCAGCTGGATGACAATATCTATATCCTGACAGAACTGATTCAGGAGGACATTCAGTACTATATTTATTATCAGACAAATTACATGGAGGCTGTGACAAACACCTTAAACCAGCAGATCCACACATTTGTTATTGTGTTTGCTGTAGTTCTTGCGGCACTGGGGATTGTTGTCGGGGGCGCAGGTTTTTTTGTTACGTCCGGAATA
>OGXM01001975.1_pt1 | contig 10451 bp, 6 predicted proteins | sample 1576271 | NCBI WGS metagenome assembly OGXM01 (sample SAMEA3541579, study PRJEB24748) | human gut metagenome | biome: human gut; feature: human-associated habitat; material: faeces | place: China | collected 2012 | reverse complement strand
ACAAGGGTTCGCTATGGATTTTTAAGTGTTCAACTTAATTATACAATCCGCCAAAGAAAGATTTTTTGATCGCTGTATGGACAGTATCTTTGCTCAAACTTATAACAATCTGGAAATCATTCTTGTCAATGATGGTTCAACGGATAGGTCTGATGAATTTTGTAAGAAATATGCCAATACAGATAACAGAGTCGTCTATGTCAGCCACGAAAACCGTGGTGTAAGTGCTGCTCGAAACACTGGACTTGATCATGCTACAGGAGATTATATTCTGTTTATTGATGCAGACGATTATGTAGAAAATAACCTTGTTGAGAATATCGTCAAGATTTTTAGAGAATCTGTCAAGGAATTAGACATGGTTACTTTTGGTACAAGCAGAGTAGACATAAACCGGAAAATTAGCAGTATTACTTGGGACAGCCGCTTTACGACTGAACAGATCCTGACACGCATGCTCTATATATCCGGATGGACAGTTACGGGTAAAGCGTATCACAAGAGAATCTGGGAAAATATTCGCTTTAATGATTCTATAAAAACGGCTGAAGATATCTATATATCACCGAATATTGCTTCAAAAATCAAAAGTGCTCGCGCTCTTGATCATATTTATTATTATTGGGAAAAGCATCCGCATAGAAGTTTGACCCAGACAGCAAATTCTTGCTCCTTTTACCAAGAATACCTCGCTTGGAAGCATCATCTGGACTATTCTATTTCTGACCCGGATATGCTTGCCATGATTAACGTTCTTGAAGCTGTAGATGCTTTGAAAGCTCTCCTCATTGATCAAAAAGATCATAAATTAAATAAGTTGCAGCGAACAGAATTAACCACTTTCCTTAAGGAAGAAGGCTATGAAAAGGATCAATTGAGTCCGCTTCTTCTTTCCTACTTAGCCTATCGTCAGCGCCTGCTTACAAAAATCATCACTGAGAAATCAATAGCCAGCCTCCGCGGTTTTAAATCTGTTTCTGCTGAGCCTAAAGCTCCATCTGAAGAAAAAATTATGAAATATGCATTAAAAGTTTACGCCGCTAACAGCGTAAACAATCACCTGTCGGATACGCATAAATCTGACCTGTATACATATATTCATGATATGAATAATCTTCCGTTAAGACATGTATATAAGCTTTTACGTCATGCTATTCTTCAGGAAAACCGCTTTTTAACAAATATTGTTGGTCATTTTATACTGGGAAGACTGCCCCGTTAACAATACAAAAAGAATCTCCCTCCAGTTTTTACTGGAAGAAGATTCTTTTTATATTGCATCAGCACCTGATAAAACTGTCATTTTACGGTCTGCATTATTCTTTTACGGATGATTGATTTAATAAATCCAGCGAATTATTCTTATTCGTTACAGCATAACATGACATCATTCCGTAAGCCATCAGCATATAGAAAATTCGTGCAGCGGGTTTATTAAATATTGTTGAGTCTACAAATCCGTGAAAAAAGAAAGTTAGATAAGATAACATAACCATGGCTGCCAGCGTCTTATTCGATGTAGCTCTGGCGGCCTTATATACAGAAACAAAGAAAAATAAAACAAATAAGGAGTACCCTGCCGCTTCAACAATACCACCTTCGCTCAAATAGAGCATTGGCATATTATGCGGCATTACATGACCCTTCTCTCTTCCTTCTTTGGGATGATACTTTTCGCTATAGTAATACTCTTCCCAATTTCCCGGCCCAATACCAACCATTTTATGGTCTTGCCACATACGATAGCTGGCTTCCAGCATCATGATGCGTTCTCCGCCCATAGTATCCGGATCCCACCCGGTATGTTTCTCTTCAACAAAATAATTAAAGGAAATCAAACAAATCAAGGAAACAACAAGCATTGCAGCCGCATTACGCTGCACAGACTTATCTTTTAATCTACCATGGCATACTACAATCATTATCGCAGAAGTGAAAATACACCCCAAGCCAAGAGCCATGAATGCGCCCCTTGAAGTCGTAAGGAATAAACAGCTGATTAAAGAAACTAATAGAACAGCGAATAATCCCTTCCATACAGGCATTTTCTCCTGAGTAAAATAATAGAAAATAAATGGCCATGTAAGATTTAAAGCCGTAGCCAGCGGATTCTGATGTACGAATCCTGCAGTGACCATAGCCTCTGGATCCGCATGATATTGAGCAAAAACCCATACGCAGGTAATAGCTGCTCCGCATGCTATACCGTATTTCATTCCATCATCAATATTCCATCTGGCTCGCCAAAGTAAGACTATAAAGAAAATAATATAAGTACTGTACTCTTCAAATGCTTTATGCAATGAATGAGAATCATGGCAAGCCCCGGCAATAAGCATGCTCCCGTAAAAGAGTGCCACTCCGATAACGGCCCATTTTGCTGAACCAATTTGTGGAATGAAATCTCTTTGTACCGGCCAGGAAATATAAAGATCATACATGAAAAAAAGGAGAAATACCGCCATGGCATAAGTAAAATATGCTCCGCCAAATCTATTCATTGAAATGGCGGCAAAGAGAGCTGATGCAACTTCTGCTCCCCATACAGCTCTCCTATGGTACTTAGTGCTTAAACTGTCTGCCATGCAAAACTCCCCCGAATACCTATCCGTTTTTATTATGAAAATAAAATATCTATCCTTTTATAATTTAGCACCAAAGTATTTCAAATACCACCCAATCATAGCACCATAGTGACCATTCATGCGGGCCGTTCTTGCTGCCTGATGAAGATTCTTCGTCCCCTTCGGTGGAACGAGTGGTACGTCTTTCCATGGAGAGGATTTCTGGATAGTAGCGTATTCTTTCACGACCGGCCATCCCTGCACCCAACTGTGCCATGGCTTGGCATGACCGGCAAAATGAATAATGACCTGATTCTTATAATCTTCATTCACCGGCTGTTTCTTGAACAAAGACTGCCGGTCCAAGTTGTAGAGATAGTTGTACTTCTTTTCGATATAGAGACACTTGCCATCCAGCATCTCATTATGGATATCCTGATCATGATGAGAAAGACGGTTACCTACGCGTTTTACGTTTTCCTGCGCACGGTGGACGATGTCGTCAAAGCAGCCCTGCTCCATCCATGGTCCCAGGTTCATCAACATCATACCTGCATTGAAATAACGACTCGTATGCATGCGTTTCATCTGTCCCTTTTCGTTTCTATCCGATACGACAGCAACAAGCTTATCTCCAAAGTCGAGCTCCTTCAAGTAACGAATAGAACCGCGGCACATCATATCCCCATCCAGGTAGAGCCCTCTATCTGTCAAAGGCGCCAGTGTCGGTGCTACCAGGAAACGATAGAAAAAAGCAGGATTGCCATCAGAAAGAAGGAGCGTCTTGAAAGCACTGTCATCGATCAGATGAACCTGCACAGGGCATCCTGTAATCAACGCCATTTCCTCCAAATGCTTTTTCTCTTCATCCACAAGCTGATTCACAAAGAAATGAAAGCAAAGAGGAAGATCCTTATTATGCTCACGCACCGTCAAAGCCACAACACCCATATGCGGAATATAGTCTGCTGTCCCGGTCAGCGCAATATGAAAGGCATCTTTCTCAGGCTCTCCGCCAATAAAGACCGTATCTTTCACAGCATGAAGAAGTACATTTTCCATAAGTTAATTAAACTCCTTAATCATATGAGAAAGCATACAATATAAAATGCTTTCTCAAGCATTCATATTGTATACGAACACAGCAGTAGTTGTCATTACATCAAAATTACTGTTGCTTTATGACTCACAAAATCCGTTTAAAGTAAAAAATACCAATTTATATTATACATAGAGAATCTTCCTTTTTCCATGAGAATATACGGCGCCTAAAGCATATTGCGTTTTCCGCCCTTCAAATCTTTCACTTATGAAGATTCATTTCTATGTAATGTGGTATGATAAATGCGTATATCTTAAGGAGGAATCTGAATGCTGAAAAAAGATATAGGCGAAATCCTATCTGTTCGAAATATAACTAAAAAAGATGCTGCGTGGTATTGTTTAGTTTCCATTATTTTTACAGCAGTCCTTTGGGGCTGGTTTGCATTCACCGGAATTAAATTTCTGTGGGAATGGAACCTCAGTTTAAGGGATGCTTTATTAACTTTCGTAACTATATTTTTGCTGGAACTAACTTGTGGTCAGGATATTCGCGGGCGTCTCTGGCATGCGGCATACCCCGGATTTCTTGCTTTAATGCTTGTTTTCCCTTATGTAATCGGTACTGGAAGCGGAAATCGTGACCCGGATTTCCGTCATCTTTTAAATCCATATGTTATGGAAGCACTGGGATTCTTGAGCATTTCTGTCATTACTGCATTCTGGCAGCAAAAAGCAAGACGCCCTTTATCCATCCTGATTGCCATAGGCACCTTTCTCATCACAACATTCCAAATCATTTGCGCTTTGATATATTTCTCATACTTCCTCATTTATGGCAGTACGTTTGCTACGGCTGATTTTCTTCCTTTTGTACAGACTCATCTTTCTGAAGCGATTGGATTTCTCAAATCCTTTATCAGCGTGAAGACACTTTGCCTCGGTGTTATTCTCCTTCTTGTTTTATTTGTGCCAACGATTACACTTCTTGTCCGCAACATAAAAAACGGTGGAATGTCATCCGCGAAATGGCCAAAATGGATCATTGCCCTTTCTGTTCTTCTTTTTGCAGCTGGGATCATCAATGTTCGTCATTGGATTCCACGTTCGTTTCCTGTTCTTGACTACCAATTGTCGCAGGCATACATCCACAGCATTCGTGATGCAAAAAAATTACACACTATCAATGCCGCTAAGCTGGTCTTAGCAAATGGCATAAATAATACTCTTGCATCCCGTGTTCCAGGCACTGTTCTTTTAGTCATCGGAGAGAGCGAGACAAGCGACTTAATGACTGCATTCACCCCTTCTCTTCCTGTTGATACGACGCCCTGGCTTACCTCTGAAAAAGAAAATAAAGATTTTTATCTCTTTAACCATGCTTATACCAATTTCCCAGCAACTGCTGGCGCACTCTCCATGGCTTTGACCGGTATTAATCAGTATAACGAAAAAGAAATTGGTCAGGTTGTCACACTGCTTGATGTTGCTAAGAAAGCAGGTTACGACACCTGGTGGATCAGCAATCACCGTCAGTTGGGAGCCGGCAACCCTAGTGTGGATCTCGTTTCATCCGGTGCTGATCATACGTTATGGACTACACATGCCGAAGGAGCTGATATTGATCTCATTTCTCTCCTTAAAAAAGTACCGAGAAACGGCAATCATTTTATAGTCCTTCATCTCATGGGCAGCCATGCTAAATACGACAGCCGCATTCCTGACGACTGGCCCTATCTGTCTCTTCCCGGCGCTGATGAAACGGAGAATGATTATGCAACAACTGTAGATTATACAGATTATGTTCTCAAAAATATCTTCAACTACTCGAAAGAAAATCTTCATATGACAGCCATGGCTTATCTTTCCGATCATGGAGAAGATATGAAATATGGTCACGGTGAAGGGCACGTCACATGGTCTATGCTGCACATTCCTTTATTTTTCTATTTATCCCCTGAGTATGAAACTGCTTTTCCGAATACGGCCAAAGCACTTCGTAATAACAGAGAAAAGATTTTTACCAATGATCTTCTCTTTGATACCATGTGTGGTCTTATCCAAGCACCAAATAATGACTATTCTCCCACGTATGATCTCACCTCCCCTCTTTATTCTTTAAACGCAGATCAGGCTTTGGCAGTAAATGGAAAATGGATTGTAGCAAATGATCCATCCCTGCACGATATAAAGTGAAATAAAAAACGGACGAGCCTTTCCGGGTTCGTTCGTTTTTTTGTTTCATTTATCCCCGCCTTTGCTATAATTAAATCACCATGGGAAGATTATATCTTTCCTTCATCAGGAGGTTCATATGGCTGACAGTTCATTTTCATATACATCCATCTTCAGAGGAAAGACATTGATGGTCGTCATCCCTCATGAGGATGATGAAATCAACGTTGCCGGATCAACGATTCACGGCGCCATTCTGGAAGGGGTTCACGTTATCTGCGTTTTCTCCACATGGGGCGATGATTTATATACGCCAGATATCCGGAGGAGAGAAGCTGTAAAGGCACTGAAAACATTAGGCGTCAAGGAGGATGATGTCATATTCCTTGGCTATCCGGATGGAGGGCGTTATGGGGAATCTGACCCTTACATATACGGTCTAAATGAACCAATTACCGTTCGCGGCCGCCATGAAACGTACGGGACAAAAGCTGCTCCTGATTTCTGTATGGCAGCACATGGATTCCACCGTCCTTTCACGCGGGAAGGCATGATTCAGGATATGGAAGATGTCGTCCTTGCTCATAAGCCGGATGCCATTCTCTGCATTGATTATGACGTCCATCCGGATCATCGTGCCTGTTCGGCTGCCTTCGAGACAGCTATGGGACGGATCCTTCAGCGCCCGGGAAATGAATATTTCCCTGTCATTTTCAAAGGATTTGCTTATAAGACCGCTTTTGAATCCGTACCGGATTTCTATGCGCCTCACATGCTGTCCACCGTTTTCGCACGGGATAATCTTCCCGAACCTTCCTGGGAAACGTCAAATCCTGCCTATGCATGGGATGAGAGAATCAGGCTTCCTGTTCCCGAGGAATGCAGAAGGCCTCTTCTTTCTGATAACCTCATTCATAAGGCTTTTTGCTGTCACGTATCACAAAAAGGCTACCGATATGCCGCTAAGGTCGCCAATGGTGATCAGGTCTTCTGGAAACGCCGCACGGATAATCTCTCCATGCAGGCTGCTGTTTCAGCATCCTCTGGAAATATCAAGTATCTGAATGACTTTCTCCTTCTGGGCAGTTCAGACATGGCAAAGCCCGCCATGCCGATGGATGACTGCCTCTGGGCACCTCCCGAAGATGACAAAGTAAAAACCTGCCGCCTTACATTTACCCATCCGGTGACCATCCGCGAAGCGGTTCTCTATGGGAACATTGATACGGAAAGCCGCATCCTTGACGGTACGCTTCGGTTCAGTACAGGATATGAATTCCGCACAGGACCATTCCGAAAGAACGGCCTCCCTAATGACTTTTCCATCGAAGTGCAGAAATCTGTAGACTGGGTGGAATTTACCATCAATGAAGCAGAAGGATCCACTCCTGGTCTCACGGAACTTGAACTCTATGAAGAAGAAGATACTGCTTCAATGATCCATATTCTTGCCGATGGAAACTTTGCTTATGACTGGACCGTTTGGCCTGGTGAAAAGCCCAAGATTTCTGCATGGACTTATGGCTCGGATGATGATGTATCCTGGGAAATGAACGGAAGTCCATCAAGCATCGGGCAAATCCAAGAAGAGCTGAATCGACTAAAGAAACCGATTACCATCTGTGCTTTTCTTACAGAGCATCCAGACATTTGGGATGAAGCCGTTTTTGCTCCGGGCTCTTCCGCTGCTCTCCGCTCTTTACGTTTCCATCAGAAACTGGATCGTTGGAAAAATACATTTGAAAGGTTCCGCCAGAAATCTCAGCATCATGCACTCCGTAATCTATACGCAGGTCGAGTATCTTTCGAACGTCTACCTGCTGACGGGGGACACCCTCTACCGCAATTCGGCCCGCCGGGGCATGGAGTACATGCTCTCGGCGCAGTACCCCAACGGGGGCTGGCGGGGCTGGGACGCCGACGCCGTGACGTTCAACGACGGCATCATCTACGGCGTGCTTTCGACGTGGAACGAGGTCCTCTCCGGAAACCCCCACTATGCGTGGGTCGGCGATGACCTGAAAGCCCGTATCCGGGCCTCGTGGGACCGGGGCATCGACCTGATCCTCAAAACCCAGTGGGTGCAGGACGGCGTGAAGACCGTCTGGGCGCAGCAGTACGACCACGAGACGCTGCAACCCGTGAAGGCCCGGGCTTATGAACTCCCCGCGCTGTCGGCCGGCGAGAGCGCCGACATCACGATGCTGCTCATGCGTATCAAAAACCCCTCGCCCGAGGTCGTCGAGGCGGTCGAGTCCGCGGCCGCATGGTTCGACCGGACGAAAATCACGGGTAAAAAGGTCGTGACGGTTCCGGTGCCCGAGGGGCTGGCGGAGGACCGGAAGATCCGGAAAGACCGGGTCGTGGTCGACGATCCCGAAGCCGCGCCCATGTGGCCGCGTTACAGCGAATTGTCCGACAACCGCCCCTTCTTCGCCACGCGCGAGGGGAAGAAGGTCTACGACCTGCGCGAAGTCCCCGCCGAACGGCGCGTGGGCTACTCGTGGTACGGTACGTGGGGCAACAAGGTGCTGAAAAAATATCCCGAATGGCTTCGCCGCCTGACGGAGAAAAAGTGACGGAGCCATGCGGCGCGGATTCGCCGCATGCGTTCTTTTTCGGAAACGGGCCGTTGCGGTCCGTTTTTTTATTACCTTTGCGGGGCCGAACCGGAAGCCAGTGCAGCCGGACCCGGTTCGGACGTTTTTTCACTTTTAACCCAAATTTCAAACAAATGGAAAACATCCAAACAAAGCAGTACCCCTGCTTCAAGCGTTGGAGTCGCAAAAACTGGTCGGTTTTTGCCAGCCTCCACCGTTATGTGACTATCGGGGTCCTCTCTGTCGGGATGTCGATCCTGCTGCTTGCGACGCAAGGTGCGTCCGCGCAGACTGCCGACACGACCGCTGTCCTCAAGACATTGCGGATACGGGAAGTCGGCGTCACCGGGAGTCAGACGGCTCCCGCGCGCAACGCCCAGTCGCACACCCCGCTTTTCGACCGGAAAGCCCAGGCCCCGGCGCCTGTCCAGACTCTGGAAGCCGCCCTGCGCCTTGCTCCTTCGGTCGATGTCCGCGAACGCGGAGGCAAGGGAACGCAGGCCGACATCTTCATCCGGGGAGGCTCTTTCGACCAGACCATGGTCCTTCTCAACGGCATTGATTTCACCGATGCCCGCACCGGGCATCAGTCCCACGCGCTGCCCGTCGACCTCGACTGCATTTCGGCCGTCGAACTGATCGACGGCGTTCCGGGCGTCGGAGCCTACGCCGGTGCGGTGAACATCCGCACCGCGCCGCTGCGGCCCACCTACCTGCGCCTCGAAGCCTCGGGCGGCCAGTACAGCTATGGCTACGGGAATCTTTCGGGCGCGGTGAGTGCGGGACGCTTCTCGGTGCTCGGCGCGGCTTCGTACCGCCGCAGCGACGGCTACCGGCACAATACCGATTTCTCCAACTACAACGCATTCGTACGGGCGACCTACGACGGCGGGCGGGCCGGGTTCTTCGACTTGCAGGCCGGGTGGCAGGACCGCGATTTCGGCTCCAACGGTTTCTATGCGGCCTACAATCCCGACCAGTGGGAGCATACCGCTACGGCCCTGGGGTCGCTGCGGTGGCTGAAAACCGCAGGCCGCTTTTCGCTGGGGGCCGCCGCGAGCTACCGCAAGAACTTCGACCGCTACGACTGGACGCGCGGCACGGCGATGAACCGCCACAACACGGACAATGTCGGAGCGAAGCTCTGGGCCGACTGCGACTGGGCGGCGGGCGTTACCACCGTGGGCGGAGACTATGCTTTCAACCACATTTACAGCACCAATCTGGGTGACAAGCTTTCGGTTCCCGAAGGCCATTACACCCATGCCAAGGCGCGCCACACGGGCAACCTGTGGCTGCGGCACGCCAAGCGGTGGCGGCATTTCGACGCGGCGGCTTCGGCGGGCGTGAGCCTCACGCCCTACGGCACTTCGGCCCTGTGGAGCCTTTCGGCGGGCTATGCCCCCGCGGCCGGGCTGCGCCTCGAAGCCGGGGCGTGGCAGTCGATGCGCCTGCCGACCTTCACGGACCTCTACTACACCTCCCCGGCGCAGATCAACAACCTCGATCTTACGCAGGAACACGCAGTCACATACCGACTTGGCGTGGATTACCTCAAGCGGAGCTGGAACCTTTCGGCGCAAGCCTATTACCGCTCCGGGCGCGACATCATCGACTGGGTCTGGCGCGAGGACATGGGCAGCAAGTGGCATTCCGAACAGACGAGCAGCCTCGATACCTTCGGGATCGAACTCGCGGGCGGCTATACGGTTTCGGAAGGCTTCCTGCGCCGCGTGACGCTCTCGTACGGCTACATCACGACCGACCGGAACGCGGACGTCATCGCCAAAAGCGCGATGGATTTCATGCGTCACAAGGCGGCATTGGCCGTGGAGGTGCATTTCCTGCGGCGGATGTCGCTTGCGCTGACCGGCTCGGTCTACGACCGCAACGGCAGCTATACGCATTACCCCGAACCGGGCAACGCCTCCCTTAACGAAGAACGCGACTACAAGCCCTATTTCCTGCTCGACGGACGTCTCCAGTGGGAGAAGGGCATCTGCCGCCTTTATGTCGACGCCACGAACATCACCGACACGCGCTACTGCGACATCGGCGGAATCCGCCTGCC
>OGXM01001973.1_pt1 | contig 10459 bp, 9 predicted proteins | sample 1576271 | NCBI WGS metagenome assembly OGXM01 (sample SAMEA3541579, study PRJEB24748) | human gut metagenome | biome: human gut; feature: human-associated habitat; material: faeces | place: China | collected 2012 | reverse complement strand
CAGCGCGCTCCAGAGCCTGCTCCATGTTGTCGATCTTCTCGCCGTCACGGGCCTGGATGTGGTTGATGATGATCTGAGCGGTGAAGGCGCGGCGCACGGACCAATCGGGGTTGGCCTCCTGCAGGGCGTCCTCAATGCTCTTGATGTCGGCTACGCGGCTGTCGTTGAAGGAGGTGCCGAAGGACACCACCAGCAGCTCCTTCTCGCCGATCTCGTCCTGGTTGCGGGGATCGTCCTTGGACGCGTCACCGGTGTCCAGACCGAAATAGTCGGGGCTGGCTTCCTCGCCCTCCACCAGTGCCTTCTGGGCGTCGGTCAGGGCGTCCCAAGCGGCCTTGGCAGCCTCACACTGGGCGTCGGTCTCCTCGGTGCGCGCCTGCACGTAGATGGCGTCGATCAGCGCGGCGACCTCGTCGGCGGCGGCCTGATCAGCATCGGCGGTGGGCGCATCGCTGTTGTCCTTGGTGTCGACGGTGGCCTGATTGGCCTCGGTGGTGGACACATTGTTATCCTTGGTGTCGTCGGCAACGTCCTTGTTGCCGCAGGCGGTCAGCATGCTCATCAGCATCACTGCCGCCATGAGAAATGCAAGTGCTTTCTTCATGGGGAACTACCTCGTTTCAAAAAATGTTCTGAAAGAATATAAAAGCGGCTGTGTCTCACACAGCCGCCCTCGGTGCTTCTTACTACATATACATCCATGCGGCTACTCCGCATCGGATCATAAGTTCGTAGGAAAACCAACCCGTTGGCAGCAGGCTTGAGATTCCACACACAGGCAGGTCTCCTGACTTCGTTCATCACGGCATTGCCCTTCCCGGTTTCCCAGTGGATTGCAAGGCCGCTCCCGTACACAGTGACTGCATCGCTCCGGATTCCCACCGGATTCCCTTTTCATCTGCTCTTGAGCAGACACCTCTGTGCTACAACTTTATATTTTTTTCAGACAGTGGGATTATATCACATTTTGTCGAATTGTCAATCCGTTTTGATGGTGGGGCTGTCTAAAATCTGATGTGGGATTTTCTCGTTTAGGGCTGTTCGGAGAAAAGCGGTCGCTGTAAAGTTTTATATGGGATTTCGAAACAGGAGAAAATTTTCCTCCCTAAAAAGCGCAGTTTTCTTGAGTAGGTGCGGTGTTTTTCAGAAAGCTGGGCAGATGCCACGGAAGAATGCTTTGCTTCCAGCCCGGAGCTGCGTGAAGTGGCGCCGGACCACTTTGTGGCCTGTCACCGTGTAAAGTGACGCATACATGTCTATCATGACAGAACCATCCAGGGACGAGAAAAAAGTTCTCGTCCCTGGATGCTTTTTATCAGAAACAGGAGGCAGCTATGTTATTCGGATTGACCGATTATCTGCCGGAGGCGGTACTGACCGTCGGCGACAACCTTGAATTTCTCATTCGTATTCTTGTGGTGGAGCTGTTTGGCTTCCTCATCGGACTGGAGCGTTCCAAACGCCAGAAGGACGCCGGAATCCGCACGCACTGCATCATCGCCGTAACGTCGGCTGTTATCATGATCCTGTCGAAATACTGTTTTGTGGATCTGGTGGACTTGGGTATCGCCGGGCGTAATTCCGATCCCGGCCGTATGGCGACACAGGTGGTCAGCGGCATCTCCTTTCTCGGAGCAGGCGTGATCTTCCGTGACCGGAACTCCTCGTCAATCAAGGGCCTCACCACGGCCGCAGGCATGTGGGCGACTTCTGCTATCGTTTCCCCGTGGGCAACGACGCCCTTGTGGCGCAGGAGCTCAGCGTCCGCATCGCGGATACACCCGAAATGCAGAAATACATCCGTCAGTTCGTCAAAAGCCACGGCGGCCACATCGAATGCAGTGATGCCGTGCGGGAAGGCAATGTGCTGGAACTGGAGCTCACCGTCCGCTGCCGCCAGCCCATCATACAGGACGAGGGTTTGGATCTGATCGCCAGAAATCCCGGTATTCTGCGCATCAGTATCTAGCGGGAGGTACGAGAGGAAAAACGATGAAAAAAGCGATTGGATATGTATACGTCATTGCGGCAGCTGTTTGCTGGGGCTTTTGGGGGCTGTTCAATCGGGTCCTCACGGCGGCAGGGGTGTCGCTGCTGAACATGATGCCGCTGCGCTTTGGCGGCACAGCGATCCTGTTTACGGTATTTTGCATGATGTTCAAGCAGCAGGTATTTCACATCAAGCTGCGCCACCTGCCCATTTTCCTCGGCAGCGGTCTGATCAGTATGCTGCTGGTTTTGTGCGGCTGTGCGCTGGTCAGCGGTATTGTGGGTAGCGACGTGGGTATTTCACTGGAGGGCCTGCTGATGGGGCTCGCCTCCGAGTTGTGCTATGGCGGCTATACTATCTTCACCCATTATGGGATGCGGTATTGCGATTCGTTTACCATGGCGTATTGGACGTTCCTGATTGCCGGGATCGCTTCACTGTTTCTGGCGGACGGGCCGGCGCTGCTGTCGGCGTTGGCTGAGCCGCGGACGGGCCTTGCTGCGCTTGGACTTATGGTCATGGGGACAGCCCTTCCGTTTACGCTGTATACCAAGGGATTGGAAACCGTGGAAAGTGGGAAAGCGGCGATCATAGCTAATATTGAGCCGGTAATGTCGGCGGTCATTGGCGTAACGGTGTTTCAGGAGACCTTGGGTTTGTGGACATTGGTCGGCATCGTTTTAGTTTTGTCCGGTGTGGTGGTGCTGGCCTGTGAAAAGGAGCCGGATAAATAGCGCCGGAGTGGGGTAATCACTGGCGGGAAGGTCACCTCTGAGTAAACATAGTATCAGATTATTATGTTTTTTTCATAGCCTGAAGTCCTAAAAGAAATTGTTTACATACATAGGGGCAGACTTTATTAAAAACCAATACACCTTTAATACGCACGTAATACGCATTGTTTCCGTAATACGCTTTTAATACGGAGATAATGCGTATTACGTTTTTGGCCGCGTTCTCTTTTAGTTCTGTATTTAGATGCTTTTATATTGACAATTACAACATATTGTGGTATATAAAAATTATTCAGTTATTTGTGCACTGCCCTAATGGGGTTTCCGAATGCGTTTCGGATCGCACACGTTGTTAAGTTTGTACTTGAGGAGCGTCACGCTCCCGTTTGAGATTAGGGCCATTGCGCCCTCGTATTTCAATGACTATGCTGTGAGAAGTTTTTCTCGCGGCAGTTTCCACCTGTACATTTCTCTGCCGCCGTACTACACTGAACGTGTACTTAAGGCATCAAGCATTTAGGTCGAGGCAGAGCAGGCACGGGTGGAAAGCATTATCAACAGCTTTTCGCTCTGATTAAGAACCCGAAGTATGTCAAAATGGACCCTCCCAGAAAAACGGGGCGGTCATCAGAATTGAACAATACTGCAAACGCAGGAAGGATCGTAAGAAGCCGAAACGGCAGGAAGATTCTTCCTGCGTTTTTGCTTACCGTTTTTGTCGCGGCACTTGCCACCGCCGCGATACCGCAGGAAAAGAAAACGCGCCGAAATTACTTCGATGCAGATCAGGAAAAAGAATCTTTGTAAAAAGCCGTTGGGACGATACGGCAGGAAAATCGTCAAGGGAGAGGCAAGCTCCCGCCCTGTATGCCGCAGTCAGAGTGCGGCGCCGGTCATACGGGGTATCGCGCACCCCTTGATTCGTCGCCGGACGGATCACAGGACACCGGCGGAGCCTTCCGCAGCCGAGTTCAGCGGCCTGGTGTCCGCCACCGCTCCATTGGAGCAGGGCACATTTGTCCCATGTGGCAGCGTACTGACCTGGCACAAGTAAAGAGAGACAGACACACAGGCAAGCCGCGAAAAGCACGCAATACCAAGTCTTTCCGCCTGCGGCAGTCTATTCTTTCTGCGGAGATGCGCCGGAAACGGCTCTCCTTGCCAATGGGTGAAGTGCGCCCAGCTGAACACGACTACGATTACAAGGAGCTTTTTTGATATGACCACAAAAGGCATTTACCACACCCTCGTCACCCAGTTGGACAAGCTGGCGCGGCATAACCGACAGGGCAGCTTCCGCACGAAGGATCGCTACTATGAGGCGGTCAAGCGTTTCTGCTCCTACCTCGCTGTCCACTACCATCTGCAAAAGCTGGAGAACATCAGTGGCAAGCATCTGGTGAGCTACGTCCTCTATTTGCAGGCGCAGGGCAAGTCCGCCAGCACCGTCAAAACCGACCTCTCCGCCATCCGATTTTTCCACGATAAGATGTCCCGCCCCCGCTACACACTGCCGAGCAATGAAGAGTTGGGCGTTGCCTTGGAACGCCGTCGCTTCGGACAGCAGGATCGTACATGGACAAATTCGGAGTTCGGCAAGCTGATTGGCCGCGCCATGGCAGAGGAACGGCAGGACTACATCCTCGCCCTGTATTTGGCTCGCTACGCCGGGCTGCGTATCCACGAGTGCTTTCGCATGGACACCGCCGCAGCGGAGCGTGCGCTGCGGGAAAACGCCCTCACCGTGAAAGGCAAGGGCGGTAAGGTGCGTATCGTCCCCATCGAGGACGACCGTATCATCATGATGCTAGAACGGCTGCTGGACAAAACGGAGCGCGGACACAAGCTGCTGGTGCCGGATGGCATCCCCACCGACCGGGCTATCAATGGCATGCAGCAGTTTATCCTCCGCAACCGTGACGCTATCTGTGACCCTACAGCGCCGGACAGGCGCATTACCTTCCATGGACTGCGGCACACCTCCGCCGCTGAAAAGTACACATCCCTCGTCGATGGCGGCATGACGCCGTTGGATGCCCATTTCACTGTGTCCCGCCTGTTGGGACACGAGCGGCCCGACGTGACGGACATCTATCTGGCGTCCGTGAAGGGAGGGACTGCCCGTGGAGAATAAGTATCGCGACCTGCATGACCTCCCCATGACATTGCGGGTGGAGGACTTGATGCCCCTCCTCGGCATTGGCCGCAACACCGCCTATGAGCTGATCCGCAGCGGACAGATACGAAGCGTCCGCATTGGGCGGCAGATACGCATTCCGAGAGATGCCCTGCTGGAGTTCCTGCGGAAGTAAAGATCTTTGCCACAGAAATAAAACTTGCACAACAGCCGCGCGGAATATATCATGGAGATGGTACATTCCGCGCGGCGGAAAGGAGCGTATATGCCGCGTATAAAAACAGGAAAAGGAGCCGGCGGTGCCGGCTCTATCAGAAAAATCACAACAACAAGGAACGGGAAAACCTATACCTACTGGCAGGGCCGCTACACGGAGGGCTTCGACCCCAGCACGGGCAAGCAGATCCAGCGCAGCATCACCGGAAAGACGCAGAAGGAAGTGGCGCAGAAGCTGAAGCAGGTAACGCTGGATATCGACAACGGTGTGTATCATGCGCCGTGCAAGCTGACATTGGCCCAATGGCTGGAGATATGGTTAAAGACCTACTTGGGCGGCGTGAAGCCCAGAACGGCACACATCTACAAATCCGATATCAGGCTGCACATTCTGCCAGCGTTGGGTGCGGTGCGGTTGGAGGCATTGAACGCACCAATGATACAGGCCTTTTACAACGCGATGGGAGAGCCGTCCGAGCAGAATCCGGAAGGTCTTTCTGCGAAAACGGTGAAGAATGTCCACGGCGTTCTCCACAAAGCACTTCAGCAAGCGGTACTGATCGGCTATCTGCGATACAACCCTGCCGATGCCTGCATCCTGCCGCGGATAGAGCGCAAAAAGATCAAGCCCTTTGACGATGCGCAGATCACCGCGTTTCTGACCGCTATACAGGGAAACCGTTTTGAAACGCTGTTCATCCTGACACTGTTCACCGGTATGCGTGAGGGCGAGGTATTGGGATTGACGTGGGACTGCATCGACTTTCACACAGGTATCATCTCTGTGGAAAAGCAAATGCAGCTGCATCAGGACAAGGGGAGCAAGGGCTATGAGCTTGTTTCTCCAAAGAATGGCCGAAGCCGTACCATCGCCGTGGCACAGACTGTCCTTGCCCAGTTGCAGCAGCAGCGCCGATGGCAAATGCAGCAGAAGCTTCTGTTGGGCAGTGACTGGCAAAATCCGGAGGGTCTGGTCTTTACCAACGAGTTCGGGACGCACCTGACAAAGCCGACAGTCTACCGCGAGTACAAGCGCATCGTTGCAGCCATGGGTTGTCCCAATGCCCGTTTCCACGACCTGCGTCACTCCTACGCAGTCGCCGCGATCCGCGCCGGCGACGATATCAAGACGGTGCAGGGTAATCTGGGTCACGCCACAGCGGCCTTTACGCTGGACGTATACGGCCATGTGACTGACCAGATGAAGCGCGAAAGTGCCGACCGCATGGAGCGTTTTATCCGTACAGTTTCCGCCGGTTGACCCAATAAGGCTAAAAATAAGGCTAAAACCTGCTTTCGGGCATGAAAAAACTCCCGAAACACCTGTGTTTCGGGAGCTTTATCTGGAGGTGACACCCGGATTTGAACCGGGGAATGAGGGTTTTGCAGACCCTTGCCTTACCACTTGGCTATGTCACCATTTTGATCGGCAACACCACTGAGGTGTAACGTCCGAGGGACATTATACAATACCTTGCGGCGGTTGTCAAGGGAAAAGGCAAATTTTCCTGTGAATAAATTTTTTGTCAAAGAAAGGACGACCTTGCGGCCGTCCTTTCTCGGTTACGAGCTGATTTTTACCACATTCTGGAAGTAATAGACCCCCATGCCGTCGGTGTGCAGGCCGGTGAAGGTGTCCCGCAGCAGCCACGTATACGTCTCGTTATACAGGGGCATCACATAGCCGCTGTCCAGCAGCATGGTCTCCGCGTCCGCCAGATAGGCGTCCCGCGCCTCGTCGCTGCTGGAGTTGGCAGCGGTGCGGATCAGCATATCGTAGGCGTTGGAGTAATACTGGCCGTAATTCTCCAGCTGGCTGCTGCTGAAGCGGTTCAGGTAGCTCAGCGCCGTGTTGCGGTCGCCGTTGACGCTGGTCAGCGCCAGCGAGAACTCGCCGCTTTTCAGGGTGGTCATCATATCCTCCGGCGCCACGGCACGGACGGCGATGCGGATGTTCAGCTTTTCGCGCCAGACGGTTTGCAGCGCCTGGGCCACCTTGGCGTTTTCGGCGGTATTTTCGTACAGCAGCGTCACCGTGTTCATATGCTCCAGCGTGGTGGGGGTATAACCGGCGCTGCGCAGCAGCTCCGTCGCCTGCTGGCACCGCTGGTCGTATTTCTCCGGATCGTTGTCGATGGCCGGGCCGTTGGCCTGACGGAAGGACTCGCCCTGAGAGGTGGTGATACCGTCGGGGATCAGGCCGTCGGCGGCGCGGAACACCTCATCCTCCCCGCCAACCAGCTCCGCCAGTGCGCTGCGGTCGATCACCATGGACATGGCCTGACGAACGCTCTCGCTGAGGTTGGTGGCCATCTGGTTCACCAGCACGGTTTTGACCACGGAGGAGGAGGCCTCCACCGCGCCCTCCGCCGCTCCGGCGTCCAGCACGAAGTCCACGTCGCCGCTGTCATACAGCGCCATGGCGTCGGCGGAATTGGCGGCATAGACGAACTCCAGCTGATCGGGGCCAAGGCGCCGGGCGTCATAGTACTTCTTGGCGGCGCTGGCGTTCAGGCCGTCCGCCGTCATGGACGAGACGGCGTAGGGGCCGTTGGTCAGCAGCGTGGCGGAGGACAGCGACCAGTCGGGCCGCTGCGTCGGTTCGGTATCATCGGCCGTGTCAGCGGTGTCGCCCTCCCCCTCCGGCGTCTGGGTGACGCTGGCGCGCACCGGCATGGTGGACACCGCCGTGCACACCACCGGCAGGAAGTAGGAGCAGTGACCCTCGATGACCACCACAAGGGTGCGGTCGTCGCTGGCCCAAACCTGCAAGGCCGCCGGGTCGCCGGCCACCGCGTCGGCATAGCCCGCCACCATGTTCAGGATGGAAGCGTGGGGGGAGTTGGTCTCCGGATCCACCAGACGCTGCCAGGCGTAAACGAAGTCGCCCGCCGTGACCTTCTGGCCGTCCGACCAGTAGATATCATTGCGGAGGGTGAAGGTATACGTCTCGGTGCCGTCCATGTTGTCGGTATAGGTATAGCTGGCGGCCTGCGCGGGGGTAAGGGCACCGGCGGTGTTGATCTTCATCAGATTTTCAAACAGCTGGGCGTCCACGGTCTTTTCCGTTTCGGTGACGGCCAGCGCCGGATCCAGCGTGTGGGGCGCGTCCACCAATGCGGCGCGGACGGTCATATGCTCCGGCTCCGCTTCGCCGCAGGCGGCAAGCGTCAGCGCCATGCACAGCGCCAGAAGCAAGGCGAGTAGTCGTTTGGTAGGTTTCATGGGTTTTCTCCTCTTTGTTGGGGCTATGTCATTGCGAGGAGCGAAGCGACGCGGCAATCCGTTTCTTTCCCGTCAGGTAAGGATACGGATTCCCACGCCAGTCTGCTGACTGGCTCGGAATGACATTTCAAGTGGGCAAGGGGGTTCTTTTTACCGATCGTAGGGGCCGATACATGGCGGCTTTATATCTCACTCCGCTACCACTTCGCCGTTCTCCGTCAGCTTGGCGGAAACGATGGGGCTGCGGGTGTTGCGCTTGATATCGTCCAGCCGCATACGGCTGGGGAAGTCGCTGAGCAGCGTATAGGCCACGCCGTGGCGCTTGGCACGGCCTGTCCGGCCGATGCGGTGAATGTAGTACTCGTTCTCCTCCGGCACATCGTAGTTGAACACGGCATCCACGTCGTCCACGTCGATGCCCCGGCTGGCTACGTCGGTGGCCACGAACACCCGGAGCTTGCCGTCCCGGAACTGCTGCATGACGGCCTCACGCTTGCTCTGGGGAATGTCGCCGTGGATGCACTTGGCGTCCACGCCCCGCATTTGCAGGAACTTGGTGAGCCGCTCGGTGTTGCCCTTGGTGTTGCAGAAGCAGATCACCCGGTCATAGCCCTCGTGCTCCAGGATTTTGGCGATGGCGTCCACCTTGCCGTCGGAGGGCACCTCGATACGGTATTGTAGGATATCGGGCTTGTTCTCCCTGGTGGCCTGGACGGTGATCTCCTCGGGGTCACGCTGATAGACCCAGGAAATATCCATCACCTCACGGGAGATGGTGGCGGAGAACATGCCCAGATTCTCGCGGCTGGGGATCTTGTCCAGAATGCGGGTCACGTCGTGGATGAAGCCCATGTCCAGCATGCGGTCGGCCTCGTCCAGCACCACGGTCTTGACGGCCTTCAGCACCACGGTGCGGCGCTTCATATGGTCGCTGAGACGGCCCGGCGTGGCCACCACGATCTGGGGCTTGCGCTTCAGGGCGTTGATCTGCTTGCCGATGGGCTGGCCGCCATACAGGCACACCAGCCGCACGCCCTCGTGATACACGGCGATATCCCGCATTTCGTCGGTGATCTGCATGGCCAGCTCGCGGGTAGGCGCCATGATGACAGCCTGTACCTCCTCGCTGTCCGGATCGATCTTTTCAATGATGGGAATGCCGAAGGCCATGGTCTTTCCGGTGCCGGTAGGGGCCTTGGCGATCACGTCCCTGCCCGCCATCATGGGCGGAATGCAGCCGGCCTGTACCGGCGTGGATACGGTATATCCCTTGTTGCGGATAGCCCGCAGCGTGGCCTCGGACAGGCCGAAGCTCTCAAAATCCACCCCCTGGGTGATTTCCATAGCGTTTTCCTCTTTTTTCTCAAAAATTTCAATCATTTTTATTATATCACGGCTGTCAAGATGGGGCTGCGCTCCCCTGCCCTGCCGGTGGGATTGGCACATATACCAGCAATTTGCCCAAAATCGGGGCGGATATTTGTACGTATCTGTGACGAAGCTTTGCTTGAAAGCGGCGGCCATAGCTGGTATACTGAATATGTATACGGCGCACCGCCGGCGGAACCTATCCTTCTAGCGGCTTTTTACAGGGACGTAAAAAGCCATACCACTTTCCCTACCGGCACTGGGACAAGCGGCGGCGCGTCGCAGAGACAGGAAACACAACGAGGAAAGAGAGGTTCCAACATGAAGAAAACGATCACCGCCCTGCTGTGTCTGGTCATGGTCCTGTGCCTGACGGCTGTGGCATGGGCGACAGGCGCACCGCCAGCACCCACTGAGGATGATATCATAGCACTGGCAAAGGGGAAGGTACAGGTCAGCTGCGAAGAGCTGAAGGTTTCTGGCGATTACACACAGGGCACCCGCCACGGCAGCCAAACCTACGACCTGGCCGCAGGCACCTTCTCCACAGAGGGCTCCACGGTAGATGACATCGACGGTAAGTATACCTATACCTTCCAGTTTACGGATGCAGACCCTTACATTGACCGGTTCCAGCAGGATACGGGGTATGCGCATATGAATGCTTCCTTCTTCACCACTATCACGCTGGAATACGACAGCCATAGTGGGAAATGGCAGCTGGAAAACAATGGCATAATCGAGATCAAGGTGCGTTCCTGCAGCACCGTTGCTATGCCCGACCCCCCC
>OGXM01001970.1_pt1 | contig 10472 bp, 9 predicted proteins | sample 1576271 | NCBI WGS metagenome assembly OGXM01 (sample SAMEA3541579, study PRJEB24748) | human gut metagenome | biome: human gut; feature: human-associated habitat; material: faeces | place: China | collected 2012 | reverse complement strand
CTCGCACTCCTCAGAGCGGACCTAACAAGAACAAGCAGATGTTTTACGCGCACGATGGGGAGTTTGCCCGTCTGGCCGGGCCGGATAAAACCGGCAGGGCGGTGGCGGCGTCCGATTTTGCCGTCCGGCACGGCTGCACGGTCGTGCGCAAAGGGCCGGAGACGGTCTGCGCATTCCCCGACGGGGACGCGGCGGTGCTGCGTGTCGGCAACCCCGGCATGGCCAAGGGCGGCAGCGGCGATGTATTGGCGGGCATGCTCGGTGCGCTGCTGTGCCAGATGCCCGCGCGCGACGCGGTGCAGACCGCCGTCTGGCTGCACGGCCGGGCGGGCGATCTCTGCGCCGGGCGCATGGGCGAATATGCGATGAACCCGACCGATGTGATCGCGGCCCTGCCGGAGGTCACAAAACCCATCATCCGATAGGAGGCAGTATGCAGCGCAAAGCGATCGCTGCACTGATGATAAGCCTGCTGCTGTTGTCCGCGTGCGGACACGGCGCGGGAGAACAGACGTTTGAAGCCTTTCGTGACACGCTCACGGGCAAGCTCGTCACCGTGACGGCGCAGGTGCGCGTCCAGCGCGGTGACACGGTCACGGACTACACGCTCACCTGTCAGGAGCTGCCGGACGGCTATGACCTCACGGTCACGGCGCCGGAGCAGGCGGCCGGTGTCACGGCCCATCTGCGCGACGGGGCGAGTACGCTCGCCTTTGATGACATTATCCTCCCGGCAGGCGACCTCAACGGCGCGGGCCTGACGCCGCTGACGGCGCTGCCCTATGTGGTGCAGGCCATCCGCAGCGGCTATGTGGACCTGACGTGGACGGAGGACGGGCTGCAGGTCGTGCAGCTCATCACGGACGATCATACCGCCGTGCGTCTGTATCTGGACGGCACGGTGCCGCAGTGCGCGGAGCTGTCGGTCGACGACACGCTCTGTCTGCGCTGCACCATGGAAAACTGGAATCTGGAACAAGGAAGTATGAACGATGAATCGCAAGATCCGAACCTGGGTAGAGATCAGTCTCAATGATCTGGAACACAATTATCGTGAGATCAGCAGCCGCCTGCCGGACGGCTGCCAGATGCTCGGCGTCTGCAAGGCCAATGCCTACGGCCACGGCGCGGTGCGCGTGGCGCAGCGGCTGCAGCGGGCGGGCTGCCAGTGGGTGGCCGTCAACTGCTATGACGAGGCCGAGGAGCTGCGCGCCGCCGGCGTGACGATGAACATCCTGCTGCTCGGCCCGCAGTCGGCAAACATCGCGGTCGATCTGGCCACGCTCGGCGTGACGCAGTCGGTCGGCAGCATCGAATATGCGCGCGAGCTCAACCGCTTTCTCGCCGGCACCGGCCTGCGGCTGGACGCGCACATGAAGCTCGAGACCGGCATGGGCCGCACGGGCTTTGACGTGCATGATGACAGCCACCTCGACGAGATGATCGAGGCGCTCTCGCTGCCGCACCTGAACTTCACGGGCGTGTTCACGCACTTTGCCGTCTCGGACGAAAACGGCGACCCGTACACGCAGCTGCAGTTTTCGCGCTTTACGCACGCGATCGAGCGCATGGAGCAGGCGACCGGCCACCGTTTCGCCATCCGCCATTGCGCCAACAGCGGCGCCGTCATCAACTATCCCGAGATGCACCTCGACATGGTGCGCCCCGGCCTGCTGCTCTACGGCGTGTTCCCGGCCAAGGAGACCGGCGGGCTCGACCTGCGCCCGGCCATGTCGCTCTACAGCCGCGTGTCCGATGTGACGCATCACCACAAGGGCGACACGATCAGCTACGGCCGCACGTTCACCTGCCCGCGGGATATGCGCCTGGCCGTGCTGCCGGTCGGTTATGCCGACGGGCTGCTGCGCAGCCTCTCCGGCAAGGGCGACGTGCTGCTGCACGGTCAGCGCGCGCCGCAGGTCGGCCGCATCTGCATGGATATGTGCATGGTAGACGTCACGGACATCCCCGAGGTGCAGCCCGGCGACGTGGCCACGATCTTCGGCCGCGATCTCTCAGTGGCCGAGCAGGCGGAGAAAGCCGGCACGATCCCATATGAGCTGCTGTGCGCCATGAGTCAGCGCGTGCAGCGCGTGTACATCGACTGAAGTATAAATTTCGCTCCGATGGCGAAAATAACTGTGCCCCTACATATCGACCGGGGCAAATATTCCATCGGAGATGAAAGCTATGCATCCAGTTCGACGCGGAGATATCTATTATGCCGACCTCAGTCCGGTGGTCGGCAGCGAGCAGGGCGGTATGCGCCCCGTGCTCATCATTCAAAACGACACCGGCAACCGCCACAGCCCGACGGTGATCGCCGCCGCGATCACGTCGCAGACCGGCAAGGCCAACCTGCCCACGCACATCTCGCTCGCAGCGCGCAGCTGCGGCCTGACGCGCGACAGTGTGATTCTGCTCGAGCAGGTGCGCACGCTCGATAAGTCGCGCCTGCGCGAGCGCATGGGCCGCTTGGACGAGCCTGCGATGCATCAGGTGGACAACGCGATCGCCGTGAGCTTTGGCCTGCCGCAGTAAACACCCACGCTACCAAACGGAGGGACGCTTATGAAGAAAAAGACACTGACCACCATCATCCTCATCGTCGCGCTCGCCATGGTCGCCGCCGTGACCGTGTATGCCGTCGCAAACTACGGCACAAAGGAAGACCCGCTCGTCACATCCAGCTACCTGCAGGATGTGGTGCAGCCGCGTATGGAGGACGCCTACCGCTCCACGCTCGACGGGGAAGTCCGCGAGATGGAAGATCAGTTTGCCGACCAGGTCGCCGCTGCGGGCGGGTCGTATGTGCTCGTGCCGCTCGAAAGCGGCCAGACGCTCACCGGCCGCGCCGGCACGGAGCTCCTCATGCGCACGGGCACTGCCGCCGTGACGCAAAGCGCCGCCATTGACCTCACGACCGGCGAGACCGCCGCCGTTGGGGCAAAGCTGACGGAAAATCACCTGTACCTCGTGCAGGCCGACGGCGCCGGCATTCAGGCGACCGCCGACACCACCGTCATGGTGCGCGGCGGCTACAGCGTCGGCTGACTCTGGTTCTAAATCCATCACTCCCGCGCATAGTCTGGTGCGGGAGTGATTTTTTATGCCTGATTATCCGATCCTGCAGCAAAACAAGCCCATCGGCACGCTGAGCGTGACGCAGGCCGGGCTCTTCACGGTGTTTTCTGCGCGGGCAAAGGCGGATGCTGACCGCCTGCGGCTCACCGTGTGCGGCGAGCAGGCGCGCGCGTATCTCGGTCTGATGCTGCCGGACGGGAGCGGATGGCTCACGCTGCGCAAGCGGCTCACGCGGCTCGAGCGCGCGCGCCTGCCGGATCCGATCCTGTTTGCGGCCGACGAGACATGGGACATTCCGGACGCACCGGCCAGGGCTCCCGCTCCGCCGCAGGCGCAAAAGTCCGCGCCGGACGACGGGCTTGACGTGCTCTGGTATTCTGCGCCGGATGGCGTGCTGACCACATTTGACGGCAAGCGGATGCTCATTGCCATCCCGGCGGACACGCCAAATCTGCCGCGCGGCGCCGAGACCGTGCTGCGCGAGATCGACGGCCGGCCATACCTCATTTTTCCGCGCTGAATTGCAATTCCGGCGCCGGCGTGGTATACTCATGGCAAGAAAAAACACAAAGGAGCATATCGGCGATGAGAATGAGCGATCTGATCGTGAAAAAGCGCGACGGGCAGGCCCTCACGACGGAGGAGATCCGTTATATGATCGACGGCTACAGCCGCGGTGAGATCCCGGATTATCAGATGTCCGCCATGACGATGGCCATCTATTTCCGCGGCATGGACCGGCGCGAGACGCTGGATCTGACCATGGCCATGATGCACAGCGGCGAGACGCTGGATCTATCAGGTGTGTCCGGCGTCAAGGCGGACAAACACTCGACCGGCGGCGTGGGTGACAAGACCTCGCTCGTGCTCGTGCCGATGGTGGCGAGCCTCGGCGTGAAGATGGCGAAGATGTCCGGCCGCGGCCTCGGCCACACGGGTGGCACGCTTGACAAGCTCGAGAGCATTCCGGGCTTCAACATCAACCTGCCCATGGAGCGGTTTCTGGAGAATGTGGACCGCGTCGGCATGGTCATCGCCGGTCAGACGGCGAACCTCGACCCCGCGGACAAGAAGCTCTATGCCCTGCGCGACGTGACCGGCACCGTGGCGAGCATTCCGCTCATCGTCAGCAGCATCATGTCCAAGAAGCTGGCTGCGGGCGCGGATATCATCGTGCTGGACGTCAAGTGCGGCAGCGGTTCATTTATGAAGACGCTGGACGACGCGCGCGAGCTTGCGACCGAGATGGTCGAGATCGGCAAAATGGCCGGACGCAAGACGGTCGCCGTCATCACGGATATGGACGAGCCGCTCGGCCACGCCGTCGGCAACGCGCTTGAGGTCAAGGAGGCCATCGCGGCGCTGCGCGGGGAATACAAGAGCGAGCTGCTCGAGCTGTGCCTGACGCTCGGCAGCTGCATCCTCACGCAGGCGGGCATGGCGGCCGACGATGCGGCGGCCCGCGCCATGCTGGAGCAGACGATCACGGACGGTTCGGCGCTCAAAAAGCTGGCCGAGTTTGTCGCGGCGCAGGACGGCGACCCGGCCGCAATCTATGACCCGTCGCGCCTGCCTATGGCGCCGGTGCAGATGGAGGTGCCGTCCCCGGCGAGCGGCTATGTGCGCCACATCGCGGCGACGGACGTGGGCCTTGTGTCCATGCGCCTCGGCGGCGGCCGTGCGACGAAGGACAGCGTGATTGACCACAGCGTCGGCATTGTCCTGCGCAAGAAGGTGGACGAGCCGGTCACGGCAGGGGAGTCGCTTGCGACGATCCACGCGGCCGATGAGGCAGCCGCCCGCAGGGCGGTCGCAGAGCTCACCGCCTGCTACACGATCACCCCGGACGCGCCCCCGGCGGAGCCGTTCATCAAGGCGATCATTCGCTGAAGGCAACAAAAATCCCGGAGCTGCTGCTCCGGGATTTTTCTATACATAGGTTACGGGTAAGCGTGCGTGCGCAGATAGGTCATCCATGCCTTCATGCCCTCGGCGTTCAGGTGCATGCCGTCGCCGTCCTGATAGGACTGCGGCAGGAATCCGTCGTCCCCGACGAGGCCGCTGGCCATGTCGAGATACTTCACGCTGTTGCTCTCCGCGGCCGCGGCGATCCAGCCGTTGACCTTCTGGATGAGCTCGTTCGTGATGTCCTCGTACTGGTAGTTCGACGCGATCGGCGTCAGCGAGCAGCAGATGATCTTCGTGCCCGGGCTCTTGGCCTTGACGGCGTTGATGAGCGTGGTGTAGACGGATTTGATCTGCTCCTCATTCGTCATGGAAATGTTGTCCGCGCTCGGGCAGATGACGAGATAGGTGGGCTTGTTGACCTCGCAGATCTCATCTGCGGGCACATTGTTGCCGGTCACGGGGGATTTGTACTTCGCCGTGTCGAGCGAGGAGGCGGGCAGGGAACCGGTGTCCGGTATCCAGACCTGCTTGGCGGCGCCCTTGCCGGTGAGCATTGACTCCGACTGCAGCACCTTCAGTGACTTGTCGCCCAGGAAATAGATCTGGTCGACATAGGTGCTGCCCTTGTCCTCCGTCTGCGCGAGCGCGGCGGACGACTGGATGGGCGAGATCGGATTTGCCTGCAGCGTCGGCGTCGGCGTTTCGGTGACGGCCGGTGTGGCTTCCGCCTTCGGCGAGCCGGTATTGCCAACGGCGTTGGTAAACACCAGCACGACGGCCACCAGTGCCAGACACAGCAAAATAGCGCCTGACCAGAAGGTGTACATCATGTTTTTGTTCGTGTTTTTCATCGGGATCCCTCGCTTCCGGATAGACAAAAGAAGCCCAATGAAGGGCTTCTTTTGCAGTTACAGTTACGCTTCCTGTTCTTTCTTGGCTTCCTCGATGACCTTCTGCTGGACGTTGCCGGGGGCTTCCTCATAGCGCACGAACTTGCACGAGAAGGAGCCGCGGCCCTGCGTCATGGAGCGCAGGTCGATCGTGTAGGAGCCCATCTCGGCCATCGGGACTTCCGCCTCGACGGTCTGCATGCCGTCCTCCGCCGTCATGCCGAGCACGGTGCCGCGGCGCTTGGAGGAGATGTCGGACATGATGTCGCCCAGATTGGCGTCCGGGATGGTGACTTTCAGCAGGCCGATCGGCTCAAGAATGGTCGGCTTCGCCTTCGGAATGCCGTCCTGATAGGCCAGGCGGGCAGCCGTCTGGAACGCCATATCGTTGGAGTCGACCGGGTGGTAGGAGCCGTCGTACAGCACGGCCTTCAGGCCGACGAGCGGGTAGCCGGCGAGCACGCCCTTCTGCACGGCGTTGCGCAGGCCCTTTTCGACGGAGGGGAAGAAGTTTTTGGGGACGGAGCCGCCGAAGACTTCCTCGGCGAAGATCATGTCGTCCTGCTCATCCTGCGGCTCGAAGCGGATCCAAACGTCACCGAACTGGCCGGAACCGCCGGACTGCTTCTTGTGACGGCCGTGGATCTCGACCTTCTTCTTGATGGTCTCGCGGTAAGCGATCTTTGCCGGGCGCAGCTCGGCTTCGACCTTATATTTGCTGAGCAGCTTGGAGATGATGACGCTCAGGTGGATGTCGCAGACACCGGCGATGATCATTTCCTTCGTCTCGGGATCGTTGCCGTAGGTGAAGGAGGCATCCTCCTCGTTCAGCTTGACCAGACCCGAGGCGACCTTGTCCTCCTGTCCCTTGGTCTTGGCATAAATTGCCATGCGGTAGCACGGCTCGGCGTACTGCATGGGCTTGATCGTGACGACCTTGCCGGCCAGCCCCAGCGTGTCGCCGGTGCGGACGGAGGCAAGCTTCGTGAACACGCCGATGTCGCCGCAGCAGACCTTGGAGGTCTTGGTGTTGTCCTTGCCGCGCGGGAAGAAGGTGTTGCCGAGCTTCTCGTTGTCGCCGGTGCGGGCGTTGACGACGGTCATGGTGTCTTCGATGTCGCCTGAGATGACCTTGAAATAGGAGTTCTTGCCGTACTGGTCGGCGACGGTGTTAAACACGAAGGCCATCGGGCTGCCGGACGGATTGAGCTTGAATTCGGACTCGTTGCCGTCCTCGTCGACGGCAGTCATGGGCTTGCCCTCGAGCGGGGACGGAGCAAATTTTTTGAGGTTCTCGAGCAGGCGGACCGTGCCGAGACCGGTCATGGCGCAGCCGCAGAAGACCGGCGTGATGGCGCGCTGAGAGACGCCGTCCTTGATGCCCTTGATGAGCTCTTCCTCGGTGAACGGCTCCTCGGCGAAGAACTTCTCCATGAGCGCCTCGTCCGTCTCAGCGATCTGCTCGTTCAGCTCCATCATATATTCTTCGATCTTTTCCTCGGCGTCTGCGGGCAGGGCAACCTCCTTGCCGGCAACGTCATAGGCCTTCCTGGCGATCAGGTCGACCACGCCGACGGCCTGCTCACCCTTGAGGATCGGGAAGGTGAAGGGAATGGCCGAGGCGCCAAAGGTGCTGCGGATGGCGTCGAACGTGGCGAAGAAGTTGGCGTGCTCCTCGTCGAGCTTGGAGACATAGAACATCGCGGGCAGGTTGGCGTCTGCCAGGGACTTCCAGCCCTTTTCGGTGCCGACGGCGATGCCGCTCTTGGCTGTCAGGCAGATGATGCCGGCGTCGGCCACACGCAGGGACTGCACGATCTCTGCGGCAAAATCAAAATAACCCGGATTGTCCAGCACGTTGAGCTTGCAGCCTGCATACTCCACGGGGATGACGGAGGTCTTGATCGAATATTGACGCTTCTTCTCCTCGTCGTCAAAGTCGGAGACGGTGGTGCCGTCGGCACGCTTGCCGAGGCGGGTAATGGCTTTCGTCAGATAGAGCATGCTCTCGCACAGAGCGGATTTGCCGTCGCCGCCGTGACCGAGCAGCGCGAGATTGCGAATGTCCTTGGCAGTGTACATATGTTGAAATTCTCCTTTCTGTGCAGCCGGGTCGGGCTGCCGGGCAGGCCGGATGCTGCCGCAATTAGTCTTATTATACACGACAGGTCGTGATTTTGCAATGACTATTGTGAACTTTTCTTACAAAATCATGAAAAAAATCCCAAACTTCTTACAACCTGAGCATGACCAGCGCGGTGAAATCGTTGACGACGGCCCAGAGCAGCTGAAAGCTGACCAGATGAAGCGGCGTGGCGGTCTGCGCCGCGTCCCAGAGCAGCAGCGCCGCACAGACGGTCACGCCGATCAGACCGGCGCTCAGACCGAGAACCGTATCGAGCAGCGTCGTGATGCGCAGCGTGCGCCCGGCGGCGGCCGTGGAAGCAAACGCGCCGAAGGTATTGCGCGCGATCAGCGCGCCCTGCTCGTTTTTCTCGCTGGGGTCGCGCTCGGACAGGCGGATGCGCTCGGAAAAGACCGGGTAGAGGATCGTCTCCGTCGGCAGCTCATATTTTGCCGCCAGCAGCTCGGGGGTGATGAGAAAATCGCGCGTGGCGAGCACAACCTTGAAGCTCCGGTTCGAGAGCACGTCCAGCAGGCCGGCGCGGGTGGAGAGGTTCGGCTTGTATTTCAGCGCGAAGATGCCGGCAAGCTCTCCGTTGACGGATAGATAGACGGCCTGCCGCACGCGCGTGCCGTCGGGCATATGCACGCCCATGCTGCGCATGAAGGGCAGCGAGCCGACCAGAACGCTGTCATTCTGGATCTCCGCGCCGATGCCGTCGTCGTCATAGATGCGGAAGGAGGTCAGCGCGACGCGCTTGCCGTATTGCTCCTGCAAAAGACGCTCAAAATGGCCGCAGAGTGGATTGCCGGATGCCTCGAGCGCCGCGAGGACATAGGCGACTGTGCGCCCGGCGGTGTTTGCGCCGTAGAGCTTCATGCCGTTGAAGGAGATGCTGTCCGTGGGGAAGAGATCCTCGTCGCGCAGGATCAGCGTATGGCGGCCTCCGAGGATCTGCGCACCATGCCACCCGCAGAGCGCGCCGCCGATGCCGGACAGGCGCTTGGCGACGCTCGCAAAGGGTCGGCTGTAGCTCAACGATGCGGCGCAGGGGATCGCGCCGAGCAGCAGGAGCAGCCACGCGGGCAGGAATTCCACGCGCGTGCGCTCGGAGATCAGCAGCGCCGTCAGCGCCGAGGCCGGCAGGAGCAGCGTGCTGTAAAGGCAGAAAATACGCTGCGCCCGGTCGGGCTGCCCGAGATGGCGCACGAAATCCTCGGTGTCGCCGACGTCCCGGCGCAGGGAGGCCGTCCCCTTGAGCAGTGCGGAGGTGTCAAAGATGCCCATCGGACGGTCAAAGGCTGTGACGGTGCGCAGGGTGTAGTACATGCCGCGGCGCTCGGCGCGCTGGGCGCGCATCAGGAAGAACCAGAGCACGGCGACCACGCAGCACGAGCCGACGGCCGTGCCCTGCTCGCCGAGCAGCGTATAGATCACGCTGAGCACGGAGGCCAGCAGTGTGAGTGTAAAGAGACTGATGCGCAGGCGAAGCAGATCGAGCAGACCGCGCCAGCAGGCGTCATAGGACAGCAGCATGGTAATCCCCAGCAGAATCACGGAGAGCACGGCGGTTTGATCGGCAAACCAGAGGGCGAAGCTCCAGCGGAAATAGCGGCAGAGCACGAGCAGGACGGAGAGCAGCGCGACCGGCGCAAGCAGCCAGACGCGGATCAGCAGCAGCGGCAGGCGCCGCCGCCCGGCCTCAAACAGCTCGCGAACGTCGACCGGCTCCGGCTCCGGATCCGGCTCGGGGACGGCGGGCGCGCGGTGAGGCGGCCGGGAGTCCGACACGTTCGGAATGCGGCGCGTCCTGCGCCGCCGGGCGTCGGGCTGATGCGCGGACGGCTTTTGCGCGGCCGGCGCAGGAACGGCAGGCTGCTCCGGCTGCGGCATGGGTGCTTTGCGGGCGTCAGTCCGGTTCTCCGGCGGTGCGGCCTGTGCGGCTCTTTTCTGTTCGGCCAGCGCGGCATTGAGTGTTTTCAGATCGGGCAGACGCATTGTGTCCGAGGTGAGCGCGGCGGCTTTTTTCTCGGACTGCTTCGGCTGCTTCGTATAGATCTTGCCGGCCGGAATGCGCGGCAGACGCATGGTATCCGAGGAGCACGCTGCGGGCATCGGCTCGGGCGGCATTGCGGGCTTTGTGCTGAGCTTGACATCCGGGATGCGCGGCAGAACCGTCGTGTCCTGCGCGTCCGTCGGCTTCGGCGGCCGACTCTGCGCCGTGACCGGCGTGAAGGCCATTGTGTCGTCCGAGAGCTTTGACTGCGGCGCGCGCTTCTTCTTCGGGCTGAACTCCCGGATGATCTCCTCCAGCGCAAATTCGTCCTTCGGCACGCCCGGCTGATTCAGTTGTTGCGGGTCGTGTCGATGACTCATAAAAAAGCTCCTTTTTATAGGGAATCTCTGCTGAAATCGCAAGAGCGGTCAGCGAGGGATTTTGTTTCAAACCGATCAGTTGGGGCAAA
>OGXM01001967.1_pt1 | contig 10480 bp, 8 predicted proteins | sample 1576271 | NCBI WGS metagenome assembly OGXM01 (sample SAMEA3541579, study PRJEB24748) | human gut metagenome | biome: human gut; feature: human-associated habitat; material: faeces | place: China | collected 2012 | reverse complement strand
GTGTGGGAGATCGCCGATCTCCACGGCGGCTCCGTTTGGGTAGAGGAAAGCTCGGACAAGGGCACCACCATTGCGGTGGAGCTGCCGACAGGGGCGGAAAGCGATCCCTCCGGCGCGGATATCCCATAGCGGCCCTTGGCGGTTTCATGATAATCGTTTTTCAACCCCCACCAAATTATCGCAGCAGCTCTCGATCAGCTCCCTGTCGTGGATGATCACGGGAATGGTTCTGCCGTGCCACGCTTCGCTTTTCAGTTTTTCTGCGATCAGGCGCATGTTCCTTCCGTCAAGGCCGCTGGTGGGCTCATCGAGTATCAATATCCTGCGACCGGAAAAGATGGCGCAGGCGATGGCAAGGCGCTGCTTCTGCCCGCCGGACAGGGCAGACGGGTGCGCGTCCCTGTACTCGTAAAGCCCAAGCTCTTTGAGCAGGCTCCTTGCACGGCTCTTGCTTTCTTCTGTCAATCTGGTATTCAGCAGCAGCTCCTCCGCCACGCTTGCCGTAAAAAACTGCGTTGACGTGTCGTTGCCGCAGTAATAGATCTCCCTGCGCCGGACTGCCGCTCTTACTTTTTTTCCGTCTATCAGGATATGTCCCCTTGTCTGCTTCGCCAGCCCGCAGAGGATCTGCGCAAGGGTGGTTTTCCCCGCGCCGTTTTGCCCCGTTATGGCGGTCACTTTGCCCTCTGGAACGGACAGCGAAATATCCTCAAAAATAACTTCTCTGCGTATTCTTTTCGAGAGCCCTGCTGTCTTCAAGACGGCAGGGCTTTCGTCCGATACGGAGGGAACGGGAAGGCTCTTTCCCTCATGCGGAGAGCGCAGACCCATGCCTAAGATGTCTGCTTCCGGCAGAAGGAGCAAATCCTCCGGTGTATACTCGGCCGCTATTCTGCCGTCCCGCAGATATAAAAACCGGTCTGCGATCCCCATCAGCCAGTCGATCCGATGCTCCGCGATGAGCAGGGTAAAGCCCTGCGCCTTGAGCTGCCGGAGGGTCTGCGCAAGCTGCCTCGTCCCGGCTGCATCGAGGTTGGCCGTCGGCTCATCACACACAAAGACCTTTGGCTTCATGGCGTATACGGACGCAATGGCCGCCCGCTGCTTTTCTCCGCTTGAGAGGACGTCAACTGCCCTGTCTTTCAAACGGGACAGCTTCAACGCCTCTATGGCGGCGTCCGTCCTCTCCCGTATCTCCCGGGCGGACAGGCCGTAATTCTCGCAGGGAAAGGCCACCTCTCCGGCAAGCTCGGAGGAAAAGAACTGGCTTTTGGGGTCCTGAAAAACGCTTCCCACCAAACGCCCGATCTCCCATGTGGAAAGCCTTGATATGTCCTTGCCGTCTATCCTCACGCTCCCGCTGAAAACTCCGGGATAGTAGGACGGCGCAAGCCCGTTGACAAGCCTTGTCACGGTGGTCTTGCCGCAGCCGGAAAGCCCCGTCAGCACGACGCATTCGCCGCTTTTTACCGAAAGGGAAATGTCCTGTACGCCTCTGTCTGAGTTTTCGTATTGAAAAGAAGCGCGTGTAAGCTCGATCATGCCATGCTCCTTTCCAAAACCAAATAGGACGCCGTGGCTATCGCACATGCGGCTGCCGCGATGTGATCCCGCGCCCCGATCCTTTTCTCATAATAGCTGCCGCGCACGCCCGGACGCTCCGCGCCCCTTGCAACGGCGGAAACGGAAAGCTGATCGGCGAGCTGCAATACCCGAAGAAGAAACGGAACCAGCACATACTCCATGCTCTGCACGGGATGTGCGAGCAGCTGCCCCGCTGCGGTCAGCCCTCGGTTTTTCATGGACCTGCCTACACCTTTCAGCTCCGTCCGCATGGTGGGGAAGAAGCGAAAGACCACAAGAAGCCCGAGAATGAACGGGGTGGGCATACGGAGGCGGGATAAGAACGCGGAGAGCATCCCCGGCGGCGTGGTGATCAGATCCCATGACACCAGAAAGATCGGTGACAGATTCCAGAACATCAGAACATAAAACTCCGAAAAGACCGGCATGCGCAGCCCGTGGAAGCGGATACCGTACAGCAGCAGCGCCAGCAGCAGATAAAAGCAGCCATAGGACGCGGCAAGGCGGAAGTTCCGCTGTAAGACGAGATAAAGAAGCGCGCCGCCGGTCAGGATGCAGGTGAGCAGCACATTCCCGCCGATAGTCACTCCGGCAAAGACGCACAGCAGCGCCCACAGCTTGACCGGCACCGCAAAGGATGCGTCCGCTCTCATAGAACGCCGGCCTTCTGAAAATGCCTGCGGATCAGCCGACTGCCCACCATGCAGCCTAAAAAGCCCATCAGCGTCGTGAACAGCAGAATAAAGGCCAGCCAGCCGGGAGAGGTGTAGTAACGCACATAGGAATCGATGTAGCTCTGCTCCATGCCGCTTGCCAGCGCAAAATCGTAGTAGGTGTCCCAGAAGAACCAGATGGGCAGCAGATTGACCCCGTTGTACAGCAGGCTCGCCGCCGTCCAGGCGGCGGTCAGCCGTTTCGGTTTTTGGCAGGAGCCTTCCTTCCAGAGAATCGCCTCGCAGAGGATTCCCACGAGAACATAATAAGGAAGCAAGAACCAGTTTCCCATCAGCAGGAAAATCACGCCGAGGATCGTCATATAGATCAGCGTCACAAAACGCTTTCCGATCCGGCTGACCATGAGCATATAGACCGGCGCGCAGAGGAACATGGTGATCCCCACCGACAGCACCATGCTGACAAAGTCGTTGGCCATGCAGACCATATTGACGACGAGCTGGATCACGATCAGCACCGCCGAAAGCAGCACCGTGGTGATCACATCCCTGACAGACCATTTATTTGTTTCTTTCATAAACGCCTCCTTGTTTTCGATACTTCGTTTTCCAATATTGCACTCGGAATTCTGTTTATCTCGCAACTTTCTACGCCGTCCACTCCATGCTCTCGCTCTGGAGCTGCGCCATGTGGCGGAACAGGCCGTTCTTTTTCAGCAGCTCGGCCGGAGAACCCATCTCAACCACGCGGCCGCCGGAGAGCAGGACGATCTGATCGGCGTTCATGACGGTACGCATGCGGTGCGCGATGATGAGCACCGTCTTATCCTTGATCAATCCGGACAATGCCGCCTGCACCGCCGTCTCGTTTTCCACATCCAGCGAGGCCGTGGCCTCGTCCAGCAAAATCACCGGCGCGTCCTTCAAGATGGCGCGGGCAATGGAGATGCGCTGCCGCTCGCCGCCGGAGAGCCGGGAGCCGTTTTCCCCGATCAGGGTATGGTAGCCCTCCGGCAGCTTGGATACAAAGGCGTCGCACTGCGCCGCCTTCGCCGCCGCCAGCACCTCCTCGTCGGTGGCGTCCCGCTTGCCGAGGCGGATGTTTTCCATCACGGTATCGGCAAACAGCACCACATCCTGAAATACGATGGCGTAGTTTTTCAGCAGTGCCTCGCCGTCCACCGTGGACACGTCCACGCCGCCCAGCCGCACCGTTCCCTCCGCCGGATCCCAGAAGCGGGCCGCCAGCCTGGCTGCCGTGGACTTGCCGCCGCCGGAGGGGCCCACCAGCGCCGTCACCTGTCCCTGCTTCGCCGTAAAGGAAACGTCTCTTAGCACATCCTCTTTTTCCCGGTAGGCAAAGGTCACGTGCTCAAAGCGGATGTCGTAGCCGTCGGGATCGTATTCGGTCATGCCGGTCATGCGCTTTTCGCTCTCGATCTCCTGCATACGCTCGATGCGCACCTCGCAGGCGAAAACCGCGGCCATGTTGGCAAACATGGAGCCGATGGGGTCATATACCCGGGTGGCGGCGATAAGGAACATCAGAAACGGGATCAGCGCCAGGTCGCCGCGGCTCATGAGTGTCACCCCCGTGAGGACGGTGGTGGCGATGCCCAGCTTCAGGAAGGACTGTGCCGCCGTGACCACGGAGCCTGTGAACAGCTCGCCCCGGATGGTGTCCTGCTCCGCCTCGTCCAGCCTGCGGTTCAGGTCGGCGATATACCGCGCCTTCTGGTTGCACGCCTTGATCTCCGGCGCGCACTCCAGCACCTCCTGCATGGCGTCGGTAGCCGCGCGGCGGGTGACGAGCCCCTTCGTTATATGCCGCTTTTCCATGCGCCGGGAGAGATAGACCATCAGCAGCGACGCGGGCACCACCCACAAAAGAGCCAGCGCCATCCGCCAGTCGTAAAGCAGCATGCCTGCGGAAATCAGCGCCGTGGAGATGAGCGCGCCGTGCATGGCGGGGTAAAAGTGGGAGAATGCCTTTTCCAGCGTCTCCGTATCCCCCATGATGGTGGTGGTCAGGTCAGTCAGGTCACGTTTTCCGAAGAAGGACAGCGGAAGCTGGCGCAGCACCTCCGCCAGCCGGATGCGGCGGTTGGCACTCTCCCGGTAGGTGGCTTCGTATAGGGCTTTGTATTGGATCAGGAAGGTCACAAAGAGCGCGGCGAGGGCAAGGACGCCTGCCACCAGAAAGCGCGTAAGCCCCGCCCTTGGGTCGGTGCCGTTTGTCAGTGCCTCTACGATGCCGGAGAGTGCCGTGGCCAGCACGCCTACGGGCAGCATTTTGCTGATGTTGACCAGTACGGACCAGAACACAGCGGACACATAGTCTTTTGCGCCCTTCTCCGTCATGGCGTATTTTTTGCGGATGCGTTCGATCATGCGGCACCTCCTACCTTCCACTGCGCGGCCTTTTGGTATTCCTCCCACATGGCGGCGTATACGCCGCCCTTTTCAAGAAGCTCGTCGTGCTTTCCTTCCTCGGCGATCTCGCCGTCCCGGATGACGAGGATGCGATCCATGTTCCGCACCGTGGACAGGCGGTGGGCGATCATCAGCACGGTCTTGCCCTTCATCAGCGCCTCGAAGGCCTTTTGTATCTTCGCCTCGTTCTCGGGGTCTGCAAAGGAGCTGGCCTCATCCAGCACCACGATGGGCGCGTCCTTTAAGATCGCCCTCGCCAGCGCGATGCGCTGCATCTCGCCGCCGGAGAGGTACACGCCCTTGGCGCCGATCACGGCGTCCAGCCCGCCCGGCGTCTTTTCCAGAATATCGCCGCACTGGGCAAGCTGCGCCGCGTGTAATATCTCCGCCTCCGTTGCGTCCGGCCGGGCGGCACGGATGTTGTCGCGGATGCTCTTCTTGAAAAGCCTCACCTCCTGAAAGACGAAGGAGATCTGCTCCATCAGCTCCGCGGTGGGGATGCTTCGCACATCCCGTCCGCCCAGGAGCACCGCCCCTGCCTGCACATCGAAAAAGCGCGGGATCAGCCGGGCGATGGTGGTCTTGCCGCCGCCGGAGGGGCCCACCAACGCCCACGCCTCCCCCTGCGGCAGGCGGAAGCTCACATTCGTCAGCGCCGGCCTGTCCGCGCCGTCATAGGAAAAGGTGACATTCTCAAAGGAAATGCTGCTGTCCGCGGGCTTGCTTCCGCTGTCCGCCGCAGGCTCGGGAAGGGGCGACTCCTTCAATATCGCCTCCAGCTTGTTCACTGCCTCGGCGGCCTCCATCTGTGCGTTGACCGCGTACATCAGCCGCTCCATCATAAAGGCAAGCTGGGGCGCGAAGAAGATGTAAAACACCAGATCGGCCAGCACCGCCCAGCCGTCCGCCGCGCCGCCGATGAGAACCATTCCCAAGGGCATGAGAAACAGGAACATGGCGTTCAGCACCACCGTAAGCAGGGTGTAGGGCATACGGCACATCATGGCGTAGCCGCTGGCAAGGTCGCGGTAGCTGAGGATGGCGGCATGAAAGCTCTTGAAGGAGTAAACCGTCTGCTGGAATACCTTCACCACCGGGATGCCCCGGACATACTCCGTGGCCTCGGCGGAAATGCGCTCTCCTGCCCGCTGGTATTCCTCAAAGAACTTCATGCCCGTCCCGGTCATCATGCTCATCAGGCAGACAAGCCCGATGACCATGGGGATCAGGCAGGCAAGCCCCATGCGCCAGTCAAAGACGAAGAGCAGCCCCACCGCCAGTATCGGCGTTACGATCCCGCCCACCGCGTCGGGGATGGTGTGGGCAAGGAGCGTTTCTGTCAGCGCCGCGTTGTCGTCGATCTGCTTGCGCAGCCGCCCCGTGAGGTTGGCGTTAAAGTACCCCAGCGGCAGGTCAATGAGATGGGCGACCGCCGCCTTTCGCATATTCGTCGCCACCCGGAAGGCCGCAAGGTGCGTACACATGAGCCCGGCGAAATAGATCGCCGCACTCAGAAGCGCCGCCGCCAGCGCATACCAGCCGTAGCGGGCAAGCCCTGCCGGAACGCCGCCTCCCGGCGTTAAAATGCCTCTGGCCGCGTACCAGACAAAGACGAACGGGAAAATGCCGACCGCCGCCGAAACGCCGGACAGCCCGCAGCCCAAGACGGACAGCCACTTATGCCCTCCGGCATATGCCAGCAGCCTGCCCAGCACCGGCGGCTGCTTTTCTTTTTTCTGTTTGCTCATATTCCGTGTTCCTTTCTTAAAATGTATGGGTTTGTTGTAGGATGCGCCGCATCGGTTAGAGGCGGCTAACCAACAGTTATTTTTTTAAGGCTCATTCGAGCCTTAAAAGTCCGCTCCAGCCGGAGTGGAAAAAGATAGCCAGTTCATCGACGTATTTCATGGCTTCCTCTCTCGGCATATCGTGGACGATGGTTTCACACACCGCCGTAAAGTAAGCTCTTGTGATCATGTGATGAAGCTGACGAGTCATGCTCCCGGAGAGCATACCGTTTTTTCTGAGGAGGGCGTAGTATTCTTCGGATCGATCGACCTCCAGCTCCACCAGCACCTCGATGAAATCCGCATAGCCCGTTCCCTCCGCTCGGCAGAGGATCAGCTTGAATTCGTCGAAATGGTCGTACATGAACGCGACAAGCTCGTGCAGGTGCTGGGTGGAGAGTGCAAGGCTGTCTTTTGCTTTTCCCTCCGGGACAAGGTCAAAATAATCGTCCTGTGCTGCCTTGAAGCGGGTGAGCAGCTCGCTTGCGGTCTCGCCCACAAGGTCTTCAAACAGAGCGGTCTTATCCGGGTAGTAGCCGTAGAAGGCACCCTTCGTGAAGCCTGCCTCCGCGACGATTTTATTCAGAGATGCGTCCTTGAAGCCTTTTTCCAGAAATTCTTTTTTTCCAATCTCAAGGATCTTCCTTTGGGTTTCCGCTCGTTCCATTGCCATCCTCCAAATATACCTCCGGTATATACCGCTGGTATATTATAACTGTACATAACATGTTTGTCAATAGAATCTGCATTTTCCGGTTGCCATGCTTTTCTACTCTGTGGGCTGAAGTGCTATCGAGCAGTACTCTCGGCTGATTTAACATATAGCAGAACAGCACCAGATCGAGGCCGCTTTACCTTTGAATACAGGAATATATAGAAGATTTCCATACGCTTTTGTTTTTTCGCTGTACTTTGAGAAGAAACCTGTGATATACTTTTAAGTATTGTAGGAGGTGATGCGAATGATCACGGTCGCGGATGTCATGAAACTGCCATCCATGTATGGCACAACTATTCTCGCAGGTCATGCCGGAATATCAAACCCAGTTGAATCAGTTACCGTTCTGGAGTATGGACAGATTACCAACACGTTGGACGAATTGTTTTCCAAAACCGAGTTTCAAGGGAATGATCTGATTATTACCTCGTTTGCCACAATTGCAGACGATGTTGACGCGCAGTGCGAAAACATCCGTAGATATCACGCAATAGGGTGTGTCGGGTTTATCCTTTTTTACATCGGGTTGATCCTTCCAAGCGTGGACGATCGGGTTATCGCCTGCTGCAATGAACTTGATTTGGTATTGATTACCATGCCCAGAGATATAAGAACCCATAAATATAGTGACGTGATTGGCGACATATATCATGCGATTTTCAAGGATCAACAGGCAGGTTCAAATTATGTAAGTACACTTATTCGCCGGTTTTCTAATCTTCCTGCAGAGCAGCGCAACACAGGCACATTACTTCGTATGCTCAGCAACCACTTGCAGGCATCGATTATTCTAACAGATTACAAAAAATCAATCAGCAATATCGTGTGCTGGCCGCAATCGCTATCGGAGCTATTAAGCAAGGACCTGAAAAAACAACTGCAAAAAATGCAGGGTGAACAAGCGGTCAAGATTTCTTATGATGATGGTGCAGGTTATTTGCAACACTGCCCAACACTTTTGGAGGGCAAAGAAGGTTTCGACTTATATACATTTAAGTACAATGAATTACTATCAAGGGAAGATCTGTGGCAAGCGAGTGAATTTGTCCAGCTATATAGCCATATTTGGAATAAAGATCTGGGAAAACTTGTAACATCAGAACTGGTTCGAGCCATCATTGACGACGACCCCTTGAAAATGAGGCGATTAGCAGACTTGTTCCAAATTAATGTTGCAGAGTTGAATCAAATGTGGGTGTTTGATTCTGTTGATTCTTCAGAGCCGGATTTGAAATTGCTGAGGAAATGCACAGAGTACTTTTCCGGAATATACAAAACGGTTTTGGTCGGTTACTATGAATCCAATATGGTGATTTTTGCCCATGCTCCCAAAACGGCAGGTGAACGAGATGCTATCGTGCAAGATTTCATTAACGAGTCGGCGGATTCTTATAGTAACTACATAGTGGTTTGCTGTGATTGCCTCAATACGACCAATGATGCCCATAACGCATACTTTGATGTCATGCAGTATGCTTCTTATGCCAGAAGCATCTACCCACAAAAGCGCGTCTTACGTCCATCGGATGTGTCCTTCGCCTCAATATGCGCAAAGGAAGCTGCTTGCAGGGAAGCTCAGATTCACTATCTAAAAATCATAGAAGACATTGAAGCAACGCCTGAGTTGCTGACAACCTTGACCGCATATTTGCTAGACCATGAGAGCAGCATGGCCAATACCGCAAAAGCACTTTGCTGCCACATCAATACGATAAAATATCGATTAAATGCTATCCGCGACAATACGGGCTATTCCCCATCTAAACCAGCAGACGTATATCCACTACTGATTGCTGTAGCAATCAATCGCATTGAGGAACTCCGAAAATGAATAATAAAAGAAAAGTGAGCAGGGAGAGCAGCTCCTCCTCGTCCACCCCGGCGAAAATGGCCGCCACCATATCGTCCATGGTGATGCCGGCCTTCTCCATGGCCGCATCGTATTCCTCACGGGAGAAGCCCTGCTCCTCCGCGGCGGCATAGACGCTCTCCACCGCCGCCGGGTGCAGCGCCGCGGCATAGGCATCCAGCGCCGTGCGGGCGGCGTCGCTGTCGTAGCGGAGGGTATAGGCGCCGTCCTCGGTCACGGTGAGGACCAGCTGCAGCGGCATCTGCGCTGTGCCGTCCGCCGCGGACAGACCCAGCGCCTGCTCCGCCGCCGCGTTCATGCGGTCAGTCACATCGATCGTACACGTCCAGGTGCCCGCCAGCTTCTTTGCCTTGACTCTGTTCCAGCAGGCCGCCAGTGACAGGACCAGTAAGGCCGCCAGCAGGGCGGTAATAACTCGTTTCATAGCACGCCTCCTATATAGAGCAATATATACGGTATATCACCGGCGATTATACACGATGGGCCGTATATCTGTCAATTCTATTTACAGGGGGCGCGGTTTTTGGTATAGTAAAGGCAGGAAACGACGGGAAAGGGGCGCGGCGCGATGACATTGCTGCAAATGAGCTACATATTGGAGGTGGACCGCTGCGGGTCCATGAACCGGGCGGCGCGGAACCTGTTTCTGTCTCAGTCGGCCCTGTCGGCGGCCATCGCCGAGGTGGAACGGGAGCTGGGCGTGACCATCTTTCTGCGGACCAACCGGGGCGTGACGCTGACGGAGGAGGGCCGGGAGCTGACGGCGCAGATCGCACCGCTGGTGGAGCGCAGCCGGAAGCTGGAACGCTATTACAGTGAGCGCCGGGCTGCCGACCGGGTATCCCTGTCGGTGGCATCACAGCGCTATCCCTTCTGCGCCAAGGCATTCGTGGAGTTCCTGCACCTGCTGGACGAGCCGCATATCCAGGTGAGCTTCAAGGAGATGGAGATGGCGGCGGTCATCGACGAGGTGACGGCGCGGCGCAGCGCCTTCGGCATCATCTTCGTGTCGGACATGACAGAGCATTTCATCGGCCGTATCCTGCGGGAGAAGAACCTGACGTTCCAGCCTTTGGTGGACATCCGCCCCCGGGTGTTTCTGCGGAAGGGCCACCCCCTGTCCGGCGAACGCGCCGTGCGGCTGGAGCAGCTGTATGCCTACCCCTACGCGGTATTTACCCAGTCAGACAGCAACTACCACTTCGCCGAGGAGGCGGTGGTAGGCACCGGCGCGGAGTTTGACCGGGTGGTGTCCGTCAGCGACCGTGCCACGGCCTACAATGTCATGGCCCACACGGACTGCGTTTCCACCGGCAGCGGCGTACTGCCGGACGGCTACGGCGATGACCGGCTGATGACGCTGCCGCTGATCGGCGACGTGCCGGATATGCGCCTTGGGGTCATACGGCCCCGG
>OGXM01001962.1_pt1 | contig 10498 bp, 10 predicted proteins | sample 1576271 | NCBI WGS metagenome assembly OGXM01 (sample SAMEA3541579, study PRJEB24748) | human gut metagenome | biome: human gut; feature: human-associated habitat; material: faeces | place: China | collected 2012 | reverse complement strand
AATTTTATAGTTTGTATTCATAGCAGATTGTGGTAACAACTTGTTTTATAGCGTTATTTCAATATTAGTTATAATGCATTCTGTTTTTACATTCGTAAGAAATATAATCAAATTGTATAGATATATTTCTTAAAAGTTAATTTGTTTGCAAGAATAAAATATTTTAGTAAATCAATAAAATTAATCGAGTAGGAGGCTACCCATTAGTTGAGTAGCCGACCTCTCACACCAGCATGGAGTGAATAAAACAATACCTTCTTATAAATTATAAAAAGCAGATATAATGCCATATTATAAAACAATCAATAACGATTACTAATATGTATTTTCACCTTCTGAGCCGTTGGGCTCTTTTTTATGCCTAAAATTCCAGTGGATTTATTTTTTCGTGTTACAAGAATGGTTGATGAGGATAGCGGATATAATAAAAATTTAGGTGTAAATACACCTAAGCTTCAAGTAAGTGCTTGATATTTAGCCGAAACGGTGATACACAATATTTAAAAGTTGGGGTAAAACACCCGTAAGATTTAAGTGAACGAAGGATTACAATTGCAGAACATTATTAAGCATGACGAATATCTTAGCAGAATTATCGACAGAAAGGAAAACGGACTGATTAAGGTTATTCCCGGTATCAGAAGATGCGGTAAGAGTTTTCTGCTGTTCAATCTGTTTTACGATTATCTGATTGAAAGCGGTGTAAAAGAAGAACAGATCATTACGATTGCTTTGGATGATGATACCTTTGTAAAGTACCGTGATCCCGATGAACTGTCGAAATATATTCGTGGGAAAATCGTGAACTCAGATATGTACTATATTCTCATTGATGAGGTGCAGTACGCAATCACAAAGGATGAACTTAAAAACCCTGAGAACATTAAGCTTTACAATGTACTCAACGGTCTTATGCGGCTTCGCAATGTTGACATTTATGTAACAGGCAGTAATTCAAAAATGCTCACGAAAGATGTACTGACTGCCTTTCGTGGCAGAGGTGATGAGGTTAGAGTTTATCCTATCTCTTTCAAAGAGTATTATTCTTTTGTGGGCGGAGATAAATCCGACGCCTATGAGGAATACGCTTTATATGGCGGTATGCCGCTTGTTTTAACAAAAAAGAGCGATGCGGAGAAGATGAACTATTTGCACACTCTTTTTACCGAGGTTTATTTCAAAGACATTGTGGAGCGTTATGATATTGAGTTGCCTGATGTGCTCAGCGAATTAACGGATGACCTTTGTTCTTCTGTCGGTTCGCTTACCAATGCAAGCAAAATATCAAATACCTTGCAGACGGTGAAAAATATTAAGGTTTCAGGTACAACCGTTTCCAACTATCTGAATTATCTAATTGAATCGTTTCTGTTCAGCAATGCGAAACGATACGATGTAAAAGGCAAGAAGTATTTTGAATACCCATCAAAGTATTATTGCGCCGACATCGGACTTCGCAACGCAAGACTTAATTTCAGGCAGCAGGAAGAAACGCACATAATGGAGAATATTATATACAATGAACTTCTGTGTCGAGAGTATTCCGTTGATGTCGGTGTTGTAGAAATCGTGGAAACGAGTGTAGGAAAGAGGTCAAAAAAACAGTGCGAGATAGATTTTGTAGTAAACAAGGGTTCTAAAAAATACTATATTCAATCCGCACTAAATGTTTCGGACCCGTCAAAACTTGAAACCGAACTCAGACCTTTGAAGAATACAAAGGATTTCTTTAAAAAGATTATTATCAGCAAAACTTCAATGAAGTCTTGGACGGACGAGGACGGAATACTTCATCTCGGACTTTATGAGTTCTTGCTGAATGTAAATTCCCTCGAATTGTAAACTAAATAGGCTCAATGTCAATAGTTGCGGAAAGCCGAAAAATAAGAATGTATGAAATTTATAAGCAACAGAAATTGTAAAAGAGCAAGTGATACACAACTAAGAACAAGGCACAGCTTACGGAAAAATCCGTTCAGCTGTGCCTTTGATTGTGTTTGTGAAGTTGTAATGCTGTTTTTATTACGGCTTTGTCAAGAAAAGTGTGTAAGTTTTTTAAAAATCATAAAAACGCATATTGTTAAATGAAGATGAAACAATAAAAAAAGAATATCCATAGAAACGATTTCGTAGTAGAATTAAGTTACCACAACAAAAATCCGAAAGGAAACCGTCACTATGGATACACTTAATTTTACACCAACAAACAAGAAAGGTCAACACTTAACAAGAGAAGAACGATACTATATATCAATCAGGCTTAATATAGACCATTGGTCGATTTATAAAATAGCCAAAGAACTTCATCGTCCGTACAATACAATCAATAAAGAGGTACAGTGTGGAACTGTGTATTTGTATAACGGCAAAATCAAAAGGTATAAGCCTGATATAGCTGAACCGAAATACAAAGACATGAGAGTAAATAGTAAAAGGAATTACCGTTGCCTTGAATGTGTTGAATTTCTCAATTATGTATTCGAAATGTTTCCAAAAAAGGTTGGTCGTTAGATGCCAGTGTAGGATATGCCAAAGAAAACAATCTGTTTTCACCTGATGAAATGGTATGCACCAAAACTCTTTACAACTATGTGGATTTGGGCTTACTGCCAATCAAAAACATAGATTTACCGGAAAAGCCTAAGCGAAACACTAAATCTTCGAATGCACGAAAAAACAGGAGAATACTGGGTAAAAGCATTGAAGAATGTCCTGAAACAGTAAATTCAAGAGAAGAATTCGGTTACTGGGAAATAGACAGTGTACTTGGCAAAAAGAAAGATACAGAACCGACTATAATGACAATAGTCGAAAGACAAACACGAATGTTATTGTGGATAAAGGTGAAGGATCACTCTTCGTTGGCTATTGATGAAGCCTTACAAAATTTAATGAATCAATTTGGGAATAAGAAGTCTGAAGTGTTTAAAAGTATCACAGGCGACAATGATTCTGAGTTTTCCAATCTGTCTAAAATAGAGAATAACGGAACATCTGTGTACTTTACCCATCCATACACATTATGTGAAAAAGGAACTAATGAATGTCATAATAAAATGTTAAGATGATTTATTCCTAAAGGAAAGAGCATGAGTGATTATAAGACGGAAGACATACTATTCTTTTCAGATGTAATCAATGGACTGCCAAGAAAAATTCTTAACTATCACACGCCTGAGGAGCTGTTTGAAACTCAGTTAGATAGAATATACGCTACTTAAATGTTTGATACAACATTTCTTACTGCGGCGACTTACAAGTATCTACTTCAATGAACATGATATTCTCAAAAAATTGTTTCAACTTGCTATTGCAATTTGCGAATTAAAAAATAAAACAATAGCAGAATAAACTCTGCGATTTTAGTTGGATTGTTTGTATGTTTTATTGATGACTAAAAAGAGGGAGAAAATATGAAGAAAAAAGTAAATCAACTTAGAGCTGGTGTTGTGCTAAGTTATGTTAATTTAGGATTAGGAAACTTGATTCCGATATTTTACACACCTATAATGCTTTCTCTTCTTGGACAGAGTGAGTATGGATTGTATAAATTAGCTAGTAGTTTTACAAGCTATTTGACTTTGATTTCTTTTGGTCTTGGTTCAGCAATTACAAGATATTTAATTAAGTCAAGAGAACAAGAGGGAAAAGAAGCGGAGCAGAGGATACTTGGATTGTTTACTAGAATTTTTCAGGTAATCTCAATAGCAGCTTTTGTTGTAGGAACTGCACTTGTCTTTTCTATAGATATATTTTATTCTGCATCACTTTCGAGTGATGAATTGTCAAGAATGAAAATTCTTGTATTTTTGATAGTATGTAATACTGCATTAAGTTTTTTGATGACACCGCAGGTTTCTGTTGTTACTGCTCATGAAAAATTTGTTTTTTTGCAATCAATGAATATAGCCTCTACATGTGTAATGCCAATCATAAATCTTGTTGTGTTGTTCTTTGGCTTTGCATCTATAGGAATGACTGTATCAAGTTTGGTAGTAAATATAATAATCAGGCTTTGCTATTATATTTACATGAGAAAAGTATTGAATCTTAAGGCAGACTATAAGAAACCACCTAAACATCTGCTGAAAGAAATTCTTCTCTTTTCATTTTGGATATTTCTTGCCAATGTAGTTAATCAGTTATATAATGCAACTGACGCTGTTATGATTGGTGCTGTACCGGCTTTGGCAACAATTGGTGTTGCTGTTTATAATGTAGGCGGTGTATTTAACGGTATAGTGTTTTCTGCCGCACAGGGAATATCGTCATTATTGACACCAAAAGTTAATAAAATGGTATTTAATAATGCAAGTAACGAAGAAATGACTTCTTTAGCAATAAAGACGGGTAGACTCCAGTGTTACATAGTTTCTTTGATTGTATGCGGTTTTGTCGCTTTTGGACAACCTTTTATTGATTGGTATGCCGGTTCAGAGTATGCTGATGCCTACTGGGTTGCAATATTAATGATGATTCCAAATATGATTCCTTTGGTTCAGAGTGTATGTTTGTCAACTATAATTGCCAAAAATAAACATAGATTTAGATCACTTGTATATCTTGGTATTGCAATTTCAAATGTAGTCGGAACATGGTTTTTGATGCAGATTATGGGTGTAGTAGGAGCTGCATTGATGACAGGTATAGCACTTATTATAGGACAGGGATTTGTTATGAACTGGTACTACTGGAAAAAGATTAAATTAAACATTCCGAGATTTTGGAAAGAAGTATCGAAGATATATATAATACCTGTCATTATGACTGCTATAGTTTTGATTTCTGCTCAATTTATCAATTTCTATAATCCTTATTTTTTGATTACAGGAATAATTTTATATACAATTATATACTGTATTTTGTCATGGTTCTTGGTAATGAATGATTATGAAAAAGACATTTTTAGAGCACCTGTCAGAAAAATATTTAGTTTAATCAGAAAAAAGAAGGCTTGATTTATGCATCCTATAAAGTCAATAATTGCTCGTAATCAGACGAGAATTTATAACAATTTTGATAAATCATTTTATGGAAAAAAGTTAAAACAATTCAAAGATATACACAAAGGTGAAACCTGTTTTATTATCGGTAACGGCCCATCTCTTAAAATTGAGGATCTCACTAAATTGAATAAATTAAATATTCCAACCTTTGCGTTTAACAGAGTATTTTGTGCATTTGATGAAACTCCGTGGCGTCCAACATACTATATTTCTCAAGATGAAAATGTTACTTATGGTATGGAAGAAAAATTTAAAAAACTTGATTTACCATATCGATTTTATCCAATAAGATGGAAGTGGTATAAGAACATTAATATTCCGGGAGCATATTATTTTAAAACAGTAGATAGTGAGACAAAATATTTTGGGTTTTCTAAAGATATATCTGCTTTAGTGAACGACTCTCCGACCGTTGCATATACCGGTTTTCAAATTGCGTATTATATGGGTTTTAGAAAAATGTATATGATTGGATTTGATCAGACATATAGAGCCATAAAAGATGAGAACGGAAATATTGTTACAAACGATAAGGTTAAGAGTGATTATTTCAGTGATAAATATAGAAATGATGAAACTGATAATCTGATTATTCCAGCTGTGTTTGAAATGAACAGAGCGTTTCTCTCTGTTGATTATCATATAAAAAACGGTGATATTGATATGGAAGTTTACAATGCAACTCGAGGCGGTGCACTTGAGGTTTTTCCGAGGGTTAATTTAGATGAAATTTTCAAAGAATTAGAGGTAAATAAAAATGAAAACAGTAGCTGTTGTACCGATTAAAATGAATAATGAAAGGCTTCCCGGAAAAAACACCAAATGTTTTGACAATGGGGAACCACTCATTAAATATGTGTTGAGTTCACTTTCTAAAGTCAAGAATATAGATGAAATTTATGTGTTTTGCAGTAATGAAGCAATATGTGAGTATCTCCCGAAGAATGTTAAATACTTGAAGAGAGAAGAGTGGCTTGATTTGTCCTCTACAAGCATAACAGATGTACTTACATCATTTGCAGATAATGTAGATGCGGATATTTATGTGTTATCGCACGCAACTGCACCCTTTATTTCATCGGAGAGTATTGAAAAAGGCATTGCAGCAGTTCAATCAGGGGAATATGATTCATCTCTGTCTGTATCAAAAATTCAGGAATTCTTGTGGAAAGACAATAAGCCATTTAACTACAACCTTGAACGAATTCCTCGCACGCAAGATCTTGATGTTATGTATTCCGAAACAAGTGGTTTCTTTATTTATACAAAAGATTTAATGGTAAAGAAACATCGCAGGGTTGGTCATAAGCCTTATCTTGTTGAAGTGTCAAAAATTGAGGCTTGTGATATAGATGAACCTGAGGATTTCGAGATAGCTAACGCTATTTATAATTCAATTATTAAAAACAGGGAATAGTTATGGGTAATATAAAAGTATTGGATTGCACACTTCGTGACGGCGGTTATGTAAACAATTGGAATTTCGGTAAATTAAGCATTGACAATATTATAACTCAGTTGCTTTCATCTAAAGTTGATGTTATTGAGTGCGGATTTTTAAGCCAGACAAAAGAAACTGACGAAAATAAGTCGATTTTTCGCAACATAGATGATGTCACTTTTGAATGTACAAGTAAAGAAGAAAACACATTGATGGTACTTATGATGAATTATGGGGAGTATAATATTGATGATTTACCGCCATATGACGGCGGTCTCATCAGCGGCATAAGACTTGCTTTTCATAAAAAAGATATGGTACAGGCCATTAACATATGTAAACAAATCAAGGCAAAGGGATATGTGACATTTGTACAACCAATGGTTACTCTTACATACTCAGATGATGAAATAGAGCAATTGATTGATTTAGTCAACGATTTTCTTCCGGAGTCTGTTTATATGGTGGATTCTTTTGGTACAATGACTAAGCAGGAACTTGTTAAAATGTACGATATTTTTGACAAGAATCTTTCAGAGAAAATATCCATTGGTTTTCACAGCCATAACAATATGCAGCTTTCATTTTCAAATGCCCAGATTCTTATGGAACTTGATACGGACAGGACTATATATATTGATTCTTCTGTTTACGGAATGGGCAGGGGAGCAGGAAACCTTTGTACTGAATTGATTACTAAGTATCTTAATGACAATTACTCACATAATTACAACTTATTACCTATATTGGAAATAATTGATGAACACTTGATGAGTGTATTTATTAAAAGTCCATGGGGGTATTCAGTTCCGTTTTATATTGCATCCATAAATAATTGTCATCCAAATTATGCTTCTTATCTTTTAGACAAACAAACTATTAGTGTTAGAGATATATATAATATTTTGGCTTCTATGGATGATAGTAAAAGAACTTTTTATGACAGAGAGTATATTGAAAAATTGTATGTGTCATATCAAGAAAATGTTGTTGATGATAATGATGCAAAAAAAGAACTGATAGAATTACTTTTAAACAGAAAAATACTTATTTTGGCACCCGGAAAGTCTTTATTAACCGAAAAGGATAAAATCAAGCAGTATTGGAAAAACGAAAATCCGATTGTAATATCTGTTAATTTTATTACAGATATTATACCTATTGATATTGCTTTTGTAGGAAATTTAAAAAGATTTACAAGTATCGCTCAGCTTATTGATGATAATAAAAATCTGAAAAAGGTTATCGTTACATCTAACATTAAATTTAAAAATGTTGAAAAAACATTGACTGTCAATTACGGTGATTATATCACCGACGACCCGATAATTACAGATAATTCGGGTATTATGCTGTTAAATCTTATGCAGAAGCTTGGGGTAAAAGATGTTGCACTTGCAGGCTTTGACGGTTTCACGGTTAACAGAATGGACAACTATTATAACGATAGTTTGGTAAACAGTGCATCTCTTGACGAGTTGTTATCCAGAAGTAACGCAATTGCAAATCATTTGCAATCTTTAAAACAAGTTATGAATATTGATTTTATTACTGATTCAATGTACAGAGAATAGGTGAATTATATGTCGAGAATAGTTACCTTTGGAGAAATTATGCTAAGATTGACACCTGAGGGTTATGAAAGAATTTTGCAGTCGAATAAATTTAACGCTACGTTTGCAGGTGCTGAGGCGAATGTTGCGGTTGGTCTTGCAAATTTGGGTGAAAATGTTAGATTTATATCAAAAATTCCGAATAATCCAATTGGACAGGCTTGTATAAATTCTATGAGACAGTATGGTGTTGACACAACAGGTATTGTCCGTGGAGGCGACAGATTAGGCCTTTTTTATCTTGAAAAAGGTGCTTCTCAAAGACCATCACAGGTTATTTATGACAGAGCAAATTCTGCAATACAATTAGCAAGCAAAAGTGATTTTAATTGGGATGATATCTTCAAAAATGCTGAGTGGTTTCATTTTACAGGTATTACACCTGCACTTGGTGAAGAAATTGCAGAGATATGCGAAATAGCCTGTAAAAAAGCAAAAGAAAAAGGTATTAGAATAAGCTGTGATTTAAATTACAGAAATAAGCTTTGGACAAAAGAAAAAGCGAAAGAAACAATGACCATACTTTGTAAATATGTTGATGTTTGTATTGCAAACGAAGAAGATGCAAATGATGTTTTTGAAATATCAGCTGTTAAAAGTGATGTCAATTCCGGTAGGATTGATATTGATGGTTATAAAGATGTAGCAAAACAGCTTTGCAATATGTTTTCATTTAAATATGTAGCTTTTACACTCAGAAAATCTGTTAATGCAAACTATAATGAGTGGTCAGGTATGTTATTTGACGGAAATGAATATTTCCTTTCAGATAATTATAAAATACAGATTGTTGACAGAGTAGGCGGAGGAGATTCATTTGCCGCTTCTTTGATTTATGGTTTGATTAACAATTTTGACAATCAAAAAGCAATTGATTTTGCGGTTGCTGCAAGTTGCCTTAAACATTCAATAGAGGGCGACTATAATCTTATAACCGTTGAAGAAGTAAGTCGCCTTATGAACGGCGATAAATCCGGAAGAGTTAAAAGATAATCTAAAATATATGTTAGGGGATTTTTTAGTGGACAATAATGAAACAATGGTGTCAATTCTGTGCACGGCATATAATCACGAAAAATATATAAGACAATGTCTTGATGGCTTTGTTATGCAGAAAACCAATTTCAAGTTTGAAGTAATTGTGCATGATGATGCTTCAACTGACAATACTGCAAACATTATTCGTGAATATGAGAATAAATATCCGGATATAATTAAGCCGATTTATCAAAAAGAGAATCAGTATTCAAAAGGAGTCAGTCTCAGTAAAATTATGTGTGCTAAATGTAGGGGAAAATATGTGGCATTCTGTGAAGGTGATGATTTTTGGACTGATGAATTAAAATTACAAAAACAGGTTGATGCTCTGGAAAACAATACAGAAAGTAAGTGCTGTGTGTGTACGGTTCGAGATGTTGATGAAGATGGTACTTCTCTGAATTTAACACATCCGAGTGTTCCTTTTGAAAGTTCTGCCATTGATATAGAAGGCTTTTTAAAACTTGCAATTTCCGAGTATGCTTTTCAGACATCTTCATATATGTTTTTAAAAGAAGATTACTATGAATACATTATTAATCCTCCACAGTTCAGAAAGGTATCTCCTGTTGGCGACTGGCCAATGCTTTTGTATTTTTGTACAAAGGGAAATATTTATTACATTAACGGTGAAATGTCTTGCTATCGTAGAAATGCTGTTGGCAGTTATACAACCACTATGGGTGTGGCTACTGTAGAGAAAAGGAAAAAATATAATCAAGGACTTATTGATATGATAAATACTTTTGATAAGTACACTGATTATAAATATCATAATTATTGTGAACAGTTTTCTGAAAGATTTGTTAAATATTATTACGATTGCCTTAAGGAAGAAAGAAATTTTAAAGAAATAGTTAATAAAAAGTATAGAAAGTTTTTTAAAGAAGAGAGTTCTAAAGATAGGCTTTACATTAAGTTAAAAGTATACTTGCCTTTCGTTGCGAACTTATATGATAAAAAGGTGTGATGAGAATAATGAAAAAATTGTTATTGCTTGGCGGTTCAAGGTATATTTTACCAGTAATAAAAAAAGCACACGATTTAGGTATATTCGTTATTACGTGTGACTATCTTCCGAACAATATTGCTCATAAATATTCAGATAAATATTGTAATGTGAGTATTATTGAAAAAGATGCAGTTTTAAAGATAGCAGAGGAAAACAAAATAGATGGTGTTATGTCTTTTGCTTGTGATCCCGGGGTAGTTACGGCTTCGTACATAGCTGAAAAAATGAATTTGCCATTTCAATCATCGTATGAGGCAACGAAGATTTTACAAGATAAAGGACTTTTTAGGAAGTTTCTTGAGGATAATGGTTTTAATGTTCCACACTCCAAAACATGCTGCTGCCGAGCAGCGCACCCAGCACTGCGCCGATTTGCGACTTGCCCTCG
>OGXM01001957.1_pt1 | contig 10518 bp, 8 predicted proteins | sample 1576271 | NCBI WGS metagenome assembly OGXM01 (sample SAMEA3541579, study PRJEB24748) | human gut metagenome | biome: human gut; feature: human-associated habitat; material: faeces | place: China | collected 2012 | reverse complement strand
TCCCAAGGGCAGCCCCGTCGCACTTACAAAAGTAATTCCCCACCGACGTGAGGAAACCGGCTCAGCAGACATCCCTTCAATATTACGGACACAAACCCCTACCTTCTTCCCGGCCTCCTCACCCGATTCATATTGATATTCATCTTCGAGCAAAGCCACTCCTTCCTTACCATCTTTATTGCGAAGAGTGAGCAGGCAAGTACTGTCATCCTCCCAACCTACACATGCTGCTCCAGGATAATTATCCATAGCATGATCCCTATGCAGGAAAAGAATCTTTCCACGGCAATCTTTCAGCGTCAGTTCAGGGCGAAAGTCCATCACGAAATAACTTTGATACTCAGGGCTGCTTAAAGAAACGGACAGCAGAGAAGCATAATCCCGCAATTCTCCCCCTTCCTTTTTCAAGGAAACAATCAAAGTCTCAGAAGGATATGTTTGCAGAAAGTGTATAAAAGCAGGTAAAACATCATCTTCCCAATATATATCCTGAAAGGCATGACTGTGAAACACCCCCAGTTTATTACCCTTCTTTTCCAAACGGATATCGAAAGCACGGATGCCTTGCCGTAATTGAGCGGGAATATCTGTTGCTTGTGTTTTCAACATATGCCCTCCTTTGATACTACCGCTATCGTGTGAACCAGGAATAGAAATCTTACATATAGGAAGCGTATCATGGAGAATCCTCATCCACTCAGGCCGCAGTGCAACCTCATCCCGCGCCTCCGCACAAGTATCCTGCAATCTGGAAGCTGTAGCACAAACCGGAGCATTCAATAGAAATATGGTCAAAGCTAATACAACAACTGTTCTTAATCTGTTTCTCTTCATAGTATATTGCTTTTAAGTTTACTGCATGCAAATGTAGAGGGTTCATTCTTTTCCCTCATCCTAAATTGCGTATTTAGTTCTTCATTTTGCGCAAACATCGAAAGCAACATATAGTAACATCTGAGCCAAACGTAATGTACCTTTTCATTACATAAATGTACCTAACGAAAAATGCCATACATTCTCCGTACTGCGTATCTCATCCCAGACGAAGCCCTCCCAAGAAAAGGATTTCAACTCCTCAGGACACTCCAGACGGTTCTTGACAATAAAACGCGTCATCTCTCCGCGACACATCTTGGCATAGATAACGACAGTCTTCGGCTGTCCGGCCTTCCAAACTTGAAACTCGGGCGTAATAACACGCACCTCTTGCTCCACCCGCTTCCAGTCGAACAAATCTTTCATTTCAGCACTTGCCAAATTAATGAGAACACCGCCACAGTTTTTAATTTCCTCTATGAAGTAATCCGTCAACAAAGGCTTCCAATAATCAAACATGGATATTCCACCTTTTTCGGGCAAACGGACATCTCCTTCCAAACGATAGGGTTTGATACCGTCCAGCGGGCGAAGCAACCCATAAAGAAAAGAAGTGATACGCAGATGTTCTTGCGCATAACGAAAATCCTCCGCTGAAAAATCTTTCGGAAGAATGCGTTTAAAAACAGCTCCCGTGTAGGCGCAAACGGCTGGCATCGAACGATTCTCCTCCGAACAGAAATCATGAAAACGCAAACGGTTCTCGGCAGCAATTTTGGTATTCACCCGAAGAAGCCTTTCCAATTCGGATACTGAATACTGCGACATTTCCAACGCATTCCGCACAGCCTCCGTTTCGAATTTCGGGACTGTGACTTCGGGCACGACAACAGAGCAGCGCGCTGCCATGGCAGCCTTGGGCAGGATGAGGTCCGCAAGGCAAAGCAGAGCGTTGGCAACGCTGTTGTGGTGTGTCTGGTCAGCAGCATTGTGCTGACTGCGATCTATTTGATCTTTGCAGACATCATCCTCGCTATGTTCGGCGGTACAGTCAATGCCGAAACCTATCGTCACTCACAGGAATACTTCTTTTACATCACATTGGGCGTGCCGTTTTACATGTTCGGTCAGGCCATGAACCCCATCATCCGTGCGGATGGCAGCCCCCGGTTTGCCATGATCTCCACCCTTGCCGGGGCAGTGCTCAATGTCATTTTGGACCCGGTCTTTATTTTTGGGTTTCGGTGGGGCATGATGGGAGCAGCCGTTGCCACTGTCACTGGTCAGGTGGTCACGGCAATTCTCGCCGTGTGGTACTTGCTGCACATGAAGATCATTAAGCCGGCAGCGGGGGACTTTGCATTGCGCGGAAAGGTCTGCAGCCGGATGCTGACATTGGGCATCACAAGCTTTCTCTCGCAGATCAGCCTGGTAGCGGCCATGGCGGCCATCAACAATATGATTCGTAAATACGGTGCATTGGACGCAGTGTTCGGGCAGGAGCAGTATGCGCAGATCCCTATGGCCGTAGTGGGTATTGTGATGAAATTCTTTCAGATCGTCATCTCCATCGTGGTCGGCATGGTGGCGGGCTGCATTCCCATTGTTGGCTTCAACATGGGCGCAAGGAAGTCTGCCCGCGTAAAAGAGCTGTTCACGAGGCTGCTGGCTGCCGAGGCCGGTGTTGGTGCTGTGGCATTGGTGCTGGTGGAGATTTTCCCGCGTCAGCTTATTGCCCTGTTCGGTGCTGCCAATGAGAGCGTGTATTATACCGACTTCGCGGTGCGCTCGTTCCGTATTTACCTCTGTATGATCATTCTGGCCTGTGTCAACAAGGCCTGCTTCATCTTCCTGCAGGCAATGGGCAAAGCGGGAGAATCTACAGCCCTTTCGATGGTGCGCGAGGTGGTGTTTGGCGTTGGGTTTGCGCTGCTGCTGCCGCATTTCTTTGGGCTGAATGGCGTTTTGTACTCGATGCCGCTGTCGGATATTCTGACCTTCCTGATTGCGGTTTATCTGATTATCAAGACCTATCGCAGCTTGGAGGAAAGCCATACCTGACAGAGAAGTGGCGGAATCTGCAGACCGCACGAACCGTAAATATTTCGTGAAATTTCGCAACAACAGATTTACTTGGCGTGAGTTTGTGATACTATAAAGAAAATATGTGATGCGGAATATAAGAGGTGAGCCGGCAGGCAGGTTGGCATAGCGTACCCCGCAGACAAACGGTGGAATGGAGTCGTGTTGTGATGAAAATTCGTAAGGCAGAAGAAAAAGACATCCCAAGAATTATGGAGCTGCTGGGTCAGGTGCTGCAGATCCATGCAGAGATACGCCCGGATGTGTTTATCCCCGGCACCACAAAATATAACGACAGCGAACTGAAAGAACTGCTGGAGCAGGAAGATAAGCCCATCTATGTTGCAGCTGGTGAGGATGATGTGTGCATGGGCTATGCTTTCTGCCAGTTGAAGGAGCAACCGTTTTCTACCAATATGGTTCCGTTTAAGGCACTGTTTATTGATGATCTGTGCGTTGACAAGCAGGCACGCGGACAGCATATCGGGGAAAGCCTGTTTGAATATGTGAAGCAGCAGGCAAAAATGCTTGGCTGCTATGAGGTGACCTTGAATGTCTGGGCGGGTAACACATCGGCTGAAAGCTTCTATGAGAAGATGGGTATGAAAACAAAGGAACGGCAGATGGAGTATATTCTGTAAAGATAGAATGATGGAAAGGGTTTGCATCAGAAAGCCAGCAGACGAAGTGTGGCACCGGCATTAGAATAACCAGTATCCTATAAATTACGGACACCAGCAAAGAAGCGGGGGTATGGACAAATTGAAGGTGGAGACAAAACGAATGCTGCTGCAACCTATGTCGGACAGTGAAATCGAGGAAATGATGGCAGAGATGCCTGCTGATGATCTGCGCGCCGCTTACGGAGAGATGCTTGCGTGCTGCCGCTGCGAGCCTGAAAACCGGATCTGGTATGCACCGTGGAAAATGACGCTCAAAAATAGTAGGGAATATATGGGTGATGTGGGCTTTAAGGGGCCTGCTAAAGACCGCGCTGTTGAGATAGGCTACGGCATTTTGCCTTCCTACGAAGGAAACGGCTATATGACCGAGGCGGTTCAAGGCATGATCCGGTGGGCATTTGCGCAGCAAGATGTGGATTTTGTGGAAGCGGAAACCGACCCGGACAACCGCGCATCCCAGCGCATATTGGAAAAATGCGGCTTTGTGCCAACCGGAAAAACAGGGGAGGAAGGCCCCCGCTTTGTGGTGGAGCGACCCCAAACAACCTGAGCGGTAGTTTTAACTGTCTGGCGTGAGGATCCTGCTTTACGAACGGATATGTACGCTGAAATTACCGGTCACAGGCTGATCATCCAGCTGCGTCTTTTGAAGATGACAAGCGAGACGGCCAGGCGGAAAATCTCCTCCGTTGTAAGCAGGGCATACACGCCGACAATGCCCCAGTGCAAACCATAGGCGGCCAGCAGGCACAGCGGGATGCCGATGCCCCATGTGCCGATGGTGTCAATGATCATGATTACTCTGGTATTGCCGCCACTCCTCAGGATGCCGCCGCTTAAAATCATGTTTTCCACCTTGACGGGTGCATACAGGGCAAACACGACCAGCAATACTTTGCCCAGCGCCTGTACATCAGCGTCCACACGGTACAAGCCAGTGTATGCGCCTGCAAACAGTACCAGCAGCGAGGCTACGCCTATGGCACCGACCAACCCGGTCAGCATGATGCGTCTGGCATCCCTATAGGCGTCGTCGAAGGCCTTCTTTCCCAGCTGCTTGCCAACCATCACACCGGCTGCCGCCGATAACCCGCTCAACGCGCCTACAATCAGCGACTGAATCGGGCAGGTGAGGGTATAAGCGGCAAGGTTGGCTGTGCCGAGATGCCCATACACCGCAGACTCGACATTTTGCCCCAAGCTCCACAAAAACTCACTGAGCAAAATCGGCAGGATCATGCCGCCGTATGCCCACAGGGTGATTCTTTCAAAATGCAGCGCCCACTGGGGGTGACTGCCATCTCGTCTGAGGCAGACCGCAAAGCCCAGCAAAATCAGCAAGGAATTCAGCAGCTGCGAAGCAAGCGTGGCAATCGCAGCACCCTGTACCCCCATGGGGGCAAACCCGAGCTTGCCGAATATCAGCAGGTAGTTCAGCCCGGTGTTGGCAGCCACCGCGCCAAGGCTGGCCCAAAAGGGAACGGCAGCGTGTTCCTTGCAGCGCAGCCACGCGGACATGATTGTGCTGAGCGCCATCGGCAGATAAGCGAATGCTACTGTTTTAAAATACACGGCACCGGCTTGCTGAATACGCCCATCGGCGGTGTAAAGCTGCAAAATCTGTGCCGGAAAGCCCCCGGCGGCCAGCAAAAACAGCACCGACAGCAAAGCCCCGCAAAGCAGGCTGACATTCAGGCTGCACCATGCCTCCCGCTCGTTGTCTGCGCCTGTGAACTGGGCGATCAGGATCCCGGCAACGGTGCCGACCGAGCCGATCACCACGGAAAAAATCAACGAAAAATTTCCGTACAATCCCACAGCCGCAATATTGACCTCGCCCAACTGCCCGATCATAATCTGGTCTATTATGGAAAAGGATGCCTGCAGCATACTTTGCAGGGTAACAGGAATGGCAATTTTGCTCAGCGATTTCATAAAGTCCGACATGGCATCTTCCTCGTGCTTTCTCTGGGTATCAGTGTGACCGGCAGAACGATTTGCGCCTCGCACTCCCTGCCGCTGCGCATCGCCTCAAGACAGGCCAGCGCGGTTTTATGCTGCGAAAATGACAGTGCAATACCTTCTTTTTATTCGCTCTTATTCCATGGTACAACACAAGAGAAAGATTCTCAATGGTTAAACGCATAACCTATAACAAAAATCGAATCCGATTTTTGTGCGAAATTTCTAATAGCAGTGTGCTGAATGATTACAGGCCTGAAAACTACTGTCATGGAATTTGGTGGATTTGCGCAGAATAAGGCAGGAAAGTTGTGCATTGTGTCAACGGGTAAATTGGTTTGTGCGTGAATTCAAACGGTTTGTGAAAAGGCGCACCTATTTTGTTTCAGATGTGGTATAGTACAGGCAGAAGAACGAAAATGCGGTGCTTTTGCAAAAGCCTGCATTTCAGATTTCTATACAAAGCAGCGGAAAGTGAGTACTGATCTATGAAAGCAACACCTCTTCTCACCGACTGGACCTGCCGCCACTTGGGTGACACCGCACCCGGCCGTCCTGTAACCCTGCCCCATGATGCTATGCTGGCGGAGCCGCGCAGCGCCCTGAGTGCGGGCGGCGTCAACACCGGCTGGTATGAGGGGTATGACTATGAGTATCAGCGTACCCTGACGGTGCCCGAAAACGAGTTGTCGGACACGCACATTCTGGAATTTGAGGGTGTTTATCACAACGCTGAGGTCTGGCTGAACGGCCAAAAGGCGGCGTTCCGCCCCTATGGGTATACCAATTTTTATGTAGACTGTGCGCCATTTTTGCACGCAGGGGATAACGAACTGCGGGTGATTGCCCGCAACGCCGATCAGCCCAACAGCCGGTGGTATTCCGGCGCGGGACTGTATCGTCCCGTTCAGCTGTGGACGGCAGGGGAGAAACACATTTTGCTCAACGGTGTGCGTATCCGCACGGTGTCGCTGGAGCCGGCTGTGGTGGAAATCCGTGTCAGGACCAGTGCGCCCGGCACGGTTCAGCTGATGGTTGAGGGACTCCCCACTGTTCGGAAGGAATCTGATGGGGAAGCAGTCTTTACGCTGACCATCGACAATGCCCGTCTTTGGACACCGGAAACGCCGAATTTGTACCGATGCCGCGTACAATTTGAAGATGATGAGGTGACCGAGACCTTCGGCGTGCGCACGGTGAGTTGGGGCAAAAACGGCTTCACTTTAAACGGCGAGAGGGTCATCATTCAGGGGGCCTGCATCCACCACGATAACGGCTTGCTGGGCGCTGTCTGCGACCCTGATGCCGTGGCCCGCAAGGTGCGCTTGCTGAAAGAAACAGGCTACAATGCCATCCGCTCGGCGCACAACCCCTGCTCAAAGGCTTTGCTGGCAGAGTGTGATCGTCAGGGCATGCTCGTCATGGACGAATACATCGACCACTGGTATATCCATAAGACGGAATACGATTATGTACCGTATTTTATGGATTGGTGGCGGCAGGATCTGACCGATATGGTCGAGAAGGACTACAACCACCCCTGTGTGGTTCTCTACTCCACCGGCAATGAAGTCAGCGAGACCGCACAGGCCAGAGGTATTGCGCTGACCAAGGAAATGACAGACTTTTTGCATGGGCTGGACGATTCCCGCCCGGTGACTTGCGGTGTGAATATCTTCTTCAACTTTTTGAGCTCCATCGGTTTCGGCGTGTACAGCGATGAAAAGGCCAAAAAGGAGGCCGAAAAGGCAGAAAAAGCCAAGGCTAAGGGAAAAGCCGTCAAGAAGAAGTCGGTGGGCAGCAAGTTCTTCAACGATCTGGCGGGGCTTTTGGGTGATGAATTCATGAAGCGCGGCGCGACGCTGCATGGCTGTGATGTCAAAACCCGCGATGCCTTTGCGAATATGGATATTGCGGGCTATAACTACGGGATTTATCGCTACAGGCACGACCTGAAAAAGTACCCGCAGCGGCTGATTTTGGGCAGCGAGACCTTCTGTAATGATGCCTATAGGTTCCGTGAGCTGGCGAAGGCTGAGCCGCGTCTGGTCGGTGATTTTGTCTGGGCGGGCATGGATTATCTGGGCGAGGTCATGGTCGGCTCGTGGGAGTATGAGGACTATGCCAAAAACTTTGACGGCGGCCTTGGCTGGGTTTCGGCAGGATCGGGCCGCATTGATCTGACCGGAAAGCCGCTGGGCGAAGCCCTATATACCCGCGTGGCGCTCGAAAAGGACAACGGACCGTACATTGCCGTCTGCCCGGTCAACCACACGGGCGACCGGCACAGCCCCAGCGCATGGAAGATGACCAATGCCATGCCAAGCTGGAGCTGGACAGGCTGCGAGGGCCAAAAGGCCAGCATCGAGGTGTACGCACGCGCGGCGCGGACAGAGCTGTGGCTGAATGGCCGTATCGTCGGCAGAAAAGCATTGAAAAACGACTGCCTTGCGAAGTTTTCCGTGCCCTATGAACCGGGCAGGCTGGAGGCCGTCAGCTATGACGCGCAGGGCTGTGAGCTTGGCCGCTGCACCCTGATGACGGCAGGGCAGCAAACCCAAATCACTGCGGGACCGGAACAAAGCAGCGTGCAGGCTGGGCATCTTTGCTATATCCGGCTGCGGTACACCGATGAAACGGGTATCACGAAGCCGCTGGCACGCGGCAATATCAAGGTGGAGGTAGATGGCGGTACACTGGTCGGGCTGGGCAACGCCTGCCCCTATCATGAGCGCAGCTATCTGGACTGTGTGGCCGACACCTACTACGGCGAGGCACTGGCCATCGTGCGTGCAGGGGAGGGGGACAGCCTGACCCTGACAGCGGATGACGGCATGTACAGCACTGCCGTGACAGTGCCGGTGACACATTAAAAATAAAAGCAGACAGAAAGCGATTTTCCAATCTAGGCGTTTGGCACTATGCATAAATGAACCGCTGTAAAGTTGTGAAACCTCCCGACAGGGGCACGGACGGGAAAGTGAGATGCGCGAAATATCCAGCTGAATGGTGCTATACTCCATAAAAGCATCTTGCATCTTAAGGGGCTTCTTGCTATACTCAGTATAAAACGCAACGATTACTTGAATATAAGTTGCGCATGTTGCGCAGCCAAAGGAGGATCTGCCATGCAGGGGCGCAAATTACTTCACGGCGGGGACTATAACCCGGAGCAGTGGCTCGACAGGCCGGACATTCTGGCACAGGATATTGAATTGATGAAAAAAGCCCGTGTCAATACCGTGACGCTGGGGGTGTTTTCATGGTCGGTGCTGGAACCGGAGGAGGGCGTGTTCAAGCTGGACTGGCTGGCGGACATCATCCACAACCTTTACGCCAACGGGATCCACACGATTTTGGCGCCCCCCAGTGCTGCACGCCCCGCATGGCTGGCACACAAGTACCCGGAGGTGCGCCGTGTGCGGGCTGACCGTGTGCGGGAGCTGTACAACCGGCGTCAGAATTACTGCTATACCTCGCCGATTTATCGTGAGAAGGTGCGCATCATCGACCAAAAGCTGGCGCAGCGATTTGGGGATGATCCGGCAGTCATCCTTTGGCACATCTCCAACGAAATGGGCGGGGACTGCCACTGCGCATTGTGTCAGGCGGAGTTCCGCCGCTGGCTGCAGGCACGGTACGGAACACTGGCGGCGCTGAACAAGGCATGGAACGCCCGCTTCTGGAGCCATGACTACACCGATTGGGAACAAATCGAAAGCCCTGCCCCGCAGGGTGAAAACGCCGTGCAGGCGCTTGCGCTTGACTGGAAGCGCTTCGTCAGTGATCGACATATCGACTTTTTGAAATTTGAGCGGGATACCGTCAAGGAAATTGCCCCCAATGCCAAATTTACCGTCAATATGATGTATCGGTTTGACGGCATCGACTATTTTAAGATGGCAAAGGAGATCGATGTCGCCAGCTGGGACAACTACCCGACCTGGCACAAGCCCAGTGAAACGGTAGAGGAAACGGCGCTGGACACCGCCATGATGCACGACCTGTTCTATTCAATGAAGGACAAGCCTTTCCTGCTGATGGAGTCCAGCCCCAGCTTTACCAACTGGCAGCCTGTTTCCAAGCAGAAAAAGCCCGGCATTGCAGAGCTTGCCGCGCTGCAGACGGTGGCGCACGGCGCAGACAGTGTGCTTTATTTCCAGTGGCGCGCCAGTCGAGGCGCGGAGGAAAAACTTCATGGCGCTGTCATCGGCCACGATGGGCGGGAGGATGCCCGTTCTTTTACGGAGACTGCGCAGGTAGGGCAAGAGCTGGAGACTTTGGCTGAAATTACAGCGGTAAAATGCGAAAAGCAGGCTGCGATAGTTCATGATTGGCAGAATAAATGGGCGCTGGAAGGCTCCTGTGGCCCGCGCAATGCCGGTATGGGCTATTGGGACGAGCTGAAGCGGCACTATAATGCCCTTGCACGGGAGGGCATTGCCGTGGAGTTTGTTGACCAGAATGCCGACCTGACAGGCTATGGCTTGGTCGTGGTGCCGATGCTCTACCTGCTGACCGATGCTTTTGCGAAAAAGCTTTGCGCATTTGCGCAAAGCGGCGGAACGGTCATCGTCACCTACTGGTCTGGTGTTGTCGATGAGAGTGATCTCTGCCGTCTGGGGGACACGCCCTACGGCCTGACTGAATTGTTGGGGCTGCGCCGCACCGAGATTGACGGCATGTATGACGGGGAAACCCGCCGCTGCGTGCCTTCAGCTGGCTGCACACTGCCTGCGGCACTGGCATCCACCCTGTGTGAGGTGGCGGCCCTTGATGAGAAAGATCCGGCAGAGCTGCTCAGCCTGTATGATGAGGATTATTTTGCCGGGCACCCGGCTGCGGCGGTTCACCGATACGGTAAGGGCCGCGCATACTATCTGGCCAGCCGCTTTGACGAGGCTTTTTATCGGGCGTTTTATCACGATGCTGCAAAGGAAATCGGCTTGAGCCCGGCTTGGCCGGAGGCTCTGCC
>OGXM01001956.1_pt1 | contig 10523 bp, 7 predicted proteins | sample 1576271 | NCBI WGS metagenome assembly OGXM01 (sample SAMEA3541579, study PRJEB24748) | human gut metagenome | biome: human gut; feature: human-associated habitat; material: faeces | place: China | collected 2012 | reverse complement strand
CGGAACGATAATCGACGCGAGCCGCATAATCGTGCTCGATGAGGGCAAGGTTGCGGGCATAGGCACTCACCGCGAGCTGCTCGAAACCTGCACGGTCTACCGCGAAATAGCACAATCTCAGCTTTCAAAGGAGGAACTCGCATGAGCAGAAAATCACCTCTGAAAAGAAAGCGCACGTCATCGGCGAGAAGAAAATATAAAGAATATTCCGGCGAAAACCGCCGTCCCGGCGAGAAGCCGAAGAATTTCAAGGGGGCCGTCTCGCGCTTTACGCCGCTGCTCAAGCCCTTTGTCCCCGGCCTGACAGTCGTGCTCATAGCGGGCGTTATCGGCACGGTGCTGACCGTCACGGGGCCGCTGTTCCTCGGCGACATAGTTGACGCGATAAAGGAGCAGGCGGATATCAAGCTTTCGGGCGGCAGCCTTGATTTTTCGAAGATACAGAAAATCCTGCTGACAATTCTCGGCATCTACGGCCTGAGCGCGCTGCTGAGCTATATTCAGCACTATGTCATGGCGGGCATAACTCAGTCCGTCGTGCGCGATTTGCGCGACAGGGTCAACGATAAGCTCACCCATCTGCCGCTGAGCTATATCGACTCGCACTCAAAGGGCGATATCCTCAGCAAGATGATGAACGATATCGACAATATCAGCAACACCCTGCAAAACAACCTCATTCAGATAATAACCTCCGCGGTAAGCTTTCTCGGAATGCTCGCGCTGATGTTCTATGTCAGCTGGCAGCTGACCCTCATCACGCTCTCCGTTTTACCGCCGAGCCTGCTTGTAATTTCGCTCATCTCGAAGCGCTCAAAGCGCTATTTCCGCCGCCAGTGGGACGAGACGGGCAACATAAACGGGCACATCGAGGAGATGTACACCGGACATACGCTCATAAAGGTCTTTGACCACGAAAAGCAGGCGATAGACGAGTTCGACGATATCAACGTCAGCCTTGCAAAGGCCGGCTACAAGGCGCAGTTCATCTCCGGTATAATCGGTCCGATAATGAACTTTGTCAGCAACATAGCCTATGTGCTCATCTGCGTCATAGGCAGCGTCTATGTCCTGAAGGGCACGTTCACGCTCGGCGACATAACGACCTTCTTCACCTATTCGAAGCTCTTCATGCAGCCGCTTGTCAGCATAGGCAATATTGCCAACAACCTCCAGTCCTCCCTCGCGAGTGCGGAGCGCGTATTCAAGCTGCTCGACGAGCCCGATGAGTGCGCGGACTGCTACGATACGCGCATTGAAGAGCCCCGCGGCGAGGTCGAGTTCAGGGATGTCTGCTTCAGCTATTCCCCCGACGCGCCGCTTATCGAAAATATGAATCTTAAAGTCGAGCCGGGTCAGCTCGTTGCGATAGTGGGGCCGACGGGAGCGGGCAAGACCACATTTGTCAACCTGCTCATGCGCTTCTATGACGTAAACCGAGGCGAAATTCTTCTCGACGGGCACGATATCCGCTCTATCCCGCGCGAAAATCTGCGCAGCGTATTCGGCATGGTGCTCCAGGACACATGGCTGTTTGAGGGCACGATAATGGAGAATATCGCCTACGGACGTAAGGGCTGCTCGCGCGAGGAGGTCATCGGCGCGGCGAAGGCCGCAAGGGTTCACCACTTCATAAGCACTCTGCCCGACGGGTATGAGACCATGCTCGAGGAGAACGGCGAAAATATCTCGCAGGGTCAGCGTCAGCTTCTGACTATAGCCCGCGCGATTCTCGCAAATCCGTCCGTGCTCATACTCGACGAGGCGACGAGCTCCGTTGACACGCGCACGGAGGTGCACATCCAAAAGGCGATGAACGCACTGATGAACGGCCGAACGAGCTTCGTCATAGCCCACAGACTCTCGACCATACGCGACGCCGACGTTATCCTCGTTATGAACGACGGCACTATAGTCGAGCAGGGCACGCACGAACAGCTCCTTGCGGCAAACGGCTTCTACCGAGAGCTCTACGCCAGCCAGTTCGGAGTATAAGCTAAACTCATATAATAAAATTATCCGCCGTGTGACCGATACGGCGGATTTTTACTTTATTTAACGGGAGAAATAACGGCGGGCCGAGACTCGCCCGTGTGCGCCGTCTGCCGCAAGCGAATATCCCCGCCCATAAAAAACGGGGCTGCCTGTAAGACAGTCCCGCTTGAATTTTTATCAATAATCCGTAACCCTGATTGTCGAAATAATCTCCGCGCCGAGCAGGGTTTCGAGCTTCGTGCGAAGCTCGCGCTCCGAGGCTGCGGGAGTTACAAAGGCGAACTCGTCCTCCGGCGCACCGGCGCGCTTTAAGAGCTTTATTTCGCCGAAGGTTTTCTCCGCCGAGGAGATGACCTGCTGCTTTTGCTGAGCGCGTCCTCTGACGTAGAGCGCAGTGGGCATATCGAGGTAGTCGGCTACATAGCCCTCCTCGCTGTCCGCCCAGCCGAAGAATTTCTGCTTGTTCTCATGGCGTGCGCAGTCAATGACATCGCCGACGACCGCGCTCGCGGTGGGCAGCTTGCCCGCGCCTCTGCCGTAGAACACGACGTCGCCTATCGCGTCGCCGCGCACGAGAATAGCGTTGAAAACATCGTCGACGCTTGCGAGCTGGCTGTGATGATTGACAAATGCGGGGCTGACTATCGCATAGATGTGCTTGCCGTCCTCGCTCTTGCGCGCCCTGCCGAGCAGCTTTATGACTCCGCCCCAATCCTTGGCGTAGTCAACGTCCTCAAGGGTTATCTCGGTTATGCCCTCGGTATGCACCTGCTCGGGATAGACGTGCTTGCCGAAGCAGAGCGAGGCGAGTATGCAGACCTTGCGGCACGCGTCGAAGCCGAGAATATCGGCGGAGGGGTCGCGCTCGGCGTAGCCGTTATCCTGCGCGAGCTTGAGCGCATCCTCAAACGCCATATTGTCGTTTATCATCTTGGTGAGAATGAAGTTTGTCGTGCCGTTTAATATGCCGGCGAATTCGTCTATCTCATTTGCGGCGAGGCACTGGCTTATCGGCCTGATTATCGGAATACCGCCGCCGACCGACGCCTCAAACAGGAAGTTTACGTTGTGCTGCGCGGCATATTTCAGCAGCTCGCAGCCCTTGGCGGCGACAAGCTCTTTATTCGAGGTGACGACGCTCTTGCCCGCCTTGAGGCAGGCGGAGACAAACTCGTATGCCGGATGAAGGCCGCCCATTGTCTCGACGACGACCTTAACCTCGGGGTCGTTGAGGATGATGTTGAAATCTTTTATAAAGAGCTTCTCGTTGGGGTCCCCGGGGAAGTCCTTGAGGTCGAGGATATATTTTATCTCGAGCTCGGACTGAGTGCTCTTTCTTACTATACTGTCGTGATTTTTGTTGATGACCTCGGCAACGCCGCTTCCGACAACGCCGTAGCCCATTATAGCTATATACATGGCAACTTTCTCCCCACTGTTATTTTTTTACTATTTTATCACAAAGGCGGGCGGCGATAAAGTCTCAAAAGAAAACTTTTTTACTTTTTTGTGAAGTATTTTTCAAACTCATTGAGTTTTAAGGCAAAATAGTATAATATATATGATGTATTATGCCGCCTTGAAACCGTAAACAGAAATAAAGACCGTTGAAAGAAGAGGTGCAGAAAATGTCTCCGGAAACTGTTGAAAGAAGAAGAGCCGTGCTGATAAACGTCGCGTATATCGCGCTCGTGCTCGGTGCGTTTTATCTGTTTATGAAATATGCGTTCTGGACTGTCGCGCCGTTCATATTCGCTTTTGTCCTCGCAGTCGCGCTGCAGCGCCCGACAAACTTCCTCTCGAAAAAGACGCATATCAAAAAAGGAATAGTCTCCGTTATTGCGGTTCTGCTGATAATCGCGCTGCTGGCAACCTTGATCGCCCTGACGGGTGCAAGGGTCGTGGCAGAGGCAAAGGGCCTCGCTTCGACTCTCGGCGAATGGCTCAAGAAGCTTCCGGACTACGTAAAGGGCTGGGAGGAGTCACTCTACCGCCTCGCCGAGCGCCTGCCCGGAGGACTCAAGAGCTCCGCGGAGGAAGCGATAAAATCGCTGTCCGACAAGCTCCTGCTCTCATCGGAGGAGCGGGCGGCTCTGCGCACGCAGAACGGCGAGAGCAGCGCGGGTATAAATCTCCTGTCACTTCTCAAGCCCTCGCTCAGCGGCGTTTGGTCAACCGCAAAGCAGATACCGAGCATCTTGGTCGGTATGCTCCTGTTTATTATCGCGGCCTGCTTTATGACCGCCGGATATGACGGCATAGTCGGCTTTATCAAGAATCAGCTGACCCCGCAGAAGCGCAGAACGCTCTCAAAGACAAAGAAGATAGTGGTCTCCTCCATGGGCAAGCTCGTCAAGTCCTATGCGCTTATAATGCTCGTCACCTTTTTCGAAATGCTGATAGGTCTGGGCGTGCTCAAAATTATAGGCGTCTACAAGAGCGGATATATATTTATTATCGCAATAATCACCGCAATAGTCGATATTCTGCCCGTGCTCGGCACGGGAACGGTCGTTATCCCGTGGGCGGTGTTCTCGCTGATAAATAAGAGCTACGGTCTCGGTATCGGACTGCTCGTCATATATGCCTGCATAACCGTCATACGTCAGATAATCGAGCCGAAGATAGTCGCAAACAACCTCGGCATCCCGGCGATAGTCAGCATAATGGGTATGTATATCGGCGTTCAGCTGTTCGGCTTTATCGGAATATTTATTATGCCTATAATGATAACCGTGCTCAAGGTTCTCAACGACGACGGAGTTATACACATCTGGCGCAGCTCGAAAAAGGCGGCGGCGCAGGACGCTCCGGCTCCGACGGCGGACGGCTCCGAGGGCGAAAAAGAGCCCGAAAAAGAGTCAAAAGAAGAGAGCGAACCCGAGAAGTAAATTGTTGACATTTGGTCTGCTTGTGTTATAATTGAACTGTAGTACAAAATTGTTCACCGGCACAATTTAAATCTTTTTCCCGAAAGGACGGTTTTCATGGATATTTTACAGGCAAAAAAAGAAGTTATCGCAGCGGGTCTGCGCCTTGTCGAGACCGGTCTTATCGCAAGAACCTGGGGCAACGTCAGCTGCCGCGTTGACGAAAACAGCTTTGTCATCACCCCGAGCGGAAAGCCCTACGACGGACTGACCCCCGACGACATTGTTGAGGTAAAAATCGACACTCTGAGCTACGAGGGCAGCGTCAAGCCCTCCTCCGAAAAGGGCGTTCACGCCGAGGTCTACAAGGCTCATCCCGACGCGGGCTTCGTCATCCACACCCATCAGAAGTTTGCGTCCATAATCAGCGCAACAACGCAGGGAATCCCCTCGCTGACCGAGAAGGGACGCAAGGTTATAGGCGACAGAGTCATGCTCGGCTCTTACGGTCTGCCCGGCACGAAAAAGCTCAAAAAGGGCGTCGCCGCCGCAGTTGCCGCCGATATGGACAGTAAGGCAGTTATCATGGCGCACCACGGAGCCGTCTGCTACGGCAAGGACAGCGAGGAGGCGTTCAACGTCGCCGCCACGCTCGAGCGCGAGAGCGCGCTTTATGTTCTCGACCTTTTCGACAGAAAGTTCGGAGAAAAAATTGCCGACTTGAGCGAAATGTGTGTTTCCTGGGCACAAAAACACGGAAAAACTATTGTCAAGCATGACGAAACCTGTTATAATAACTCATATAGAGACGCAAGCGGAAAGATAGTATTCTATGCTCCCGGCGATAAGGAGCACACCGTCACCGTAGACCCCGTGACCTCGGCGGTCAGCGGCGAGGGAGAGATTCCGACGGCAGACCTCCATCGCGCCATATATGCTTCACGCGAGGATATCAATGCTATTCTCTATTCTCAGGCTCCCGAGGTGCTCGCAGTCGCCGCCATGGGCAAGACCGTCAGGCCGCAGCTTGACGACAGCGCCCAGATAATCGGCACGAGCCTCAAATGCGCCAAGAACTCCCCCAAGAAGGTAGTCAGAGCGCTCAAGGGTCGCCACTGCGTTCTCGTCAAGGACGGCGGCGCGCTCTGCTGCGGCTCGAACGAGAGCAACGCGGGTGCGGTCGAGATGATCGCAGAAAAGAGCTGCCTTACCTACATAGGCTCCGGCCTCTTCGGTAAGTGCAAGCCGATAAATCCCATCGAGTGCCTGCTCATGAGAGTTATCTATCTCAAGAAATACTCGAAGCAGGCCGAATAAATCAGACACCTACCATCTTCTTGCCCCCGTTTTATACAAAGAAAATCCCGACCTTAACCGGTCGGGATTTTCTTTTGTGCGATAAAATAACCACCGTCCGCGACGGTGGTTATTGCTTTAGCTGCCGATATGTTTTTCTACGAATCTTTCAACCGTGCTCCAATACATTTCCGGTTCAACCGAGGACGAGAGCGCGTGACCCGCTCCCTCGACGGTCAGGCTTTCCTTTTCGCACGCCGCCGCCGAGAACAGCTCGCCGAGCATTTTATAAGGCACCAGCTCATCCTCCGTGCCGTGGATGAACAGGGTGGGAATATCGCTCTTTTTGACCTGCTCGAGGGCGCTCGCCTGCTTGAAATTATAGCCGTCGCGGAGCTTCGAGAGGGCTGAGGAGGCGTTGAGCACCGGGAACCACGGGATATGTATCATTTCGGCCTCCCAGATGAACTCATCCCACTCCGAGGTGTAGCCGCAATCCGCGATAACGGCCTTGACGTTGTCGGGCAGCGTCTCGCCCGATGCCATGAGCACCGTCGCCGCGCCCATAGACACGCCGTGCAGGATTATCCTCGCGTCGGGGTCCCACGAGAGAATGAGCTTTATCCACTCGATAACGTCCATGCGCTCCGGCCAGCCCATGCCGATTTTAGTCCCCTCGCTTTCGCCGTGGGCGCGCGCATCTACCGCAAGAACATTGAAGCCGAGGGAGTGAAACTTATGGACAAAGCCCGCCATATGCCTGGCCTTGCTCGTATATCCGTGGCAGACGAGAACATAATCCGAGCCGGGATTTTCGAACTTTCTTCCGTGCAGCCGCAGAGCGTCGGACATAATAAATACGTCCTCGCCGTGCTCGTCGTACCATTCCCGGATTTCCGGCGTGCCCGTGAGTCCGCTGTATTTTGCGCTCGAATCCTCGCCGTCGGACTTGCTTGCCATCTTCTGAATGAGGTTGTTGAGCTTGCTCATATGTATGGGCGATTTCGTGTTTATCGAGAAATTATATAAAATCTCCGCCGAAGCCGCGGTCAGAGCGGTCAGCCCGCCGAGAGTTCCGAGGACGGCGCCCGCTGTTTTTCTGCTGTTCATAAACTTCCTCCTGCTTTTTTCAAGATTATAGCATAACCGCAAATGCCGTTCAAGCTTTTTATATAAAGACTGTGTACATAAAAAAACAAAGGTCATAATCCGCGTTTTAATCCGTGAACTATGACCTTTTTTAAAAGCTTTTTGCCGCTTATGCCATGTTCTCCAGCGCATTCATAAACTTCGGGTTGCTGGGGATGAACATATAGTTGAGGAACAGAACCTCGTCTATCGAATTGGTCTTGACGAAATCCGCGAGCTTAACGGTCAGCATACGCGGGTCGAGGACATAGACCGTCTTGTAGTTTGCACAGAGCCACGGGACAAAGGCGTTGGCGTAGCTCTCCTTTATGACAACAATGCTCCTGTCGCTCTGAGCGTCGGTCGTTATCTTGATAACGCCGTGGTCGCCGCCTATAAAGGCTAAGTATTTGTTAGAGGATGTCGTCTCGGTGTTTATAACCTGAATGCCGTAGCCGTCGCTCATGGCGGCGTCGGTATCGGAGGCTGTGGCCGTTGTGTTGACGGGCGGAAGGAAATATTCCACATAGTCCGGGTCATTTGCGAGCACGGGACTCTTTGTGTAGTTATAAAAGAGTCCGAGGAACGGCGAGAGCTTGCCGCTCTGCAGGGTGTCCTTGTCAACGGGCTTGAAGTCCGCAACATTCGCAAAGGCTCTGTAGGCGTAGTATGCGCCGCGGGTCGTCCAGTGGTGATCACTTCTGAAATAGAGATATTCGTCCGTGTGCGCCGCAATTTCGGCGTAGACATTGACGGGCGTTATATCCTTGAGCTGCTCGTAGATATAGCACATACCCTCGTACTGCGACTTCGATACGCCGGTGTTGTATTTGCTCGGCGCATAGAATTCTATAGCGGTCGGCGCCATGAGGCAGTAGGCCTTGGTGTTCGGCATCTCCGCCTTGAGGCGGTTGAGCGCGTCGGCGTAGGACTTCATGTTTTTATATGAGTTGCCGTAGGGCTCCATTTCGCGGTTGCCGATTTCGATTATAGACGAGCCGCTGTAGGTCTTTATCTTCACATCGTCGGAGACGGAGACCGCGTTTTTCGGCTTGACGAGGCTGCCGTCCTCGTTGGTCGGAGGCTCTGTGCTTTTCTCCTCGGTCGTCTGCTCCTCGGCGGGCGCGGTCGAGTCGCTCTGCGTGTCTTTGACTGCGCATCCCGCAAATGACAACAGCATGGCCGCCGCCAAAACGGCTGCAAAAAATCTTCTCATTTTTATTGAATACCTCCCGATTGCTTCGTTGTATATATAATAGCACACTTTTTATAAAAAATGTGCGAATTTTGATTTTTAATTTCGTCGGGCGGAAAAAATCCCGGCACAGGGCCGGGAGAATTTTCGGAATAGCTTAAAGCTACTCCGTCTCGGGTGTGACTATGCTCTTGTTCTTTTGAAATTCGCATGTTGTTTTGCTGCCGTCCGTGCCCGTGACCGCTATCTTGGCGGTCTCATATTCGTATGAATACGAGATAACCTCGGTGCTTCCCGCCTCGCCGTCCTGGAACCGGGTCTCCTTTATTTCGACGGGATTTCCGTAGACGTCGTTTTTGTACTCCTTTTCGGTCTCGGCGCCGAAGGAATCCCTGACTGTCAGCCTTATCAGCGCGCCGCGCTCGTCATATTCGTATTCGGTGATGATTTTAGACGTGTTGAAGGGATTTTTGACTGTATATGTCTGGCGCACTATATCGCCGTCGGAGTTATATTTATAGGTAAACGTCTCGGTATAGCTCTCGGACGCGGCCTCTGAGGAATTTCTCTCGCTCTTGACGAGCCTTCCCTTGCCGTCGTAAGAAAAGACGGTGCTCCCGTAAAAATCGCTTTTTTCTGCGAGTCTGCCGTGCTTGTCATACGAAAAATTCAGTGTTGCGGTCACTTCGCCGGAGGGCTCCGCCGAGGTGATTTTTGTTATTCTCTTCTCCGAGTCGTACTCGTAGCGGTAGGTACCTTGGGAATGCCCCGAGCGGCTGATTTCCTTCACCGTGCCGTCGCTGTTGTAGGTGTAGCCGTATGACCTCTTTTCGGCGGAAAAGTTCCCCGCGGAAATCAGGACATAGGTGATATATGAAACGAGGTCGCCGCGCGAGTTATATTCCTTTGTCCAGCTCGCGGTATAAGTCGTGTCTTTCTGATAACCGCTCGATGTTTGATTCCAGTGATACCACCCGTCGAGGTCGATGCCGAGAAAATACCTGGAGTTTTTTATGTCGGCATTAACATCCGCGACTGATGCGGTGCTTTCGCTGCTATCTTCGGATACTGTCTCATCGTTTTTTCCCGTTGTGTCGGTTTGGTCTTTGTCGTGTTTCTTGCAGCCGGCAAAGGCTGCAAGCGCGAGGATGGCGAGAACTGCGGCAATAAATCTTCGGATCTTCATAAAATACCTCCCTTTATTCTCGACATTCAACGCTCAGAACTCAGCCGACTCAGGCATGAGTATGCTCTCGTTCTTTTGATACTCATATATTTTTTTATCGCCGTCCGAGCGAGTAACCGATATCTTCGCCGTCTCATATTCGTATGAATAAGTGTAGGAATAAGAGCTGATAAAATCTCCGTTTGAGGTCTTCGTTTCCTTGATCTCAACGGGATTGCCGTAGGCGTCGTTCTTGTATTCTTTCTCTATCGTCGAGCCGTAGGAGTCGGTCGAGACAAGCTTTATGAGCGCACCTCTCTCATCGTATTTGTATTCGGTCACGCCCTTGAAGGAGCTGCTCGGGAACTTGTTGCTTTCGGTTTTGCGAATAACGTCGCCCCTGCCGTTATACTCATAAGCAAAGGTATTGACAAAGCCCTCGTAGGTTGTTTGCACTCTTTTGATGAGCTTTCCGCCGTTATTATACGAAAAGACGATATCCCAATATTTGCACTTGACGTTTAAGAGCGTCCCGTTTTTGTCATACGAAAAGGTCATATCGTATGTATCCTCGTCGGCGGGCGACGCATTTATCTTTGTTATTCTCTTGGCGGCATCGTACTCGTAGAGGTAGGTTGCGGGGAAATAGCCGGAGCAGCGGACTTCCTTCACCGTGCCGTCGCCGTTATACGAGTAGGCGAACAGCCTCCGATCTTCGTGATAGTTTCCGGGTGAAATCGGCTCGTATACGACGGACGATACTATATCTCCGCGTGAGTTATATTTCTTTTCCCGAAGTGCAGTATACTTCGAACCGTCTTGAAATCCGTCGCCGACTTTGTTCCAGTGATACCACCCGTCGAGGTCGATGCCG
>OGXM01001953.1_pt1 | contig 10545 bp, 9 predicted proteins | sample 1576271 | NCBI WGS metagenome assembly OGXM01 (sample SAMEA3541579, study PRJEB24748) | human gut metagenome | biome: human gut; feature: human-associated habitat; material: faeces | place: China | collected 2012 | reverse complement strand
ATGAGCTTTCGCTTACATTTTATAGACACAATTTCGCTGATTTCGCCACAGGACAAAATATTTTTAAAGAATAAGATCATAATTCCATAATTTTTAGCGAATAAAACAGGGTGGATATTTATACAAGTTGTGATATAATAGACTGGAATTGTTTTCGTGGATATCGTTTCGTGGAAAAGTCTGCTTTCGGTATCAGAGGAAAATAGAATTCCTGTTTTTAAAAAGCAGGCACGAAAGCTGAATTTAGAATGAAACAGATGAGGAGAATGACATGAGTTTCGAATTTATCAAAAAATTACCGACTCCGCAGGAGATCAGAGAAAAATATCCTCTGTCAGAAGAACTGGCAGCAATCAAAAAAGCAAGAGATGAGGAGATCCGCAAGGTGTTTACCGGAGAATCCGATAAATTCCTGGTGATCATCGGACCTTGTTCTGCAGACAACGAAGATTCTGTATGCGATTATGTCAGCCGTCTCACTTCCATTCAGGAAGATGTCAAAGACAAGCTGATCATCATCCCACGTGTGTATACAAATAAACCACGTACCACCGGTGAAGGCTACAAAGGAATCGCTTCCCAGCCTGACCCTGAAAAAGCACCAGATATGGTGGAAGGTCTGATCGCCATGCGCAAAATGCACATCCGTGCCATTGAAGAAAGCGGTCTCACCTGTGCAGACGAAATGCTTTACCCGGAAAACTGGGGATATGTAGAAGACCTGCTCTCCTACGTTGCGATCGGTGCACGTTCTGTTGAAGATCAGCAGCACCGTCTTACCGTCAGCGGTTTTGATGTTGCATCCGGTATGAAAAATCCAACCAGCGGTGACTTTTCCGTTATGTTAAACTCTGTTTATGCCGCCCAGCATCCACACCATTTTGTTTACCGTGGCTATGAAGTGGAGACAACTGGAAATCCATTAACCCACGTTGTACTCCGCGGTGCCGTCAGCAAACACGGCAACAGCACGCAGAACTATCACTATGAGGATCTGATCCGTCTCTGCGATATGTATGCCAAAATGGATCTTGTGAACCCGGCTGCCATTATTGATGCAAACCACTCCAATTCCGGCAAACAGTTCAAAGAACAGATCCGTATTGTCAAGGAAGTCATGCATAACCGTCAGTTATCGCAAGACATCCATAACATGGTAAAAGGTGTGATGATCGAGAGTTATATCGAAGAGGGTTCTCAGAAGATCCACGACCATATTTATGGAAAATCTATCACAGATCCCTGCCTTGGATGGGAAGATTCCAGAAAATTGATTTATGATATTGCGGAGATGTGTAAATAAAACAGATTTTTTATTTTCCTCTACAAAAAAGTCTGCCGACAGGTACTACCTGCCAGCAGACTTTTTTCATGCACCATACAGTGCTCATTTTTCATTACAGATCTGATGAAGATTATTCCGCACGGGACATAGCTTCTTCGTAATCTTTTGTGCCTTTCCAGATCTCATCTTTGTAAGGATTCTTCTTTAACTTCATAGAACGTTTGATGATCGCAGCGAATACAACAACGTTGACTACAATTGAAAGAACAGAGATCACACCCTGTGCTGTAGGATCTACTGCTGTTGGATGTGTAGCTGCATCCATGAATCCATCTGCGTAAAGTCTTGGGATAACTGCGAATTTACCCTGATCCTGGAATAATGGGAATACCTGGGCAAACATACACCATAATGCTAATGTGTTAGCACGGTTCTGAATCCAGCCACCTTTGTTCCAGAATGCTGCAGCAAATGTAGGTGCAAGTAATAATGCAACACCACAATACCAGGAATGAGTCGGAAGGTTTAAGTAAGTATACTGGAAGTTCCATACATCATAAGCTAAGATGAACATCCATGTCATATCCGGCCATAACATATCATCTTTTTTCTTAGATGTGTAGATTCCCCACCAGCCTGTCATACATAAGATATTGATAATACCTGCAAGACCATTGAGAACGTTCCACCATCCACCATATAACCATACGCCTTCAGATGATAACCACCAGCTTGTTCCTGTCTCTGCGAGTGCTTGTGCACCTCTGATGGCAGATTCGAAATCGCTGCATACTGCGATCAAAATGTTGATTGCTACGATGACAAATGGGAAAGCCTTAAACCAATGTGTTTTTCCAACACCCCATTTGTATTTGAGCATCATAAAACCAATACATCCAGCTGTAGCTGCATATAACTTCGCATAGTGGAACCAGCTTGTCATATGTACATATGTATTGTTATTGAGCGCCCATTCAGCCCCCGCTGCTACTGAAACGTAAATTGCAATAAAGTAAACTGTCAGAATGATTGGAAGAACAACGAAACATAACATTCCGCCGGCTTTTGTACGTCTGGCAAATTCATTTGCAAGTACGAGACAGGTAAAAACTAAAATCCAGCCAAGAAACTGCCATGCAGCTCCCTCGCCGTAAACCTGAAACAACAGTCCATGATTTAACATATTGTTTCCTCCCTTATAAAATTATTATTTCTGGTCATACCAGTGTTTGTTATGATTTTAACACTTTTTTTATAAAGTTTCAACATTATTTACATTTTCATATACTTTTTGACAAAATTGTATATTATTTCCAATTGATTATTTCCCTTATTTTGGGATTTCCGGAAAAACTCTTCAAAAATGTTCTCAAGGATATTCTTATTTTACCTGATTTTGCATCAAAAAAGATGTTCTGTGGTACAACCAGATCCACGAACATCTTTTTCCTTATATTATCCATTTGTACAAGCTTATAGATATCAATCTCTCAAGGGTTATTTTTCATCCTCGATCACAAGTTTTCCTGCTGACACTTCCATAAATACACTCTCCGGGTCTGCCTTTTTCATCGCAAGCAGTAATTCCCACAGATTGTGGATCTGATTTGCCAGCACACCGGACGCCTGAATCGCATATGGCAACAGCATTGGAAGCTGGAACACGCGGATTCCGAGCGGTGGGAGGAAGATCATGTTGGTCGTATGCACCTTATCTCCGGCAGTTTTGATCATCTCATAGGTGATCATCAGAAAATCCTGTCCCTTGTATTTACAGTAATAAGAAACATAACATTCATCGATCGTCCAGGATACACCGTCCTCCACTTCGACCGGTTTCTCAGATACTTCATTATTTTCCGTTGTCTGCACACTGATGTTCCAGTGAATTTTTCCATCCTTCGTATCATTGTACATCTCTGTCAGCATATGACTCAATTCTTCTGGTCTTTTCATTGTTTTTCTCCTTATGTTGTTCTTTTCTATTTCTCCAACGCATGTTCCCCGATGCGCACTGCATGCACTACAAAACGTTTTCCCGTGGTGGAACAGGTCGACAGTGTCATAATATGATCGTCTTTCGTCACGTTCACTCCTGTATCATCATAGGACTTTTGTTTCATCTTATCAATAAATTTTTGAAAAGTATCATCCGGCGCAAAGCCAACCGTGTAAACTTCGTCCGTCTCCGGCACATCATAATAGGCAAAAATCTGATAACGGTACGCACACTCTGATGTATAAATTGTAAAAAACTGATGATCTTTATAAAAATCCTCTGTTTTATATTTTTTCAGACTGCCAAACATGCTTAAGTTTTTCATGTTATGTCCATATAAAATCGTATGGTAATCCTGAAAATCCGGTGTGTTCATCCCCTCCATAAAAATACATCCGGCAATCGTCTGATTTCCGTAAATATCCGTGCGAAGATACTTCTCATCATCCCCGGAATATAAAACCGGATAACTGAGCTGCTCCAGATTATCAAACCGTATCCAGCCGATAATATCCGCATTGACCTGCTGAAGTTCTTCCAGCTTCACATCCACATCTGTATACCACCACGAATCATCCCCCTCTGTCTCCTCCGCCACTTCCGTATTCTCCGCTTTCTCTGAAATATAGTTTTCCTTTAATGCCTCATAGGTGTCGTTGGACTGTTTGTAATTCAAAAGATCCGGCACCAGCATAATGAGTGCTGCCACGATCAGCGCTGCGCCAAGAAGAAAAAGAAGAACCGTTGACCGGCTGATTTTATTTTGTTTCATGCCCGTTTCTCTCCCACTTTACTCTGCTGTGCACGCAAAAACTGCCTGCACTGTTTTTGATTGTACCACAAAATGAGCAGACCTCATAGTCCCTATGAAAATCTGCTCAGATGTTTTACCTTTTATTTAGTTGAAAGAAACCTGTGCAAGTGCGTCTGTGTAACTTGCAAAGCCGGCTGCCTGAACTGCGCATGCAGAAACTTTAATATCAGTAAATGTGGTATCCTCTGTCACATTGTTTCCAACCGTTACTTCTTCAAAGATGGTTGAATGAGCGGATTTGGAAATCACATCTTTTTTCGCATATACTTTGTAGTCAATGTTGTTTAAGTTCTGAGCTTTTTTATACGCATCTGTCACATCTATCCAGTCAGAAGCATATGTGATCGTAAGATCCGGATTTGCATTCACGATTTTTGCAAATACCCATGCATCCTGTGAATCATCTGCCATGTGTACGGTCGGATCTTTATATACCACTTCTCCTGCAACCAGATCCTCGTACTTATTTTCTTTTACCGTCCACTCTCCGGTGCCATCAGCATCCACATACAGATTGCTGTTTTCATCTCTTGCCACTTTGGACTCGGATAAACCGCCTGTCAGCGGATCATCATCAAAGTTTACATTGCCGACGGTAAAGGTGTTGGTGACAGTTCCGGTTGTGCTCGTCAGGTAAGCGAATGTGCTGCCTGCGCCAATTGCTCCGATCAGGCTGATTGCTCCAAGCAGTGTGACTAATTTTGTTTTCTTCATAATTTCTGATCTCCTTTTTCATTTCATGATAATCTATTTATTCTTATGTACTTTCCATTCTGCAACTTGCGATTCCTGCCCTATCAGAAACCGTTTTGTTACGATACTGTTTTATCACTCAATGGTCACACGGCGGTCATATATCAGAAATTTCAGCAACTGTTCTTCATTCCGTATTTAAATTTTTCTTCTTATCCTCCTCTAAAATATCCGGGATGAAGTTTAAGAGGATCAGCACGATCAAAACACCGCACACCACCGCAATACCAAGCGGTGTCTTTGCATAAATGGAAATATATCCAAGATACGGGATATGAAATGCATACACCCCGATGATCTGCTGCCATGCAACAGGAGCTGCATCTGCAATATTATTAGCGTCTCCCTGCGTGACAACGGTCTGTTCCTCCTTATCCACCGAAATGATCCTGTGCGTCACCAGCGTTCCCGCCGGAAGCTGATAAGTGACGACTGCTCCTTCCCTCGCCTCACTCGCGGCAAAATTTTTATCATAGACGATCGCCCCGACCGGGATCCCGGGTTCCATGCTGCCGCTCAGGACCGCATACTCATCATATCCAAGCATTTTCGGGACAAACAGAAAGCCTGCGATCACAAGCAGTCCGAGAAATACCACCATTGATAATACACTGCAAATTTTCCTTGTCATTTTCTTTTGCGCCTTTCTGACTTATTTTGTTACTTCTGCAAAAAATCCCTTCAAAACCGGAAGTTCCACTTGATCTTTGGCCTCATAACTTCCGGCAAACACTGCCTCCTGATAAACCGTGATATCAAAATTTTTTGTCACATTTCCAATTTTTACTGCATCAAATAAATTATCCGTGTTCTGCCCCGGTGCAACCGGACTGTTGTAGTAAAACCAGCCGTCCGTGCCCTGATACCAGCCGATCCCGTCACCGTCAGGATCATACAGCGTACTCTCGGTCGCAATGCTGTCCGCTGCCTTGCCTTTCTCCGAAAAAGCAGTTCCGTTCCAGGTACCGTTTAACAGCGTCACTTCTGTCTGTTCCGGTGAGATCGTGATCCTGACCCGGACAAATGCATCTGAAATTCCGGTGTTTTTCACGCTCGGATTTTTTTTCACGGTGCTGCCTGCTCTGATCCCGCCCTCAAACTCTTCCTCGATCTCAGTTGCCACTTTTGCCGCCTGAAACGTATTGGTCACCGTTCCTGCTGTTGCTGTGATAATTGCAAATGTTGCTGCTGTTCCAATAATTCCAACCATCAGTGCAATTGTGATCACAAATATTTTTTTCTTTTTCCATATTTCTTTCATACACACTGCCTCCGATTATTTGCGCACATCTGTTGTGGAATGATTATCAACATCTGTCGTCCTGGTTGCTTTTTCATGGATCACAAATTGATTTTTCACGGCATCTGTATCCGTGAGTTTTCCATCGCTTCTGGTCTTATTGTTTTTGGCTGTAACATTCACACAGTCTGCCTGCAAATGTAAATCTGCCGCTGTTGTGACAAAGTCCTCTGCGTCAAAGCTGCAGGTCTCGTCTCTGCTGCGGATACCAACCGCAAATTGTGCGCTGTTTCCGGCAATCTGTGATGCACAGTTTGTGTCTGCGGTAAACTCTTTTAACGTAAAGCCCATCGTGTCAAGTTCTTCTACTTTATAGATTCCCTGCGCAAGTCCTTCCAGTGTCGTCTGTGCTTTCACATTGAACATTCCGGTTGTCGTGTTCTGCTTCTCTGCGCTTTTCTCTCCAAATCTTAACGTCTTATAATAAACATCGCCTGTCGTCTGATTGGTGATCTTAAATGTAAAGATCGGATCACCCTCACACGCTCTGATATCTTTTTTACTGATTTTCTTTGTGATCGTAAGCGTTCCCGTTTTCACTTTCACATCATATTTTCCTGCATAGGCTTCACCATCCGCATGCGCTGCCTCCACCTGTGCCTCATTTTTATAGATCACACCTTTTAACGTGGAGTTTGCGTTGGAAGCATCTGTCGCTTCCTCCACCGGCAGAAATGCTTTTGCGTAATACGTGGTATCCTGTTTAGGTCTCTCTTTTTTCAGTTTTTCCTGCGTGATCTCCTCACGGCATCCTTTGTCCGTGTAGAACGTCAGATACACCTGTGACAGTCTGGCGCTGTCCACATCTTTCATGCGCACTGCCGCATCATCTGCATAGTTTTCCAGATTTTCCCCGAGGAAAATCGTATCTGCTGTGTCTGTGATCTGATACGCAATTCTCACATTCACGGTCGGCTGCGGCAATTCCAGCTGTGTGCCGCCAAAGCTTAAAAAGGAATACGTATTTACATTTGTAGTCATATTATTTCCACCCAGACAGGATTCTTTTGCCACGATATGGATTGTTTTCTGCCAGCCGGAGGCGCTGTTTTCCTTCGGCTTTACTTCCTGATCAAGCCAGCTGATCGTCGTTGTGCCATCCTCATTGACCGTTACCTGTGCGCCATCCGCTCTCAGACGTTGGATCTCGGCATCTGTCAGCTCAAATTCCGCATCAATAATGTCCGTCACCTGCACTCCGGTCAGGGATCTTGACTGTGTGATCGTGCTCTGGATGTTCTGAAAGATTTTGTTTAACTCCTCCGCAGTATCCGCCGTAAATGCACAGCCGGCTGACGCCACTTTCTCTCCCAGCCATGTGGCAGTCTCGTTATTTAAACCAAGCCCGACTGTGATGACCGTATAGCCTGCCTCTTTCAGCTTCACCGCTGATGCTTCTGTCTCCGTTTTGTCATTGCTGTCCGAAGGCTCTCCGTCGGAGAACAGGATCACATATTTTTTGTTGTCATCTTCTGCCTTCTGCAATTCGCTGTATGCATGCTCCAGTCCTTTCTGTGGAGAGGTACCGCCGTCCGCAAAAAGCGCATTGACGGACTTTAACATCTCGTTTTTGTTCACCTTTGAAAGACCGTGGTTTAATTTACCCTCGGTACTGCTGTTCCACTCATCGCCAATACCATAAAAGGTTGCGATTCCGACCAGACTGTCCGGCGAAGTATCGGAAATGCCTGTCACAAATCCGCTGGCTGCATCTTTTAACGCAGAAATCTTGGATGTCCATGCTGCGATCACGTCACTGTCGGAAATGCTCTGGTAACTGCCATTCACATATTTTTTCCACTGTCCATCTATATATTTTACCGGATACTTCGCGTACTTATTATCGGATACAGCCGTTGTTCCCATTCCTACACTCTTGTCGTACGTCCATGGCCACCAGCCACTCTTTTCATATTTATTCCAATAGTACACTTTATTGATATCCATCTGATTCTTCACTCTGCTGAATTCTCCGATGTCCTTTAATTGATTTTGACCGGACAAAATTTCATTCATCGAGCCGGACAGATCAAATACCATCATGGCATCCACTGTCTGTATTTTTTCAACTGTGCTCTGCGAGGTTGCAAGCGAACTTGCGTCAAGATCGATCTGATACTCTCTGTTCTCCCAGTCCGTCAGTTTCGCTGTCTTATGATATTCCACATCCTTCTCCGTAAAATCAACCGGCTCCTCCGGTGGGATATCCGGCACGTCGTCGTCCACCACTTTGATCACGTCCGCATTCGGAAGCGTAAACTTCATGTTACAGTTTGCCTTTCCTGCACCGCGCTCCATATATAAAATGGTCAGATGATGTTCTTTGTTTTTGTCTGTCCTGTCAATATAGTTCCAGAGATCGGCCGTATCTGTCAGAGCGTCATGGATACCGCCAAGATCAATGACCACCTGTTTTCCATCCAGAATTACCCAGAGATCATCATCCCCGGTAAAAGAATAGTTCAGCTCCCCGATATAATCTCCAAGTGTAAAGGTTACGTCATAGCGGATTCCAAAATAAAAATTATTATTTCCAAATGGCAGGAAATCCGCCCCTGCAGTTGCTGCCACATTGTCCTCTTTGTCTAAAACTTCTTTCAGTTCGTAAGTGTCACCACTTTGTGAAAATTTTAACCTGTATCCTTCTTTTACTGTCAGTCCTTTTGTCCCTGCCGCAGCTGCTCCGTCTTTCGGAAAAACGCCCGGTTCATTCACACTGAAAAGAACTTCTTTGTAATCATCACTTAACCCGGTAACGATTCCTGTTTTTTTGGCATTTTCTCCAGTTCCTCCGGTATACACGTTGATATGCTGGTCGTCTGTGGTTCCGTTTTGACCTGTTTTTTTCGTGACGGTGTCATATTGATTTTCACTTAAATTCTGGGATACCGTTCCGACCGTGAAACGGTTATCTTTTTGCTCAGACGGATAGTTGGAATCTGCATTGATACTCAGATCTGCCCTCTGCTGTCCGGCTGTGTCATAAGGGATCACCTCGTAGTCATAAAACGATGCCTCACCGATATAGTCCGTATTTTTTGCCTGATAAAAAACTTTTACAACACTGTCCTCATGGATCTCAATGTTTTCAAGTTCACTTTGGGAAAATGCTTCTCCGTTTACCTGCACATGATCCACATCCCAGTTTAACGCCTTATTGTAGTCGCTGATTTTTGCTCCCGGTGCCATCGTGCAGACATCATCGCTGTAAATTTTTGCACTCTGCTCATCCTGCGCCTGATATTTGCTGTTGTCATAATGTTCGATGGTCACGGTCACGTTGTTATCTCCATGATTGACGATGACATATTTTGAAAAATGATCCGTGCCAAATGTCACCTCGCCGTCGGCAGAAGTGTTCGCATTCATATCCAACATCTCATTTTTTGTCTCATCAAAATGATACACGCTCGCCGAATCGCCCTCTTTCACCTGCGCAAGCGATAACTGCACCTGCACGGTTGCCCCGGACTCCACTTCTTTTCCATCTTTTACAAAGGAGATGTCATACGCCACAACCTCTTCTTTTTCTTTCGACTCGCCCTCCATCGCTTTATCGATGGATGCTTCCATTTCTGCTGTGACGGCTACCGGTGCCACGACAAGCTCTGCGCCTGCCGGAAGATCGGTCTCATTCGAAAGTGTCACGACCACGCGGACTGCGTCATTGGAATAGTCGAATACGGTTTTTAATTCCGGTTGTTTTCTCCGTCTCCTCGATTGCTTCAGTCGCCTCAGTGCTCTCTGTGTTCTTGACTTTTTCTGTATCTCCCGTTCCGTCTGAATCTGATGATTGCTTATACTGCCCGCTTACATTACTCTCTGTGTCTGACAGATCCGCTGCATTCGAATCACTGTCTGCCTCTGACACATTCTCTTCCTGCCCTGCATTTTTTGTCTCCTTCAACATCTCTGTGGAAACTTCCGCAAAAACATCCGTGGTGTCTACACTTGTCGCATTGGTGACGGTCACATTGGATGTCAGCAACGTCAAACATAGCAGGAATGCTAAAACTTTTTTTACAATGGATGCAAATCTCATATAATCCTCCTTGCTTTTGCCCTTTGATCTACTGTTTTCTCTTCCAAAGATTTCATCCGGTGTATTTGCTTAAAATATTTTCTGTTGTTTTCACTTTTTCTATATTGATCTTGATTTTCAGATTTCGGTAAATTTTATTGTCCTGATAAAATTTTGAAATAATCCGGTTTGCGACCAACATTCCACCCTCATAGGTACATGCGGAAAGCAAAATCACATACTGCGAATCGCTGAACTGTGCCACCGCGTCCCCAGGACGGAGCGATTTTTTCAATGTCTCCACAAGATGAGGCATCGCATTGCGGATGCGGAACAGATTGACATCACTGACCTTGCTTCCGGTATACTCCCC
>OGXM01001942.1_pt1 | contig 10576 bp, 13 predicted proteins | sample 1576271 | NCBI WGS metagenome assembly OGXM01 (sample SAMEA3541579, study PRJEB24748) | human gut metagenome | biome: human gut; feature: human-associated habitat; material: faeces | place: China | collected 2012 | reverse complement strand
AGGGGGCATCCTTTAAAATAAATCGTAGTCCGCAGCCCGGAACCGTCAGCCAATTTATTTCGTTTGATTTTAAATATATTCGCCTGCATGAATACAATACTCCTGAAAATCCTTCTGATATTTATAAAACACGATAAGACATTGAGTATTCCGGCACGGGATGGCACCGGAATTTCCGAATGGATTCGTAATACAACTGAATGCAAAATACAGGCTAACTATAGCATAAAGAAGATAAAAAGTAAATGAGACAGTTTCTCCAATTTGCTGCTTGATTTTTTTACATAACGAAATAAACATATTAATTCCTCCATACCTTACCATATGCAGAAATCTGATGGATTCCATCTTCTATGTCTACCGTCAATGAAAAAAGATGTAATTTTGTTGTTAAAAAAAGAGTATGGTAACTGTACCATACTCTTAAAAGTCCTGTCAATCTAATTCCGTAAGTTCACTTATTTTTCACAATCTGTTCGAGACTCCATGAATCCCTTAAAATGTGATATCCTTCTTGCCTGTGATCAGGCGGGCACCATTCACGATCATCGTCACACCAGCACCAACGCCTACAATAATTGTCACGATTCCCATAACCAGATTGCTGATTCCGATTGTATTGAGCTTATGATATAACTTCTCCATGCTTTAGACCTCCCATACTTGCAATAAAACTATTTTACTCCATACTGCTCATAATATGCGTCAATCGCTGCCTTCAAGGTGTCATCAATCACGACCTTTCCCTTGTACGGCTTGTTGTACAGATGCTCTACCACCTCTGCCATCGTTACGATTGCAGTCGTCTTTAATCCATAGTTTTCTTCGATCTCCATCAGTGCACTCTTCTCGCCCTGACCACGCTCCATACGGTCAACCGATACAACAAGACCGAGCACATCGACATCGCCCTGCGCCTTCACGATCGGGAGTGTCTCCTGAATGGATGTACCTGCAGTTGTTACATCCTCGATGATCACAACCTTATCACCATCGTTGATCGGACTTCCAAGCAGGATTCCCTTATCCCCGTGGTCCTTGATCTCCTTACGGTTTGAGCAGTAACGGATATCCGCATCGTACTTGTTGGCAATCGCCATTGTTGTAGCTACGGAAAGCGGGATTCCCTTATATGCCGGTCCAAACAGCACATCAAAATCAAAGCCGAACTTGTCCTTGATTGCCTCCGCATAATACTCGCCCAGGCGTGCCAACTGGGAACCTGTTCTGTAAAAACCTGTATTCACAAAAAATGGTGTCTTTCTTCCGCTCTTTGTCACGAAATCACCAAACTTCAATACGTTACAATCAATCATAAATTCAATAAACTGCTCTTTATACTGTTCCATGTTGTAAAAATCCTCCTGTTTTTCGGGCTGTCGGCAGCAACAAACAACATTCACGCATGTAGATTCATGTCTGCCATTGATTTCTCTATACGCCACATAATTGTATATATTCTAGCATAGTTACCCGATTGTTTCAATCAGTTTTGCGCAATCATAAACGGGGATTTTGCCGTGGAATTTTCACTTTTATCGAAGATGTACTCAGCGATTCCGTTCATTCTTCTCGCGCGACTGCAGTACAAGCTCATACACCTTTGGATGGCGTTCTTTCAGATGTGTATCGAGGACATGTCTGCGCTCCTTGAAACGCTCCGCAAGCTCCGGATGATTTTTTGCAATCCGGTCATGTACCTGTTTTCTATGTTCCTCAATCTGCATCGCAAGGGTATGTTCATCCTTGCCGGATATATTGACAATCTCCTTCAGATGTTCCTCCAGGTGTTCCAGCCACTCATCTTCGTCAAGCTCCTCCATATGCGCCCATCGTCCATGTAGCAGATCCTCGATATCCCCACTTTCTTTTAACTGCGCAATCTGCTTTTCAATCTGACGCTCGATCTGTTTTTCCGCATCGGAGCCAAACGCCCACACGAATTCCTGCACCCGGTTATCCGCCCGCTTTCTTGATGCACTGCGCTCCTCATTATCCACGCCATCCTCCAGCGGATATGGACGGTTGATTCCCATATCCTTCAATGCGATATGGATAGTTCTGCGCACGCACCCCTCCTCAATCAGATATCCGAGTCCAAGCTTCCTTAACTGTTCGTTCACATCCGAAATATGTTCTGTCATATAGAACCGGATGCCCTTTTCTTTTAATAACTGATGCAGACGCTTCAGGCAGTCTGCCGCAGTAATATCCAGACTTCCGATTCCGCCCGCATCAAGGATTACAGCTTTCGTATCCGGTTTTATATGATCCTCAATATCATTTTTCAGCACCTGCACATTTGCAAAGAACAGATTGCTGCTGAACCGGTAAATAAGCACACCGGACAGTGCGTGGATCTGGCTGCTCTCCTTCAGATCCCGGAAATGCTTATGTCCCGGCTGAATCCCAAGAAAGCAGGTAGATGGCTTTGCTGTCCGGATGATCACCTCCGCAAAGGAAAGCAAAATACCGATCAAAACACCATTGATCGTGCCAAGCAGGAGTACACCAAAAAATGCGCCGGCAAAGATCATACATTCCGTCCGGCTGACCTTCCAGAGCCGTGCCATCAGATCAAACTCCGTCGCCCCAAGCAATGCCGATATCACAATCGCAGTAAGCACCGGAACCGGCAGATATTGGATAAATCCCGTCCCACACAGCAAAAGCACGATCATGGAAAGTCCTGCCACAAGCGAGGTAAGCTGTGTCTTTCCCTGATACTGCTCGCCCATCGCTGTACGGGATACGGAGCCATTGATCGGACAGCATCCGGTAAAGGCTGCAAGAAAATTTCCGACGGAGAATGCAAAAATCTCCTGATTATCGTCAATTCGGTAGCCATTTTTCTGTGCAAAATTATTCTCTGCGAGCAACGTCTCCGCCATAATTACAACTGCCACTGACAGGCTGACTGTCACAGCCTCCCGGATTGAGACAACTGAAAAATCCGGCATCTGCCACTTCGGAAGTCCCGTCTCCACCTTTGAGAGTGTCTGGATTCCAAGCTCCTGCACATTTCCAAACCGCGTATAGCAGGCACCCGCAACCATCAATACAACTGCCATCGGGAATTTCGGAACCAGTTTTTTCGCCACAAGCAGGATTACAAGTGATGCCACGCCTAAGAGGATGGATGGCACATTCACATGCTTTGCGGTCTGTCCGATATGCTTTGCCAGTTCAAAAAACTCTCCGGTTCCTGCCGTACCACCAAGAATCTTCGGCACCTGCATAAGAATGATCGTCGAGCAGATACCTGTGATAAATCCTCCCATCACCGGAGCCGATATGTAATTGACGAGCTTTCCCGCCTTCATAAAAGAAAATGCAAGTAGCCACACCGCGACAAAGAACGTAAGCACCGGAACAACCGCCATGGCTTCTTCACTTCCTGCCTCAACATGCAAAGTCAACAGTGCAGTACCAATCAGTGCTGCCGGAGCCGCATCCACGCCGAATATGAATTGCGGTGACGTTGAAAGAAGCGCAAACGCCAGAATCGGAAACACCGACCCATACAGACCATACACCGCAGGGAGTCCCGCAATCAGGGCATATCCCATCGAAATCGGAATAGAAACAGCCATGATGATGAGTCCCGATAAGATATCTTTCCCTATATTCTTTTTATCATAGTGCCGTAATGTATGCGCCAATGATAGCTTCATATGATTCATCTCCTGTCATAATTAACAATCTTCCTTTTCATATCGCCGGTCTTACTCCATACGGTTTTCAAACTAGCGTACCGGCAAGCAATGACACAACTGTCACAAACTACATTCTAACATAAAAGAAAAAAAGTGGATATATTTTCCACTTTTTCATATGATTTCTTATACTTATTTCGTAAATTGTCTATAATTTAGTCTTGGCATATCTTAAAAACGAATCCCCGGATTCTCCATCTTTCCAAATTCCAGCAGAGATAATTTTGAAAGATGAAATATCTTCGCAAGGATTGATTTCGGAAACATCTGCAATTCGATATTATATTTCGTGGCTGCATCGTTATAAAACTGTCTTGCCTTGCTCACGCGGTCTTCGGTCTCAGCAAGCTCTGTCTGCAGCTGTAAAAAGTTTGTGTTCGCCTTTAATTCCGGGTATTGTTCTGCCACTGCGAACACTTTCCGCGATGCGCGGTTTAACGCTTCATTTGCCTCAAAGCGCTCATCTCTTGTATCCGCAAGTGTCATCCGGTTCCGGAGTTCTACCACCGCCATAAGTGTTTCTTTCTCATGCTTTGCATACCCTTTCACAATCTCCACAAGATTCGGAATCAGATCTGCCCGCCTGGCAAGCTGGATATCCATCTGCGACGCCTGATTCTCCGCCCGCGTTTTCAATACCATGAATTTATTACACGTGCAGATTGTTAAAATCACAAGGACTAATATCAAAGCCATAATTACAACTTTTACAATCACTGCTCCATCCATTTTATTTTCTTCCTTTCTTTCCTATATTTTTACTGTTTCATCCGCGCCATGATTTCTTTTTGTATCTGCGTATTTTCCTCCAGCAAAACTGCATAGATCAGATAATCATCCCACAGTGCAAGCGCATCCTTCTCCGCCTCATTCAGATACGAGTAATCGTGAATAAAATTCTTCATGCCCCAGATATATTCCGCATATTCATTTCCACGCGCTGTCCGCACATAGTCTGCACGCTCTAACATCTGACTGCTCCGCATTTTCAGATATAAAAACGGTGCCAGTAACAGCAAAAAGAAAAGTGCAAACACCGTAAAACATAGTGTCATCGTTGAAAGCAGCTGTGGTGTACGAAGGATCAGTTCGACCTCATTTTCCTTTCTACTTATTGTGTTCATGCAGGCAAGCATCCAGTTCAATTTCCTGCCAAACCAGAATATCCGGTCCGACAACGGAAATGCGATATTCCCATATGATTCCTGCATCACCGATTCCATTGTACCGGATGCAATCAGGAAGATACAGACAACCAAAAGTATCACCCACAAAAAAGCAATCTTCTTCGCATGGCGGTCAATCGCGGATGGAAGGATTCCGCCTCGTTTCTTCAGAAAACCATCTGTTCTTGCATCGGCCATCATCAGTTCTTTCCATTCCGGCAGATGCTCCTTTGCCGTTCCTTCCAGAAGCTTGCCAATCAGAAAGTGGTCACTCTCCCGCAGTTTCTCATTCGCCCCCGGCTTTGGATTTCCCTGTATGTACCCGTCTTCCGTTTCCCGGATCAATCCGAGATGCTCGTACCAAAGGATATATGCACTGAGATCCTTTTCTTCCTCAATCTGCAAATCTTCCAGTAAACTGATTTCTCCCAGCGTCAGTCCGGTAAGTTTATCCCGGTAATAATCAAAATCCTGCATCGTCACAAAGGTACAATTCGAAAGCAGTTCTTTCTTCGCACCAAGCAGTTTTGCCCTGCGAATATAAAAAGGAATACAGCCAAACATCAGTGCAATCAGAAATGTGATTATTAAAAATCCCAGTGCATTCGAAAGCATCATCTGTGTCTTGGACACAGCGAAAATTTCCCATCCATAACGAAGCAGGAGCACCCCCATGATGATCGGAAAAATCAACCATGTACGATGCTCCTGCTTTACTATATCATTCAGATGTCCTGTTCGAAACCGCTTCTGACTCATCGAATTCTCCAATTCCGGTTATCAATAAAACCTTACATCGTTCTACATAAACTATGTGATCTTATCTATAAAGTATCAGTTTCCTCGGTTCGAATCTATCTGTACCGTGTAATTCTCATGTTAAGTTTTCGTTAAACGTTACCGGTTATGCCGCACACACGCGACAATACACCATATGATAATTCCAAATAAAACTGCCATGAATATAAACGTTGCTGCAAGCATGCCATCCATCTTCTGCATATAAGCGGTTATCGTGCTATAAAGCGTAAATACACCAAAACAAAATTCCATCCCCACCATCATCCAGACAACGTCTCTGTACACACGCACCGCATGTTCCGGTTTTACTTTCACTGGCATGCTCCACAGATCGGGTGGCAGAAAATGCAGGATCAGACTGCAGATGCCACAGGTAATCAGCATAATAATTGGTAAACATAAGAAAGAATACGGAGATCCATATCCATCTGCATTTCCAGCCGCATCAAAGTGTGTTGCCACTTCCTTCGGCAGCTTTGCAGACCATATAATTCCAATCACAATCGATGCCCACATCAAAACATAGGCGAGTATCTCAACAATCTTCTGCTTGAGTGTAATGTAGTTTTTCATCTCAATTCCTCCTTACCTTGGGGACGTTGTTTTTGTCATGAAGAGTGTCCCCCTGTCTTTTGGGGGACATTTTATTTGTCCCGGAGAGTGTCCCCTGTCTCATATCATTTGATATCCAGTTCCGGTGGAACGTCAATCTCCTCAGAGACATATTTTCCATCTTTCTTCCGTTGTCTCACGCACTCGGATAGGAGATATTCGATCTGTCCGTTAACGGATCGAAAGTCATCTTCTGCCCATGCGGCAATATCGGCATACAGTTTTTCCGATAAGCGGAGCGGAATCTGTTTTTTCGTTGCCATCTAGTATAAGCTTCCCGAGTTCACAATTGGCTGCGCATCATGGTTGCCGCACAAAACTACCAAGAGATTTGAAACCATAGCTGCCTTTCGCTCCTCGTCCAAGTCAACGACCTGTTTTTTATTTAATTCTTCTAACGCCATTTCTACCATTCCAACCGCTCCGTCTACGATCATCTTTCTGGCATCTATAATAGCAGATGCCTGCTGCCGCTGCAACATCACGGATGCAATTTCCGGTGCATATGCAAGATATGTAATTCTTGCTTCCACGATCTCAAGTCCTGCCTCATTGACCTTGCTCTGGATCTCATCACGGATTCTTCCAGCTACAACCTCTGCGGAACCACGTAGACTGCCTTCATCGGCTACGCCGTCACCGGTTGTGTCAACATTCGGTGCGACATCATATGGATAGACGCGCACAATATTACGAAGCGCACTGTCACACTGCAGGGATAAATATTCCTTATAGTTATCGACATTGAAAACTGCCTTTGCTGTATCCATTACACGCCAGATAACTGCAATTCCGATTTCAACCGGGTTACCGAGACAGTCGTTGATCTTCTGTCTGCCATTACTTAACGTCATCGCCTTTAATGAAATCTTCTTTCCTGATGCAGAGCCATCAACCGATACAGACGTACCATCCGCAGAGATGGAAAATGCACTCTTCGCTGCTGTCTGCTGGATATCCCCGCTCTGTGCCAGCTTTGTAGCAGCTGCCGGATTGATGGCTGTACAAAATGGATTCACGAAGTAAAAACCGGCTTCACGGATCGTACCAACATACTTCCCGAACAACGTCAGAACCAATGCTTCCTGTGGCTTCAACACCCGAAGTCCAATCAGCGGAAACCATCCAAGCGATAACACGACGATGGAAACAACCATGAGTACCATATAGCCTGTTTCAGTGGAATCCTCATACTTTACAGCTCCGAATACAGTACCCGCAATCGCAATCAGATAAACGAATAAAACCGTCAGTAATACTGCCATACCTTTTCGCTTCGTAGTATAAATTTTCTCTTCCATAACCAATTCCTCCCTTTGAATCAATGCATGTTTTATTTTGATATCAAAATTATATCACTATGATTTTTTCTTGTCAAGAAAAAACCGGCACATCTCTGCACCGGTCTTGGGGACGTTGTTTTTGTCCTGAAGAGCGTCCCCTGTCTCATATAGATTTTCTTTCTTACATCGGGCACCGGCTCCGCTGTGGCATATCCTCGCCCTTCACATAGCGGGCATTAAATTCCATATTAATCTCGCGCAGCTCCTTCTTCCCATCGATGTAATCCTGATACATCTCCGCTAAGCCACTCATACAGCCATCACAGGTTGCCTCAATATTTCCGAGCGATTCTGCTACAATATGCTCGCGTTCTTCCTTCGTTGTATCCTTGATCAAATAGCCTGACATCTCGTATCCTTCCTTTCGTCTTGCTCAATACTATACTCCATATTCCACTTCAAGAAGCATAAGTCCATGTGGCGGCGCTGTCGGACCTGCCATCTGCCTGTCCCGTGACGCAAGCACCGTCTCCATATCTTCCGCGTGCATACGTCCATAGCCAACCTCAAGCAGCGTCCCGGTCAGTATCCGGACCATATTCTGCAAGAAGCCATTTCCATGAAATGTCATCCGCAGATATCCTTCTTCCTCTGCGATTGTAATATCATAGATTGTCCGCACTGTGGATTTCTTCATCTTATTATTCCCACAGAAGCTCTTGAAATCATGCGTGCCAATCAGGTATTCTGCTGCCTTTTGCATCGCTTCTATATCCGGCATCCGGTCAGGTGTCCCATTCGTAACCCATTCCGGCAACACCCATGTATACAGCCGTTCAAATACCGGCTTTTCGTCCCCGATATAACAGGTATACTGATACACCTTTCCTTTGGCATTAAGTCTTGCATGGAACCGCTCGGATACACCCGAAACCTCCCGGATACAGATATCATCCGGCAGATAATGATTCGCATAGGCTTTGATTTCTTCCGGCGTAAGCGTGGTATCTAAGAAGCCGTTTGCAACCATGCCCATCGCATGCACACCTGCATCGGTTCTTCCTGCACCATGAATCTTCACGTCCTGTTCCGTCATCCTCGCGAAGACCGCTTCCAACTTTCCCTCGATCGTATCCACTTCTTTTTTACTTTCCCAGCCATGATAGCGCGTGCCATCGTAGCTGATCGTAAACCTATAATTATTCATCGTCTCTCCTTGGGGACGCTTCTTCTGTCACAAGCAGTGTCCCTCTGTCACATCAAAACGGAGAGGCACTGCCCCTCCGCCATACTTATTCATTCATCTAGAAAATCTGTCCCGGAAGTTTCTTCTTTTCCTTGTACGGGAACTGCTTGTCAAACGCTTCCACAGCTTCTTCTGCAACGAAATAGCCTTCTGGCGGCGCGTACACGCCGGTTATGCCACAATCTCCATTTCATTGTACTTTTTCAAACAGCACACTCCTTAAATAAAATGATATACTTATATTACCACAAATATGCAGACATCGGAATGCATTTCATCAAATATATGCAATGCATAATTTATCCATAATCTCATCTTTTGTCGGCATTACCTTCAATGCCCCTTTTCTGGTTGTGATGATTGATGCCGCCATAGCCGCAAATCTCTGCATCTGATACAGATCATCCTTCGATAAATCCTCGATTACATGTTCCAATACATAACTCAGCACGCATCCCATAAACGTATCTCCGGCACCGGTTGTCTCTATCGTATCCGGGCGAAGCACTGCATCACAGGCGACCTGCATATCTTTGTAGATCGCGACACTTCCCTGCTTCCCGCAGGTTACGCACATAAGCTTCGGCTGGTACATCTCCCGAAATACCGGAATTGCTGCTTCCACGGTATCCTTTCCTGTAATAAATGTAATCTCATCATCTGAGATTTTCAGGATATCGCAGATTTCACATCCGTACCGCATCATCTCCTTTGCTGTCTCTTCCTTTTTCCATAAAAACGGTCGGTAGTTTGGATCAAATGAAATCAACAAACCATGTTCCTTCGCATAATCCACCGCTTTTATTGTTGCAGCCCGCACCCCATCATGCGTCATTGACAAGGTTCCAAAATGAAAGATTTTTGCATCCGTAATCTGGTTGTAATCAATTTCCGATTCCGATAACATCATATCCGCCCCCGGATCACGATAAAAAGAAAAACTACGATCCCCATCTGCTGCCGTATGTACAAATGCCAGCGTTGTCGGAACTGCTGCATCTTGTATCAGGTTCGTCACGTCAATACCTGCCTGACAGACGGTATCCTTTAAATAATCACCAAATGCATCTTTTCCTACCTTACCGATAAATGCCGTTTTCTTACCAAGATTCTGAAGCATCGCCAACACATTACACGGTGCACCACCCGGATTTGCTTCTAACAACGGATTCCCGTTCGCACTAAATCCATTTTCTGTGAAATCTATCAATAATTCACCCAATGCAATAACATCTAAATTTTTCATTCCAATCCTCCATCTTTTTTCTCCTTTATTGCACACGCAATAGACAGGTCCACACGGTTATATGGTATCAAAGTTGCCTGGAACGCATGGTATAAATCTGATTTTCCAGGCCATACCGTCGACAACAGCTGATTGTTCTCATCTAACTGGTGGAACCATGAACCACATGTATGATCAAGCACCTTCTCATCCAGATACTGCATAAACTCCGCATACCAGTCTGCATATGCCTGTTTCCCTGTGATGTGATAAAGAACTGCCGAAGTATTGATTGCCTCTGCAAGCGTCCAATGCATCCGGTCATGTACCACAGGCGTTCCGTCCCAGTCTGTCGTATAGACGATGCCCGGTGCTCCATCCACATTCCACGCATCGCCGACTGCCCGAAGGAACAACTGCTCGGCAGCCTCAATATACGTTTTTTCTTTCCCGGCATCCCCCTTATAGGTGGCGCCACCAAGGCTATTGTTACATAAACTAATTTCTTCATAACTCTTTAGTTTTTA
>OGXM01001939.1_pt1 | contig 10583 bp, 9 predicted proteins | sample 1576271 | NCBI WGS metagenome assembly OGXM01 (sample SAMEA3541579, study PRJEB24748) | human gut metagenome | biome: human gut; feature: human-associated habitat; material: faeces | place: China | collected 2012 | reverse complement strand
GAATTTGTGGAAACTAAAGAAACTGAGCCTGTGGACAAAGTTGGTTGGATTATCAGGAGAATATTAGAGCTTGGCGGTTATGAGAATGTCAGTGATTCTGTTAAGGCTGATGTATTCGGATTTGATATTACCGATGTGAGTGGAAGCATAAAATTGTTTTCAGATGTAATGAAACGGCTGGGGATAAAGCTTGATGGGGATGAGCTTTATGAGGAGTTTCAGAGGATTTATGATGAGAGTGTCAATAGAGATGCCTGTAAAGAAAAGGCGGAAGATAAGATGTGGAATAGGGGCAGAGGAAGGTGATTTCTCTGCCCAATATTAAATTAAGAATGGATGTATAATTGAACACTAAAGATATATTAAATACTAATAAATCATATTTAAACAGTGAAATATCAGTTGAGGGAAACAGCTGTTCGTGATATAATTACTTTGTTATTTTATATATTTTAGAATCGGAGGGAGAATATGTCTGAGACTAATGAAAAATGGTCTAATTTAGAAGAAACCGCAGAATATCTAGGTGTAACGAAAGATACCATAAGAAGTTGGATTAAAAAAACAGATATTCCTGCTCATAAGATAGGCAGACTTTGGAAATTCAAATTTTCAGAAGTGGATGAGTGGGTGAAAAGCGGAAAAAGTGCATTATAGAATAGAAAGTAGAAAAGAAAATGATAAATACAGAATTACATAATGGAGATTGTCTTGAGTATATGAAAAAAATACCAACATCTTCGATTGATTTGATAATAACAGATCCACCATATAATTTAGGAAAGTTTATGGAGGAGAGAGATACTAATTTAGTTAAAATGCGGGATAATTTTTTTGGGGCTGCAGGATGGGATGATTTAGATTATAAAGAATGGAAAAAATCTATGAATAAATTTTTTCATCAAGCATCAAGAGTTTTGAAGGATGGTGGTTCAATAATTGTATTTATGGCGATAATAAAGGTTGAGACAATAATACAATTAGCACAAAAACACGGACTGTATTATAAGACAACTGGTATATGGCATAAGTCTAATCCAATGCCAAGGAATATGAATTTGCATTTTGTTAATTCGACAGAATCGTGGATATATTTTACTTATAAAACAAAGACAGGGACATTTAACAACAACGGAAAAGTATTGCATGACTTTATTGAAACATCTGTTACATCAAACAGCGAAAAAAAATATGGAAAACATCCAACGCAGAAACCGGAAGCTTTAATGGAACATTTTGTTAAGGTGTTGTCAAATGAAAATGATACAATTCTGGATCCTTTTATGGGAAGTGGAAGTGTTGGTGTGTCAGCTGTAAAAAACAATAGGAATTTCGTAGGAATCGAGTTAGATGAAAATTACTTTAATATAGCTATATCTAGGATTAAAGAGGTAAAGAAAGATGAAATATAAGGTTATAGATTTATTTGCTGGAGTTGGTGGAATGTCATTAGGTTTTGAAATGGCAGGGTTTGATGTGGTTCTTGCCAATGAATACGATAAAGATATTGCAACTGCATATAAAAAGAATCATAGTTCTACTAAAATGATAAATGAAGATATAACCAAACTTGATTTGCAATCAGTATTTGAACAATATAAAGGTAATATTGACGTTATAATAGGCGGTCCGCCATGTCAGGGTTTTTCGCAGAAAGGAAAGAGAAAAACAATACATGATGAACGTAATTTCTTGTTTAAATATTACGTTAAAGTGGTGGATTTAGTAAAACCTCAATATTTTGTAATGGAAAATGTGCCTAATTTATTAACTGCTGAAAAAGGATATTTTAAGCGAGAAATAGAAGAATTATTTTCAAAAATGGGGTACATTCTAGATGCTGGTGTATTAAATGCAGCGGATTATGGAGTTCCGCAAAATCGAAGACGTGCCGTCATTATTGGAAAAAAGACAAATGAAGAAAGGGTAAACTTGCTGCCTAAACCGGTTAATAAAAAAGTTTCAGTATGGGATGCAATAAGTGATTTAGCATATCTTAATTCTGGTGAGGGTGATGAAATTCAGGATTATAAATTCGAAGCCAGAAGTGAATATCAAAAGAAGATGAGAATGAATTCAAATAAATTGCTTAATCATAAAGCAACTAATCATTCGAAGCTTGCATTAGAACGCTTAGCCCTTGTTCCACCAGAACAGGGAAAGGAATGTTTACCAGAGGAACATTTAACAAAATCAATATATAGTGGTACTTGGTGCAGAATGCAAAAAGATGATGTTTCTGTAACAATTACAACAAGATTTGATACTCCGTCATCAGGTAGATTTACACATCCATATTTGAACAGGGCAATTACAGTGCGCGAAGCAGCAAGAATACAGTCATTTCCTGATACTTTTGAGTTTGTTGGACCAAAGGTTTCACAGATGAAACAAGTAGGAAATGCGGTACCACCGCTATTGGCTAATAAGATTGCCGATTCAATATTAAATGACATAACATAGGAGGAATGTTTAAATGAAAAGACCAAGTAATATACAGAAATTTAAACCTGTTGATCCTAAATTGGGAATTAAATCATCTTTGCCTAAATCAAAGTCTACAATTGCTCTTGTAATTTTGCTATGGTTGTCAAATGACAAAAAGTATGAAATTGAGTATTCTGAGACAGATGGCGATAAAATAACGATATCTGAGAACTGTTATGATAAATTGATACAATATTTGAGAAATAATATAGATATTAAAGGCGATTCTGAAGAAGATATCATGAATTATGTAAATGAAAACCAATTATTTCATTCACAGTTAGAGTCGCTTATTGTTGCACTTGAATTAGTGTGGAGAATTGCATCTATTAAATTTAAGGATAGTAATAAAGCGGATAGTGCAGAAAGAACTGGGAAGAAAAGATTTGAGAAAATATTATCGTATACAAATAATATTGATTTATTTGACACTTTGATTGAAAGCAATAAAAAATATTGCCAAGTATTATATGAATGGCTACAAGGAAAGAAGAATGTAGAAGATACACATTTAGAAAAACAATTGGTTAGAGTTATAAATTATCTTTCAGATGATGTTGTGTTGAAAATGTTAGACAATAATCAGAACGTATATTTTAATATGACATCCGTGTATGAAGCTATGACACAAAAAACAGATGAAATTGATATCAATGGAGATGGAGAAGCAAAGGGTGCATTAAGAATTGTAAAAGGTGCTTTAGGAGAAGGACTAAATTACTATTTGGCATATAATAAGAACATTGTTACAATGTCGGATAATGTAGATTATGATGAATTTGTATATTATGAACAAAGGGTAAGAGAGCGACAGAAAATAAGTAATGTGAATATATTGCTCCACGCTGCGGAAAATGATGATGAAAATACAACTGACATTTCGTGTTCAAAAAATAGGATAATATTTGGTGCTCCGGGAACTGGTAAGAGTCATAAACTAGAGGAAAATAGCAAATATTTTGCTGATAATATGGAAAGAGTAACATTCCATCCAAACTATTCGTATGCAAATTTTGTAGGTGCATATAAACCTATTATGTCAAAGTCAGACGTATATGACAATCTTGATACTGAAAAGAGAAGAGTGCTTGCAGTTCTGCAAGACAAATCAATGTCAGCACAAGAAAAATATGATGAATTGTACGATAAATTCAAGGATGAAGGTTTAACTCGTCTACCATTATTACTAGGTATATATACGGATGAGAATTTTAAAACTAGAAAAGTGGATGGTAGTGATGCTGCCAGTGATAATAGTGTGGAGAGAAATCATGGAAGGGCTATTAGACCATATTTAAGTTTAAATCCACAGAATAAAAATAAAGAAATCTCGTATGAGTTCGTTCCGGGGCCATTTATGAGAATTTATGTGCAAGCAATAAACCATCCGGAAGAAGATTACTTATTGTTAATAGAGGAAATTAATAGAGCAAATGTAGCAGCAGTGTTTGGAGATGTATTTCAATTACTTGATAGAAAGAATGGAGTAAGTGAATATCCAATTGCTACAAGCGAGGATATAAAGACTTATTTATTAGAAAACTTGGATTGCCTAAAAGGGAAAAATATTGACGATTTAACAGAAGAAGAAAGAGAAAAGTATTTTGAGATGAGAATTCCGGCAAATATGTACATATGGGCAACGATGAACAGTGCAGATCAGGGCGTATTTCCAATGGACACAGCATTTAAGCGTAGATGGGAATTCGAATATTTAAGTGTCAATGATGATGAGCAGGTTGCAGCAATAAAAGATTATGTCATACCAATGTGTATTAAGGACAATAAAGCGGATCATTATATTGGCTGGGATAGTTTAAGAACAAGGATAAATAATATTTTGACATCTGAAAAGTGTAAAGTTAATGAAGACAAGCTTTTAGGACCATTTTTTATATCTAAAAATATGTTAGACGAGATAAAGAATAATAAAGAGCAAGTAGACGAATTAGAAGCAAAAGATGAAGCTTCTCGGACTGAGAAGGATAATGAAGCACTTAAAGATATGCATCAAAAAGAGAATAGTTATATAAAAGCATTTGAAAGTAAAGTAATCATGTATTTGTTTGAAGATGTTATGAAGATGCGTCCGGAGAACATATTTATAGGTCATCATAAAAAGAATGGAAAGATGATTTTTTCAGAAATATGTAAAGCCTTTGAGCAGGATGGTGAAGGCATATTTGGAATTGATGATTTGGAAAATATATAAAAAGGGGATGAGAGACAATGACGAAAGGTTTCTTTCGTGAAAGAAAGCATTATTCTTTACAGGAAATAACAGACAATTTAATTAACATAAATATGGAAGAAACCAGACGCATTGTCGGGATTCTTAAAAAATATGGAGTAGTTAAAGCTGTAAAAAAGAATAAGCCGGATTTTGATGATTTATCAAATGAAGATATTGTCTTGACTGATGTAATAGACAGCTCAAGCGATATAGAATATATATTTGATTATGTTGGAGTTGTTGTAATCGAGGGACAAGTTTTTAAATGTTATCCTAAATATATCAAATCAACAGAACATTTATTTGAAAATCTAAAGCAGGTTTTAAAGGTTATAAAAAAATACAATGCATCAGAACAATTGATTTATCTGTTTAATGGAGAAGATGATAGTAAGATTTTTAATAGATTGGCTGTATCTATTCATTTGTTAGAGACATATTATGCTGATGGTTTGTATACAAATCAGAAAGAAATAATTGAAACAAATGGAGAAGGTGAGATTTTATGGGATAAGACTATAAATGAAACATTTGCAATTATACAGAATAACAAACCATATTATGTGGAATTACAGACCAAGAATACGATTGACAATGACTATGATTATTTTCGGCGGTTACATGAATGCGTTCTTACACAATGTAGCCGAGAATTATCAGATGCCGGACTTTTAGAATTGTTTGAATTGACAGAAGTTGAGCTGACACAAGAAGAAATATCTGATTTTGGTGATGCAAGTTATATATTATATAGGCTGCAGTCTGAGATACAAACTCAATATGTTACAAGGAAACAGAATCTTCTAAAAACAATATATACATATATTGCTAACGAGAAAACAGACAAAAATGATATGAGCTATAGTTTATATGGAACTAATAGTTTTAATTTGGTTTGGGAAAAAGTATGTGCAGATAATTTTGGAAGTGTTCTAGATAAGAAAATAGTAGATCTTCCATTAAGTAATCCGGAATGGAATAAAGTTGAATATAAAGATAAAACATTAAGAAAAGTGATTAAATCACCAAGATGGAGAAAAACAGAGTTTCCGGATGTAGAAGATCCGAAGGTGGAAACATTAAAACCTGATTTGGTATGCATATATCCTGTTGATGAACAGAAAAAAGATTATTGCTTTGGAATATATGATGCAAAATATTATTGTATAGATTATCAAATACATGGAGATAAAGCTATCATTAGTGGACAACCGGGTGTAGGTGATGTCACAAAGCAATATTTATATCAATTAGCATTTGATGATTTTATTATGAAACAGGGATACAGATATGTGCAAAATATGTTTTTCTGTCCTGATGAAGTTGGAGATAAGCAGTATGGTTGGGTACAGATGGAAATTCTAAATCATATTGGGAATAAAAGATTGGAAAACATAGCGGTTGTAAAATTATGTGCATCAAAGATGTATCAACTGTATCTTGATAATCAGACAATTAGTGAGCATGAGATTAATCAATATATACCAGATATAGGTAGACAGGAAATATCAGAGCAAAATTTTGCTAATCGAATGATGGCATATCTTATGCGTATCACAAATGCTAGTAAAATGGCCGAGGAAAAGCTTGAGATGAAAGCAGACCAAGGTAAATTGATATATCCTAGACAGATAAAAAGAGAACTTGGAGCGAAAATTATTTATGATGCTATTTGCCCGGTTGCAAGCAAAGCTTTTTATGGATTTAATCCATACGAAAAAGAAAACTATGGCAATATGGTAGCAGAGGATATAGGCAACTCTTATGGAAGATGCAATCAGATTGCAGATGCATCTATTGAAATAGAGAAAAAGATAAAAGAGTTGTCGGAAAAGGAACTTCAGGATGAAAAGGTAATTATAGATATTCTCAGGAAGTGTTTTGAGGATAAAGAAGATATAGCATCTATGGTTGAAGGGGAGAACTTGGAGATGCTGGTTGAAAAAGTTATGGAATTGGTTAGGGAAGTGTATTTGTAGAGAGGTGGTGAGTGGTATGCCAAAAGTTTTCGATAGAAATAATGTTATTTTGCTCAGAATAGATGAAGCTGATTTGAACTCATTTTTGATTGACATGGACATAGGGGATGATGGAGCCAGTAGGTACATGCTAGAAGAATTTGCAAAAGTTGTTATGGAAGTTATTCCAGAATATGTATTTGCAAATTACGAAAATGATGAAATAAACAATCTAAATGCAGTAGGTAAATTACGAGAGGCTGCTCATAGCATATATAAGATAAAAGAATTTGAACTAATGAGAAGATACTATATGAATGGAGATTTACAAGCGAAACAGGAATTAGACAAATCAGCTTATAAAAATAGAGGAGAGTTTGGTGAATTGATTTTGCACTTGTTGCTGCGTGATTTCAAGGGAACAATTCCACTGGTATCTAAGGTTTATTTTAAGGACACCTCAGGCGTACCAGCACATGGATTTGATACTGTACATATTTCACCAGATGAGAAGGTTTTATGGCTTGGAGAGAGTAAATTTTATGGTAATGGTAAAGTTGGAATTAGGCAACTGCTAGTTGATTTAGAACAACATTTTAAAAAGGAATATCTTGATGAACAATTTATTATAATAAAGAAGAATCTTGAGTGCAATAATATTCCCCAAAGACAACAGTGGATTGAGGAGTTGTCTAATTGCAATAAATTAAGTGATAAGTTAGATATGATTAATATTCCGATGCTATGCACATATGAAAATGATATATATTCAAAATTTGAAAATTTAAATGGACAAGATGCAATTAATTATCATGAAGTGAATATAAGAGAATTAAAGAAAATTTTTGATGATGAAAATGAGCATCCTTTAAAATCGAGATTGAATGTGATTTTGCTTTTATTTCCGGTTAAAAACAAAAAAGAATTAATCAAAATCTTGCATGAAAAATTGTGGCATATGCAAAATATATAGGTGATGGTTATGGATAAAATACTTGAGTTTATTGAATTACAAGATACAATTTCATATAATCAAAGTTTTGATTTGGCATTGAAGTGTTCAAGATTGATAGCGAGTGGAACAGAAGAAGAGTTGGTAATGGCTCGTAAAATTATTATTAGAGTTCTTGATGAGTTGAAAAAAATACCAAAGGAAACATATGACATTTGGTCTGATTTGGTGGAAGCAGTAGGATTTTATCCCTATTTAGAAAAGAATAAAAAGATTTTAGAGCACTGGGTACGGCAAAGGCGATGGAAATGGGTACCATAAATTCACTTGCTGATGAAATAAGAATACAAAGCTATAAATCAGATTATTTGGATAATAAATATATGCATATAAAACAAAAGGAATTATCCGATTTACTGAAATCAGAAGTTAATGTTGTTGCAAGTGCACCAACAAGTTTTGGAAAAAGCTTGCTTATTGAAGAAATTGTTGCTTCTGGCATTTATAATAACATAATAATAATTCAGCCAACATTGGCATTATTAGATGAAACAAGAATTAAATTACGAAAATATAAAGATAGGTATAAAACTATAGTTAGAACATCGCAAGCATATTCGGTTGACAAAGGAAATCTTTTTTTGCTAACAGCAGAGAGGGTAATGGAGTATGAAGAGTTTCCACATATTGATTTGCTGATTATTGATGAATTTTATAAGCTGAGTTTAAGAAGGAAGGATGAACGTGCTAATATTCTCAATAATGCTTTTTTAAGGATTGTGAATAAATATAATTCAAAATTTTATTTGCTGGGACCTAACATTGACGGAATTACAGAGGGATTTGCGGATAAATATAATGCAGTATTTTTTAAATCATCGTATTCATTAGTTGATTGCGATGTTATTGACAAAAGCAAGCAGTTGGGGTGTGAGTTATCGAAGGCAAAGTATGAAAATAGAAAAATAGAATTATTGTGTGAGTTGTTATATGAATTGAAAAATGAACAAACAATAATTTATTTTTCCAGTCCAGCAAGAGCAAGAAAATATGCAAAGATATACTGTAACTATTTAGCAGAAAGAGAAAGTGAAAAAAAGGAAGAGCTACCATTGGTCGCGTGGATTGAGGAAAATGTATCTAAACGTTGGGGTTTGGTAAATGAGTTGAAAAATGAAATAGCAATTCATGATGGTTCATTGCAAAAGCATATTGGTGCAGCTATTATAGATTATTTCAATGATGGAAAGTTAAAATATATTTTTTGCACATCAACCATAATAGAAGGGGTCAATACAAGTGCAAAAAATGTTGTTATTTTTGATGAAAAAAAGGGTACAAATGAGTTGGATTTCTTTGACTATAGCAATATAAAGGGACGTTCCGGAAGAATGATGGAACATTATGTTGGAAAAGTATACAACTTTATTAACATACCTAAAGAAGAAAAAATCGTTGTAGACATTCCATTTTATGAACAAAATAAAGATTTGATAACGGATGAAATTTTGGTAAATATACCAGAAAAAGATGTTAAACCACAAGTTAGGGAGCGATATGACAAAATCTACGAGATTTCTAGTGAATTACTTGATATTATAAAAAAGAATGGTACATCTGTTAATGGTCAAATGAGTATTTATTATGCACTTGAAAGGGATATACAAAACGGATATTATAATGATATTTCTTGGACAAGGATGCCTGAATATAATAAAATGTTATACATCCTTAAGTTGGCGGAAAATAACACATTTACTTGCGAGAATAACAAAGGAATATTATCGGTGAAGCAACTCACAATGTATTTAAATTTGTATCGAACAAATGGAAATATGATGCAGATTATAGAGTCTTTGTATAATTACAAGAAAAGTAAGGTTAAAAATTTGACAGCAGAAAGAGACTCAAATTATTATGATCAAGCTATTGAAGAAGCATTTCATATATATAGACATTGGTTTCAATTTACAGTCCCCAAAGCGTTTAGGGTAGTAGATAGTTTGCAAAGATATGTGTGTGAGAAACATGGTAAGAAAGCAGGTTCATATAGTTATTTTGTTCAACAATTGGAAAATGACTTTTTACAGGAAAATTTGTCAATATTATTAGAGTATGGGTTGCCACGTAGTTTGGTTCAAAAATTGACGAAATTTTTACCGGAAAATTTGTCTGAAGATGAGGTTTTGAATTATATTATAAAAAATAAATCCTCAATAATAAAGATTCTAACACCTTATGAACAAGAACGTTTGATAGCATGTATATTGTAATAATACTCTAAATAATTATGAAAAGATAAGAAAGCAGGTGCAGCATATGAATATGCAGGAGTTAAAGGAACTCATTTATCAAGGTGAAAAAGTAGATATGGAATGTAAAAAAGCAGAAAAAAGTGTACCAAAATCTGCGTATGAGTCATATTCTGCATTTGCCAATACAAAAGGTGGATATATCATACTTGGAGTAAGAGAAGACAAAACAAAGACTGATACCTATTATGTAAAATTAAAAAGTTTGTTGCAGGAATTATGTCTGTGGAATGAGTCGCTACAAGATTTGGATGAAGAGGTAGAAAAAATAAAAATGCAGACACTTCCAGATGTAATAGCATAGATATGCTATATGATAAAATATATGGCAACACTTTGGCAACAGAAAAGCAATAGGTCAACAATCATAACTTTCCGTTTCATTTGAAAGGCAAAAGAGAATTTTATTGTTTATAATACTAGCAATCTGAAATAGTAGAAATATTGTGGGGGTCTTTTTAATAACTTAAAAGTGGCATAAATAAATGATTTGAGTGGGGCAGCAGAACAATTTTATAAAATGTAATGAGAAGGAACCCATTAGAAATTGGTGCGATCACGAAAGATGAGTACAATGAATGAAGGTTATAATTATCCGGCGAAGGTATAAGAAACTGGATAATTGCATATTTTAATAATGG
>OGXM01001938.1_pt1 | contig 10586 bp, 6 predicted proteins | sample 1576271 | NCBI WGS metagenome assembly OGXM01 (sample SAMEA3541579, study PRJEB24748) | human gut metagenome | biome: human gut; feature: human-associated habitat; material: faeces | place: China | collected 2012 | reverse complement strand
GTTAATGCGGTGAGCAATGCGGCAAAGAGCGTGTTCCGGAAGAAGCTGGGACTTCCCACGAAAATGGCCGCGCTCAGCTACAAGGCTCGCCTGCTGCTCTACGCCGCCTCGCCGCTGGTCAACGGCAATCCCGACTACATAGGGTTCAACAACCCCGACGGCACGCCCCTGATGAGCACGACCTACGATCCGGAAAAGTGGAAACGGGCGCTGGACGCGGCAGCGGCGGCGATCGCCCTCGCAGACGAGATCAATCCCGACACGAAAAAACCGAAATACGACCTCTACACCTCGGCCGATTCGAGCCTGCCCGACGACGAACGCGGCCGCAAGAACTACCACGACACCTTCGTCGAAGAGCCTTGGAACGGAGCCGAATTCATCCTGGCCAAAGGCGCGCAGAGCGGCATTCAGGCTTTGCAGCGCTACGGCGGACCGCGTTCGATCAAGGGCAACATGTCGAAAGGCTGGAAAACGACTCTCGTGCCGACGATGGAGGCCGTCGAGATGTACTACACCAAGAACGGGCTGCCGCTCGACGTCGACCCGCTGACCAAGGACGAGGACCTGTACAGCGTCGCCCCGGGCGACAACACCGCCCGCCTGCACCGCAACCGCGAACCCCGCTTCTACGCCTCGATCGGTTTCGACCGCGGCACGTTCGAGATCGACGACAAAATCCTCACGCTCCAGCTCCGCGGCGGCGAACTGCACGGCTCGACGCTCAAGGAGACCGACGAATACCAGAGCTGCACGGGTTACCTCTGCCAGAAATGGATTCACAAATCAAGCACCTACAACCAGTCGAAGAACTCCTACAACTACCGCAAATACGCCTATCCCTACCTGCGGCTTCCGGAACTGTTCTACAACTACGCCGAAGCGGACTTCGAATACAACGGGTCGCTGAGCCCCTTGAGCCTCGAATACCTCAACCGGGTGCGCAAACGCTGCGGGCTGCCCCGCTTCCAGGATTCGTGGGCCTTGGTGGGCGGCATTCCCTCGGGCAGCGAACTGCGCAAGGTGCTGCACCAGGAGCGTTCGATCGAATTCCTGTTCGAAGGACGCCGTTTCCACGACCTGCGCCGCTGGAAGGAGGCTCCCGAGGTGATGAACAAGGAACCCCGCTCGTGGAACCGGGACGGCAAGACCCAGGAGGATTTCTACCAGGTGATCCCGGCCAATCAGGGAGGCCGCGTCCGCGTCTTCGAAGCGCCGAAGAGCTACTGGCTGGCCATTCCCATGAGCCAGATCAACAAGAATCCCAACCTGGTGCAGAACCCCGGCTATTAACCCATTGTCACACGCCAAACAACAAGATAAAGAGATGAAAAAACTGCTCTGTTCAATACTCGTCGGCCTGGCCGCACTGTCCGTAACGGGATGCGACGACGACGAAGTGAAAACCCCCGACTTCGCCGTATCGACGGCCCAATGGACCTTCTCCCAACAGGAAGGCATGCAGCGCATGATCGTATCGGCCCCCGGCGCATGGACGCTGACCGGCATTCCCGACTGGATGACCGTGACGCCCGCGGAGGCGGCCGGTCCCTGCGAGATCACGATGACCTACACGACCAACGAAACGGGCGCACCCCGCAAAGCCACGCTGACCGTCACCTGCGGGAACGAAACACGCACCATCGGCGTGGAGCAGGAAACTGTCGTTCCGGAATCTGCGGCCGGCAAAGGCCGCAGGTAACCGCCCGCCACGACCCGTAACCAGAAAAAATGTCACAAATTCATACTGCTGTGACATTTTTTTATGCCTTCCGCGTTCGTTTGCTCCGTTAAAATAATTACTTTTGTAAAAATTCACGAAAGCATTCGCAATCTCTTTCCTTTGTAAAACGAAACTTCCCGTTTTACAAAGGGGACGAACCGGGTGATTTTCGGACACGACAACCGCCAATCAAGAAACCTCTAATATTGAACTCATGAAATCGAACCCAAGCCGCACCCTGTTCCGCACGCTGTTCGCGACAGGCCTCCTCGCAGCCGGCCTCTGCTCCTGCTGCCCCAAACACAACACCCTCACCCAGGCCGAAATCGCCGACGGCTGGCAGCTGCTCTTCGACGGCAAAAGCCTCGACCAGTGGAAAGACTTCAACGGAGACTCGCTCACGATGCCCTGGCACGTGGTGGACGGCTGCATCCAGGCCGCCGGCGACGGCAGCGACCTGTCGGGATACATCGTCACCAAAAAGCAGTATGAGAACTTCATCCTCGACTGGGACTGGAAGCTCTCCTACGGCGGCAACAGCGGCATGCTCTACCACGTGGTCGAGAACCCCTATTTCAAGGTTCCCTATGTCACCGGGCCGGAGTACCAGCTGATCGACAACGAAGGCTGGGAGGCCACGAACGCCCCGACCCGGCTCGAGGAGTGGCAGAAACTGGGCGTGGACTACGCCATGCACCTGCCGAATCCCGATTCGCTGCTGGTCAACCCGCAGGGCGAGTGGAACTCGTCGCGCATCGTCTGCGACAACGGCCACGTGGAGCATTGGCTCAACGGCCGCAAGATCCTCGAATTCGAAGCCTGGACCGACGACTGGTTCGCCCGCAAGAACAGCGGCAAATGGGAGACGGCTCCCGAATACGGACTGGCGCACCGCGGCGTGCTGTGCCTCCAGGACCACGGCTACCCCGCTTCGTTCCGCAACCTGAAAATCAAGGAGCTGCCCCGCAAGGCCGGCCGGGAGGTCGAACTCTTCAACGGCCGCGACCTCACGGGATGGGAAGCCTACGGAACCGAGAAATGGTATGTCGACAAGGACGGCCTGCTGGTCTGCGAGAGCGGCCCCGACAAAAAATACGGTTACCTCGCCACGCGCGAATACTACGATGATTTCGACCTGACGGTGGAGTTCAAGCAGCTCGCCAACGGCAACTCCGGCGTCTTTTTCCGCTCGTTCGTCGAGCCGCCGGTGAGGGTCCACGGCTGGCAGTGCGAAGTGGCTCCGAAGAACCACGACACGGCGGGCATCTACGAGTCCTACGGCCGCGGATGGCTGGTGCAGATTCCCGACGAGAAGGAGTCGATTCTCAAGGAGGGGGATTGGAACACGCTGCGGCTGAAGGTCCAGGGCGACCGCGTGCAGACGTGGCTCAACGGCGAGGAGATGGTGGACATCACCGACGCGAAAATCGGCGCCGCGCAGGGACGCATCGCCTTGCAGATTCACGACGGAGGAGGCATCAAGGTCCTCTGGCGCAACATCCGGCTGACGACCCTGTAAACAAACGGCGGTTCCCATCCGACGGAACCGCCGTTTCCTCTACCTATTTTATTGACTGCATCCAAAAAAAAACACAACCTGAAATACTATGAGTAACCGCAGAGATTTTCTGAAAAAGGCAGGCGGGCTGGCGCTGCTGACCATCGTGCCGCGCAGCGTGCTCGGAGGCACCAAATTCGTCGCCCCGAGCGACCAGCTCACGAAGGGCATCATCGGCGTGGGCGGCATCGGCAAGAGCAGCTATCATTTCACCTCCAACGATGCATGCCGCCTGGTGGCGGTCTGCGACGTCGACCGCAAACACCTCGAAAGCGCCATCGCGCTGGGCCGCAAGAAGTTCGACAAGACCCTCGAAAGCTATCACGACTACCGGGATCTGATCACCGACCCCAACGTCGACATCGTACACATCGCCACCCCGCCCCACTGGCACGGCATCATGGCCGTCGAGGCTGCCAAGGCCGGCAAGGACATCTGGTGCGAGAAGCCGATGACGCGCACCATCGGCGAGGGCAAGCGCGTGGTGGAGGCCGTCCGGCAGAACGGACGCATCTTCCGCCTGAACACCTGGTTCCGCTTCAAGGACACCTTCTACGGACTGGGCACGACGGTCGAACCGCTCAAGAAACTCGTCGACAGCGGCCTGCTGGGATGGCCCCTCAAGGTGACCATCTCCGGAGCCACGGGATTCACCTGGAAATTCTTCTGGGTGGGGCAGGAGAACCTCAAGCCCCAATCCGTCCCGGAAGAGCTGGACTACGACATGTGGCTCGGCCCGGCGCCCTACAAACCCTACAACAAACACCGCGTGCACGCCACGTTCCGCGGCTACTGGGACTACGACGGCGGCGGACTCACGGATATGGGACAGCACTACATGGACCCCGTGCAGTACCTGTTGGGCAAGGACGACACCTCGCCCGTGAAGATCGAGGTCGACGCTCCGCAGCAGCATCCCGACGCCGTGGGCATCTGGCGCAAGATCGTATACACCTACGACGACGGCTGTCAGATCGTCCTCGAAGGCGAGGGCTACGAAAGCAAGGGCAAGGTCCCCTACATCGAAGGTCCGCTGGGCAAGGTGTATCAGGGTTTCGAGTGCACGATTCCCGACGTCATGGAGAAGATCGCCGAAATGCCCGACCCCGAACCGCAGAACACCGATTTCCTGGCATGCGTGCGCAACCGCGAGCCTTTCGCCCTCGACGAGCTCAAGGGACACCGCAGCTCCACGCTCGTGAACCTCGGGGCATGCGCCCTGCGCCTGAACCGCACGCTGCATTTCGATCCCGACAAGCAGCTCTTCGTCGGAGACGAGGCCGCAAACCGGCTCATCGACCAGCCGATGCGCACGCCGTGGAAAATCTGATAACGTCCAAAACCTGAAAAAAACATGAAAAAGATATTTATCACCATACTCCTCGCCGCCCTGATGCCCTTCGCAGCCGGTGCGCAGGACGCGCGCCAGCGCACCGCCGAAACGATCGTTGCGGACGCCCTGGCCCAACTCCCGGCCCAGACGCCCAAGGCGTTCGACAGCCTGATGCAGGAACTCGCGGCGACCGGAGCCGACGGAATCCGGATGATGGCCGCCATGCTCGTACCCGCAGCGGAAGGCAAGAACGCCCCCGTGGAATACGCCATCAACGGGGTGGTGAGCTACGTGACCGCCGCAGGCCGCGAAGAGCTGGCGCGGGAGATCCGCGCCGGACTGACGGACGCCGTCGCCGCCTCGACGGACAAACCCAACCAGGCATTCCTGCTCTCGCAGCTGCAACTATGCGCAACGGCGGCCGAAGCCCCCGTATTCGTGAAATACGCCGCAGACGAATACCTCGCCGACTACGCCGTGCGCGGACTGATCTCCACGCCCGGAACCGACGGGGAGATCCTCGCACTGATCGACGCAAGCCCGGCCCCGGACGCCCTGCTGGCCTATGCCGCCGCGGAGAAGCGCCTTGCGGCCGCAGAGCCCGCGCTGCTGAAATGGGCCGCAGACCCCAAGACCGGCACGCCGACGAAAGAGGCTGTCTATAACGCGCTGGCCAAGTGCGGCACAGCCGCCTCGATCGCGCCGCTCGCAGCAGCCGCAAAGGCCGACGGATACGCCTTCACGAAAACGGACGCAACGGGCGCCTACGTCGCCCTGCTCGCACGGCTCGCGGCTGCAGGAAACAGCAAGGCCGTCGCCGCCGCCAAGGCCCTGCGCAAAACCGGCATGCCGCAGAACGTCCGGGCCGCAGGTCTGGGAATAGTCCTCGGCACGGACGCCAAAAAACAGACGCCGGAACTGCTCGCCGCGCTGAAAGACGCCGACCGCGAATACCGCTGCGCGGCGCTCGACTTCGCCGGCGATTTCGCCGACGACGCCCTCTACGCCGCAGTCGTGAAGAAAATGCCGTCGCTCTCCGACGCCGCGAAAACCGACGTCGTGAGCTGGCTCGGCGCCCGCCACGCCGCATCGCAGGCCAACGCCGTGATCGCGGCCATTTCCTCGGCCGACGAGGAACTGGCCCTGGCCGCCATCCGCGCCGCCGGGAAAATCGGAGGACAGGAGGCGCTCGACGCGCTCGTCGCACAGCTCGGAGGCGCACATGCCAAAGAGGCCTCGGCAGCTCTCGCGGCATTCAACGGAAAGCCCAACGCAGCGTTCGTCGCAGCTCTCGACGGCACGCCCGCCACGCAGGCCAACGCCCTGAAACTCGTGGCAAAAAGGCGCATCACCTCCGCAGCCGACAAGGTGTTCGCGCTGCTGAACTCCCCTGACAGGGCGGTGCGCACGGCAGCCTACGGCGCGCTGGCCGGCGTCACGACCCCCGCGGACTTCAACCGTCTGTGCGGCCTGCTGAACCAGGCGCAGGAGGACGACGTGAAGGCCCTTCAGGCCGGCTTGAAGAACGCACTGGCCAAAGAGTCCTCCGACATACAGTACAAGATGGTGGCAGGGCAGATGGCCGCCGCCCCCGAAAAGGCCCGCTACTATCCCCTGCTGGCGCAGGCCGCCAGCAAAGAGGCGATCGACGCCCTGCTGGCCGCCGACGACCGCCAGGCCGCATTCGCGGCCCTGCTGACGGTTCAAAACCCCGCGATGGTCGACGTGTTGTATGATCTCGCCCGGCAGAACCCCGCATGGACCGACGCCGCAATTTCGCGCTACACGGATTTCGTCTCGAAGTCGCGCAATACGCCCATGCGCAAATACCAGCTATACCGCCGCGGACTGGAGGCGAAACCCTCGCCCAAGGTGCAGAACAAACTGCTCAAAGCGCTCTCCAAAACCCCGGTATTCCCGGCGCTGACGCTCGCCATGAACTACATGGACGCACCCGCGACGGCCGAAACCGCCGCAATGGTCGTGAAGACCGTCGCTGCGAAGAACCCCGCGCTGGGAGGAGAAACGGTAGCAGCAGCCCTGAAAAAGGCCCAGGAGGTATATGCCGGACTGGCCAAATCCGACGCCGACGCAGGTTACGCCGTCGACGAGATCAAGGGACTCCTGGCCAAACTCCCCGCAGAGGGATACCTCCCGGTATCGCTCGAACCGAGCGGGTGGGAAGCCGTGGTCGGCGATCCCGAGACCCGCAAGGCGATGAAGGCCAAGGCGCTGGCGAAAGCGCAAACAGAGGCCCGGGCCGCGATGGCGAAGAACTGGACCGCAGAAAACGGCGTCCTGACCGGGGCCGCTGACGGAGGAGCGATCGGATCGGCGAAAAATTACGAAAACTTCGAACTGATCCTCGACTGGAAGACCGAAGGCGAGGCCGAGATGGGCATCCGCTCGATCCCGCAGATCGCACTCGGAGGAAAGAACTCCGGAGCCTTGACGGGCAACATGCTCCACGACAACGCCGCACCCAAAGCGGCCGCGAACGGCCCGCAGGAGTGGAACACGATGCAGGTGAAGGTGGTCAGCGACCGCGTGACGGTCGTACTCAACGGCGTCACGACCGCCGAGAACGTAATCCTCGAAAACGCATGCAACCGGGAGATCCCCGCCTACGCAGAGGGACAGATCCTGCTCATCGCGGGAAATGCGCCCCTCAACGTCCGCGAAATGTACATCCGCGAACTGCCCGCCACGCCGCGCTTCGAACTCTCGGAGGAAGAGGCTGCCGACGGCTTCGAGGTGCTCTTCGACGGTACGTCGATGCACAAGTGGACCGGGAACACCACCAACTACGTCCCCGTCGACGGAACGATCTACGTGACGGCGCAGTACGGCGGATCGGGCAACCTCTACACCAAGAAGGAGTACGGAGATTTCGTCCTGCGATTCGAATTCGCCTTCGACAGAGAGGGCGTCAACAACGGCATCGGCATACGCACCCCCATGGGCGTCGACGCCGCCTATCACGGCATGGAGATTCAGGTGCTCGACCACGACGCTCCGATCTACAAGAACCTGCGCGTATACCAGCAGCACGGATCGGTCTACGGAATTATCCCGGCCAAACGCGTGAAATTCCCGCCCCTGGGAACATGGAACGTCGAGGAGATGTGGGATGTGGGAGACCGAATCACCGTGACGGTAAACGGAGAGGTGATTCTCGACGGAGACATCCGGCAGGCCTGCCAGGGACACAACGTGGCCCCCGACGGCGGGAAAAACAACCCCTACACCGTGGACCACAAGAACCATCCCGGACTCTTCAACGCCTCGGGACACATCGGACTGCTCGGACACGGAGCCGGAATCAAGTTCCGAAACATACGAATCAAGGAGCTGCCTGCGGCGAAAACCAAAAAATAGCCCTGACCCTCTGAAAGCGAACCCGCCCGAATTTCGGGCGGGTTTTTGCGAACAGCAGGCCCGAATATCGCAAAAATTGTGTTATATTTGCAAAAAATAGGCCGGAGCGCAGCCTCCGCGCCGCCGAGTTCAGAATAAAAACCTAAAAGAAAAAACCATGCTTATCCCTTGTGCAATCGGTTACGGGCAGATCATCGTAATCGTATTGGTAGTCATCCTGCTCTTCGGAGGCAAGAAAATCCCCGAACTGATGCGCGGACTGGGCCGCGGCGTCAAAGAATTCAAGGATGCCGTCAACAAAGACTATACGGCCGAAGACAACAAACCCGGAGACAAATCCGACTCCGGAAAGACCGAGTAATCACACCTGTTCCGCGGCGGCAAACAAATGAACATGAAAAAAAAGGATCCGGAGTCGACGGAGATGACTTTTTTCGAGCACATCGACGCCCTGCGCCCGCATCTGGTGCGAGGGGTGATGGCAATCGGAGTCATCGGACTGGTGGCCTTCTTCTGCAAGAGTTTCATTATCGACACGGTGCTGTTCGGGCCACAAAGCCCGGACTTCCCCACCAACCGCATGCTGACATGGGTGGGCGCCCAGTGGGCGCATATGGCCGAATGGCTCAACAGCGTGCTCGGCACGTCGTTCGACACCGATCCGGAGACCTTCCGCATCGCCAACGACCGTTTCTCGATCATCAACACCTCGCTGTCCGGGCAGTTCAACCTCCACATGAAGATCTCGCTCCTGACGGGACTGGCAATGGCCATGCCCTACACGCTGTGGGAGTTCTGGCGCTTCGTACGCCCGGCGCTCACGCCGAAGGAGATTCAGGGAACCCACCTGTTCGTATTCTGGGTGTCGCTCTGTTTCTTCGGAGGGCTGCTGTTCGGTTATTTCGTCATGGCGCCGCTGTCGATCAACTTCTTCGCCAACTACCAGGCCAGCGAGTTCATCACCAACATGTTCGACATCAGCGACTACCTGACCACCGTCATCATCGTCTCGATAGCCTGCGCCTTCATGTTCGAACTGCCGCTGCTGATCTACTTCCTGACCCGCATGGGGCTGGTTTCGGCCGGATTCCTCCGCAAATACCGACGCCATGCGTTCGTCATACTGCTCGTCGTCGCGGCAATCATAACCCCGCCCGACATATTCAGCCTCATTCTGGTGATCCTGCCGCTATACGGGCTGTATGAATTGAGCATCAAACTCGCGGAGCGGACCGAGCGCAAGCACGCCGCCGAAGAGGAACAAACGACGGAAATGACGGAAACGACGGAATAGCAGAAGACATATGGAGCGAACAAGCGAAACGAAGCCCGTCACGATCGTAGCCATCGGGGCGGGCAACCGTACCAACAAATACCTCGAATACGCGATCCGGAATCCCGACCGGATGAAACTGGTCGGCGTAGCGGAGCTCAACGACATCCGCCGCCACGCAGTCGCCTCCAAATTCGGACTGAAGCCCGAAGAGTGCTTCGCCGACTACGAACGCTTTTTCGAAAACCCCGTCCCGGCCGACGCCATCCTGATCGGAACGCCCGAGAACATGCACTTCGAGCCTTGCATGAAGGCCATCGAGGCGGGTTACAACGTCCTGCTCGAAAAACCGATCGCGCAGTCGCTGCCCGAATGCTGCCGCATCGCCGAAGCGGCGCGGCGCAAAGGGGTCATCGTCGGCGTCTGCCACGTCCTGCGATACCATCCCTATTTCATCAAGATCAAGGAGATCGTCGACTCGGGCCAGTTGGGAGAGATCATATCGATCAGCCACCTCGCAGCCGTGGGACTCGACCGAACCACACACGGATTCGTCCGCGGCATGTGGCGCCGCGAGGAGATCACCAACCCGATGCTGATTTCGAAATGCTGCCACGACATCGACTTCCTGCTGTGGCTCACCGAGGCGCGCTGCCGCAAACTATCGTCGTTCGGGTCCCTGCGCTGGTTCCGGGCCGAGAACGCCCCGAAGGGAAGCACGCCCCGGTGCATCGACTGCCCGCTGGAAAAGGAGTGCCCCTACTCGGCAGTGGACCTCTACTATAACCGGCGCGACTGGATTTCGAATTTCGACGTCCCGGAAGGCGCGACGCTCGACGAGGTCATACTCCGACAGCTGCGCACGGGCGATTACGGTCGATGCGTGTTCCGCTGCGACAACGACGTGGTGGACCACCAGATCGTATCCATGGAAATGGAAAACGACGTCACGATCTCCTTCTCGATGGATGCCTTCACCCTCGGCGACCAGCGAGAGACACACATACGGCTGACTCACGGCGAAATCGACGGTGACGAACGCATCCTGCGCGTGCGCCGATTCCGGGGCGGGGAAGAGCAGGTATACGACTTCTCCGGCATCCTCGGCAAGCCGTTCCACGCCGGAGCCGACCTAAATCTGGTCGAGGATTTCGTCGACACGATCAGCCGCAGGGAGCACCGCTTCCGCACATCAATCGGAAAATCGGTCGAAAGCCACCGGATATGCTTCGAAGCCGAGCGAAGCAGACTATCCGGACAGACCGTAATCCTCGACCAAACACGCTGATCGCCCCGGGCACAAACAGGCAGGCTGCAACCT
>OGXM01001925.1_pt1 | contig 10634 bp, 6 predicted proteins | sample 1576271 | NCBI WGS metagenome assembly OGXM01 (sample SAMEA3541579, study PRJEB24748) | human gut metagenome | biome: human gut; feature: human-associated habitat; material: faeces | place: China | collected 2012 | reverse complement strand
AGGAGCATTTGTCTTTCTGTAATCCATAAATTTCTATCTAAATTAATTTTATTCTACAACAATTGTTTCACTTCCTGTCAGTCCTTCAAAATCTTCTGCGCTTCCTTGAAGATGCGGTCGGCATCTTTCATGTATTTGCTTTCGGGAAACTCGTTCTTAAAGGCGTAATATTCGTCTACCGCTTCACGATAACGTTCCGCACGCTTGTCTTCCACACTATACACCGCCATTTCGTATTTGGCGCGCAGGATAAGGATGGACAAATCTTCACGCATATTGGTGTAAGGGTAATCCTTTAATGCGTTCTGTGCAGTGATAACGCAAGACTCATAATTATTTCCCAAATAATTTCCCAAATTATAATAGAGCTTGGCAGAGAGATATTCTTTCATAACCAGTTTGTCCTGCAAAGCGAATATCATGCTTTGGGCCTCGTCTTTCTTCGAGCTGTCAGGAAAATATTCAAGGAACATTTGCAGTTGCTGAATCGCACTGTATGTACCGGACTGGTCCAAACGGGGTTCCGGCGTATCCAGGAACAATGCTTTTCCGGCATGGAAACGCGCCAGTTCGGTAAACGTACCGCGCGGGTACACATTATAGTATTGGGTAAATGTCTGCGCGGCAGTCTGATAATCTTTCTGGTTATAATAGCTCATACCCAGCATGTAAAGAGACTCTTCCGCTTTATCAGTACCTTTAAGAATGGCAATCAACTCGTTCAGCAACGTGGCAGCACGACTGTACTGGCCTTTTGCGAAGTAATTCTTTGCCGCTTCATACTTGTATTCGTAGTCTGTGCTTTTCAGCAACTTGTTGTATTCTCCACATGAGGAGAGCAGCAGTGCTGCAAGCAAAGTTATAAGGACATTCTTCTTCATTACTTTTATTCAAATAATGTGCAAAGATAGAGGTTCGCATCGAATTAAACAAAGATACGCACCTTAATTTTTCAAAAACAAAGATGAATGGGGTATCCCTACTTTGGCACACTCCCTTTCATAACCTTCATACTGTCCTTTTTTTACAGTTTATACAAGTCGCTCGCAGCCAGCAAGTCCACCTTTTTCTCCGTCAATACCCGGATACAGTTTTCCATATCGTTGGGACGGATAATGACATTGGCAGTCTGTCCGTTGGCAAAGGAGTACATATATTCGATGAACACGCCTTCATCAGACAGGCAACGGAGCACCTTTGCCAATGAACCCGGAATGTTGGGACAACTGATTCCCACCACATCGGTCACATTGACGGCAAAATGATTATCCTTCAATGCCTTATACGCCTTATCAGGTTCGGAAACGATGCCGCGAAGAATACCGAAATCGGCATTCTCGGCTATACAGAGTGCAGAGAGATTGACACCCTCTTTGGCAAGAACTTCCGTCACTTCCGTAAGGCGACCGGACTTGTTTTCCAAAAAAATAGAAAGTTGTTTTGCTACCATAAGTTTACTATTTTACGATTTACAATTTACGATTGTCGATTACGCGCTTCGCTTTACCTACGCTGCGCTCGATGCTGCGCGGCTCTACCAGGCGGACATCCACGCCCAGGCCCAGTACGCTTTGCAGGCGTGCGGTAAGCTTTTTCTTCAAAGCCAGCATCTTGTTGATTTCATCCGAGTAGTATTCCGGACGGACTTCCACTTGCAGTTCCATGGTATCCGTATTATTCTTACGGTCGACGAGCAACAGGTAATGCGGTTCGAATTCGGGCATTTCGAGAATGACGGATTCAATCTGCGTGGGGAATACATTCACGCCACGAATGATGAGCATATCATCGCTACGTCCGAGAATACGATCCATACGCACCAGTATACGGCCGCAGGGACATTTGTCGTAATGCAGGGCGGTAAGGTCTTTGGTGCGGTATCGCAGCAGCGGCATGCCTTCTTTGGTGAGGTGGGTAAACACCAGTTCGCCCGTCTCGCCCGGAGCAACCGGTTCAAGAGTGTTCGGGTCTACTATTTCGGGGAAATAATGGTCTTCGTTGAGGTGCGTCCCATGCTGGCATTCGCACTCGTACCCCACGCCGGGGCCTGCTATTTCGCTCAGCCCGTAAATATCATAAGCCTTTATTCCCAACTTCGCCTCGATGTCGCGGCGCATATTCTCCGTCCACGGCTCTGCACCGAATGCACCGAACTTCAGCTTGAACTCCTCGCGCGGGAAACCGGAGTCCTTAATGGCATCCGCCAGATACAACGCATAAGAGGGCGTGCAGCAAAGCACCGTCGAACCGAAATCGTGCATCAGTGTAATCTGTTTCTCCGTATTGCCGCTGGACATCGGAATGACGGATGCGCCGATATTCTCGGCACCGGCATGCGCACCCAGTCCGCCGGTAAAGAGTCCGTATCCGTAGGATATCTGGAAAATGTCCGAGCTGCCCGCACCGTATGCCGTAAAAGCACGCGAGAGGCATTCCGACCATACCGACAGGTCTTTACGCGTATACCCCACCACGGTAGGTTTCCCCGTTGTTCCGGAAGATGCGTGAATACGAACTATCTGACTCATGGGAACGGCACAAAGCCCGAAAGGATAATTGTCGCGAAGGTCGTATTTGGTGGTAAAAGGAAGTTTCACGATATCATCGATGCTGTTGATGTCATCGGGGGTAATGCCCAGTTCCTGCATTTTCCTGCGATAGAAAGGAGTGTCATGATACACACGCTCCACTGTCTTTTTAAGACGAATGCCCTGGATTTTACGAAGACTTTCGCGGTCCATGCATTCGATACTCTCGTTCCAAATCATGTTTTTGTTGTATTACATTAATGGTTATTGTTAAATTGATACCGCAAAGTTATGTTTTACTTACTGATTTGCAAATTTTCAGCACAAAAACTTCAACATTCATCAAGGAGTAGAAAAAGATATGATATATTTACATTCTTTTCAGTCTGCCGAGTTCTTCTGCAATGATATCGGGAATGAGACTGACGTTTTTAGAGCCATTAAGTTGCTTTATTTTCATACCTTTCCTATCTTTGCCCGACAATCCTGATGAAATGAATAAATTCGAGTTAACATCCGCCTACCGCCCCACCGGCGACCAGCCGGAAGCGATCGCACAGCTCACCGAAGGAGTGCTTGAGGGAGTTCCCGCACAGACCTTGCTGGGCGTGACCGGCTCCGGAAAGACATTCACCATTGCCAACGTCATAGCCAACATCAACAAGCCTACGCTCATATTGAGCCACAACAAGACGCTGGCGGCACAACTCTACAGCGAGTTCAAGGGATTCTTCCCGAACAACGCGGTGGAATATTACGTATCCTATTACGACTATTACCAGCCCGAAGCCTACCTGCCCTCTTCGGACACCTATATAGAAAAAGACCTCGCCATCAACGACGAAATAGACAAGCTGCGGCTTGCCGCCTCTTCCGCCCTGCTTTCCGGACGCAAGGACGTGGTGGTGGTATCTTCCGTATCGTGCATCTACGGTATGGGAAATCCGGCGGATTTCTATAACAACGTAATCGAAGTGCAGCAGGGAAAAACCTACAGCCGCAACGTATTCCTGCGCCGTCTTGTAGACAGCCTCTACGTCCGCAACGACATCGACCTGAACCGCGGCAACTTCCGTGTAAAGGGCGATACTGTAGACATCTACCTTGCATACGCCGACAACCTTCTGCGCATCGTTTTCTGGGGAGACGAGGTGGACAGCATCGAAGAGGTAGACCCCGTGAGCGGTGTTACAATCGCCCGTTTCGATGCTTACAAGATATACCCCGCCAACCTCTTCATGACTACCAAAGAAGCCACCCTGCGCGCCATCCACGAGATAGAGGACGACTTGCACAAGCAGGTGCAGTGGTTCGAGAGCGAAGGCCGTCCTTTCGAGGCAAAGCGTCTGCAGGAGCGCGTTACCTACGACATGGAGATGCTGCGCGAACTGGGTCACTGCTCGGGCATAGAAAACTATTCGCGCTATTTCGACGGGCGTGCGGCGGGTACGCGACCCTACTGTCTGCTGGATTTCTTTCCCGATGATTTTCTTATCGTCATTGACGAAAGTCACGTCAGCGTTCCGCAGATACGCGCCATGTACGGCGGCGACCGTGCCCGGAAGACAAACCTGGTGGAATACGGTTTCCGGCTTCCCGCCGCAATGGACAACCGCCCGCTGAAGTTCGAGGAATTCGAGTCGATGGCAAAGCAGGTGATATACGTCAGCGCCACCCCTGCCGACTACGAGCTGATGCAATCCGAAGGCATCGTTGTGGAGCAGGTAATCCGTCCCACCGGTTTGCTGGACCCCATTATCGAAGTGCGTCCCAGCCACAACCAGATAGACGACCTGATGGAAGAAATCCAGTTGCGCATCGAACGCAACGAGCGCACCCTCGTCACCACGCTGACCAAGCGCATGGCGGAAGAGCTGACGGAGTATCTGCTCAACAACAGCGTAAAGTGCAACTACATACACAGCGACGTAGACACGCTGGAACGTGTAAAGATTATGAGCGACTTGCGCGAAGGCGAGTACGATGTACTTGTCGGCGTCAACCTTCTACGTGAGGGGCTGGACTTGCCGGAAGTGTCTCTTGTGGCTATTCTGGATGCCGACAAGGAGGGATTTCTCCGCTCCCACCGCTCGCTGACACAGACGGCGGGACGCGCCGCCCGTAACGTCAACGGTATGGTTATCATGTATGCCGACAAGATAACGGAAAGCATGCAGCTCACCATCGACGAAACCAACCGCCGCCGCGAGAAACAGTTGAAATATAACGAGGAGCACGGCATCACCCCTCAGCAAATCAGGAAAGCAAAGAACCTCAACGTATTTGCCGGCACGGAAGGATTTGCCGAAGGTGGAACCGGCAAGGAAAAATCCCCGGCAACCGCGCCCCGTCCCTATGTGGAACAAGAGAGCAGCACCACGGTTGCCGCAGACCCGATTGTCCGGTACACCGATGGAAAAGCCCCCGATGGTCCCGGCGTTGGCATTGATCGTTCCGGTCATGGTCACGTTACCGCCGGCGTCCCACTTGATATTCTGGTTGGCAAGATACCCGGAACCGTCAGCTGCAAACGAGATCTTCCCGCATCCGAACGTGGCGGAACCGTCAGTCTTCAGACCCCAGTAATCTTTTCCCGAGGAAGGATTGTCATGATAGATATAGCCGGATGCACTGATGACAATGCGGTGTCCGGAACTTGGAGCGGATGCCGTAAGCGAGCTTGTTCCGATTGCCCATCCGCCGATCTTACCGGCCACGGCCGTGATGCCTGTCCTGTCAAGGGTCACTTTGACAGCGTTGTTCGCATCCCTGACGGAGACACTTCCGTTATAGGAACTTCCGCCAACCACCAACGCACTGTCCACGATTATCTGGTTCGCCTTCACGGTACCGGTGTATACCCCATTAGCGTCAATGGTGGTGGTATATTTTTCCGTCGATGTCAGGTCAAAGACCGTTGCATAGGCCACATACCAGGTCAGCGGGGTGGAAGCCGTTCCCTGTGCCCCGTCGATATAGAAGTAATGGGTGCTGGAGAAATTCGAGGTCCCGCAGACGACCTTGTAGATGTACTCCTTCCAGTCTCCCGTACCGGCCGTGGGGGTGAGCCAGCGGCTTGAGCCGCCTGTGCCGATGCTGTTGGTCGCCCAACAGATGTTGCGTCCGGCCGGTATCTTGGCGATGATACGGGCGACCAGTACCTTGCGCGAGCTGCAAGTCGTTCCGAAATAGAATCCCCCGTTGCCGGGGCTGGCCGTACCCTTGGTCTGTATCTTCAGTACGTACTTGCTGTCATTGGGGGCGGCCGTGTCCTGCTCCCGGGTAATCGTCACCATGCCGTTACCGGAATTGTTGTAGACGGCAGTGCCGTTGTTCCCTTTCCAGAAAGTGGGGTCACGGTAAAGCATCTTGCCGAACGCCATGGCCGAGGCAAGTTCTTGGGCGGTCGTGATTCCGGTCGTCCATTGGGCGGACACGGAAGAGGCGAAAATAACGGAACCGGAAGCGTTCCATGAGATATTACCTCCCGCAATCTGCCCACTGCCGTCGTTGTTCAGTTTCCATTTTGCCCCGTTCGTTATCGAACCGTCAGCCCCCAGTGAAATATTATTCTTCCAGATGTGGGTATGGTCAAAAGCCCAGCCGGCGATACGGTTATAGACATCCTTTCCGTCAACTTTCGCGTAGTTGGTGGAAAGACAGAAATATTCGTACCCGTCCCACGACATCATCTGCAACCCTATGAAGTTGGTCTTGACCGTGCTGCCGGAAGCGGCTACCTGCCCGAAAACGATATGTCCGGCATTGTTGGTGTTATGCCAGGTCATGGTGATACCGAAAGGCCGGTAACTGCCCGAATACCAATTGCCGCTACCCTTGGCGGAAGAACGTATCTGTATCGGGGAAGAACCCGGAGTTCCGAGACCCGCGGACATGATATAATCCATGCCGATACTGAATCCCCCGATTCTTCCCCGGATAAAATTACACGTCAATGCATTGATATACCCTGAATTGATAATGTCAGCCTTGAGACTGGCAGCGTCCAGTTTAGAAGCATGAATGCTGCCGGCAGCAATCCTGTCGGCTGAAAGCGTCCCGGCCTTGATGCTGGATGCGTTGATGCTGACGGCATTGACCTGCGCCGCTGTCAATGTTCCGGTGTAAATCCCCGTAGAGCCGATATAAGTCAACGGATGGGCGGCAAGGGTACTGTCGCTGCCTTGTGCCAACGCGATAAAACGCCTGCGCCGTATCTCTTCCTCCACGGAGGCGGTCAGTGTACGGGGAGCCGGGGCGTTTGCTTTCGTGGAGCCGCTCTGGAAAATCAAATCCGAGTTATAGGCGATCTGGGGAGCCGCCGGTATGGGGGACGGGCTCATGGCACTGTTGACGATCGGTTGGTCGGAATAGATATGGTAGACCGCACCGCCCGTCCCGCCGCCACGCAGGAACACGGCGAACATGCAGTTGTTACCGCACAGGGCGGCCCCGGCAAACATGCGGCAGTACATCTCGGAAAGCTCGTAGATGTCCCAAGAATAGGCGATACCGCCCCAACCGCCGAAATTGGCCTTGACAAGCAGGATCAATCCGCCTTTATGGGTGGAGGTGTTCCAACTGTCAGGAGCCTGCTCGCTATAACCGCGACGGATCAGGATATCCCGCTTGACGGTTTGCTCGCCGCCTTTGAAAATGACAGGATAATACACGTCTTCCTCTCCGTTGATGACAATCTTATGGTAGTAAGGATAGCCGTAATTGGATTTCCGAGCCGCCTCTATGTCGTTTTTCCACAGCAGGGAGACAGCGGGGGAAAACGAGACTTTCCCGGCTGCATCCCACGAAATGTTTCCGGAAGCGATCTGACCGCTGCCGTCATTGTTCAGCTTCCATTTTGTACCGTTCGTTATCGAACCGTCACCGCCCAACACCACGTTGCCTTTCCGGATGGAAGACACATCTATCGTCCACCCGGCGATATTGTTCTGTGAACCGAGACGGGCGATACATGCCCCCGCGCTGTTGGTCGCGTACAGCCCGAAATCACTGTCGCTGCCATAATACAGCTGTACCCGTTGTCCGGCTGTCGCGCTGGAGTTCAATCCATAGACCACCAAGCGCCTGTTCCCGCTGTCAAGCAGGATATGGCTGCCGCTCAATGCCGTCGCTCCGATCATCCAGCCTCCAATCTTGCCCTTGGTGACATTCAGCGTAAGGGCTTCGATGTTGCCTGCCGTAACCAGCGAGGCTTTCACGCTGGCCGTATCCAGTTTGGAAGCATTGATGCTGCCCGCCGCTATACGGTCGGCGGAAATGGTGCCGGCAGTAATCTGACCGGCGGTAATGCTCCCGGTATAAATACCTGCCGCGGTGATTTTTGTCAGTTTGGGGTAGGTGTTACCACCTAGAGCGGTGGTTATGGAATCAATCGGGACTGTCCATTGAAGGGAAACGGAAGCGGCGAAAGTAACATTTCCGGAAGCGTCCCACGCGATATTGCCGCCCGCCACCGCACCGGCTCCCGTCGATTCAAGACGCCATTTATAGCCACGGATACCCGTTGATCCGACAGTCATCGATCCGGATGCCGCCGTATAGGTATTGGCAGCATTCTTCTTCGTTCCGCGATAGATGCTGTCACTGTCGATACTCCACCCTCCGATGCTTCCCTTGGTGGTCGTGAGGGTCAGGGCATTGATGTTTCCGGCGGTGATGAGCGAGGCTTTCAGGGAGGCCACATCGATACGCGAGGCTGAAATCGTGCCCGAGGTGATTTGTGAGGCGTCGAGATGCAACGCTTTTACGGTATCGGCGGAGAGTTTTCCGGTAAAGATGCCGTCCTTATCGATATAGGCCGCACCGGCCCAGTTCAGGCTGACATCAGCCCCGAACTCGATTTTGCCGGTGGAAGCGTTGTATTTGATGGACTGGCCGCCGTTGCCTAACTGCACGTTGCCCCCGTTGTCCACGTAGAAGGTCTTGTAACCGTCCTTGAAGCCATAGATGCCGTTGACAGTTTCGACAGTAACCGTTCCGGAAGCTGTCTTTACGGAAAGTGGGAATGAACCGATGGCGATACCGGAAACAGTGCCGTCGCTGTTCTTGATGCCGGTGAACAGTTTCGGGGTAATGACCGTGTTGTTGTTGATAAGTGTCTTGCCCGTGTTCCACTCCTTGACCCAGTCGAGCATGGAGGCATCTGCACCGTCTTTTCCCGGCGTACCGGATTTGGCTTTCGACCAGACAAATGACAGGGTATAGGTAGCTCCGGATATGATGACGGGAATGGAAACCGTACCATGGTCGGCCAGCGTGGCCGTACCCGCCGCAATGTTATAGGTAATGGTCTTGTTGCTGTTGTTGACGGATATGGAAGAGAACCCGGCAGGTTTGACAACCGGTCCGATGGAGAATCCGTAAAAATCGGAATTCCCGAGCGTTACCTGGATGGTGGAAGTGACGGATATGGCGGAGGGGATCTTCCCGTCCGCATCCGCGGGGAAGACATATTCTCCGAGCGACTGGCTGATGGTATAGCCGTCTTTCTGTATGTGGATTGTCGCCTGCCCCCGGGCGACCAGTGTCTTTACCATATATGCTCTTTACGGAAAGTATAGGCCAAAAGAATGGTAGTAGGTTGCCGTCACAAATAAGAATATTGCCATTCAATAAATACGGCGACCGATTCATACCGGTCACCGTCCATTAAAATCAATAACGTTTCTATTATTTCGATACCTCGCACATGAGTACGCCCTTGCCGGTCACATCCGCTTTCGATACGGTGATGGATTTTCCCGTATAGGTCTTTATGACCGATGTTCCGGCCGAGTTCCACAATTTCCATGTATAAGTATAGGCTGTGCCGTTCGCATCCAGTTCCTCTCCGTTGCGGTACAGTACCGCCTTGGCATCGACATCGTTGCCGTTGTTCTTTATCGTGAACCCTTTCTGGCTGACAAGATCCACCGTGATGGGGTCCGACATGTCCGTGAACGAGATGATATCGCAGACCACCTTGTTTGCCGAACTGTTGCCCGCGGATGTATCCGTATCCTTGATGGCGCATTTGAATGTCTCGAAATTCAGCACGGCATCCGCCGTAATGGTAATCTCGTTCGTGGTCCAGCCTGCCGTCACTCCACGGGGATTGGCGGAAGTCAGGCAGGCCCATCCGGCCCCCAGCATTGCATTGTAATACGGACAGGATACCGGGCTGCCAGAAGCACTGGTCCCCGTAAGTGCCGAAGTCAGCGTTACCACTTTGGTTGAAGCGCTTACCGCCGATATGGTGTACTGCACGGACCCGATAGAGATTTTACCCCCGGCTTCCATATTGGCGACGGAAGCGACGGTAACGGTGGTCGCGCCGGTTTTTGCCTCGGCTGTAAGGGTCGTGTTGGCGAATACCGCAGAGTCCTTGATGCCCCAGGCATAGGTCACATTGGTCGTATCGATGGTGGCGCCCCGCCACAGGTCGCAGTGTGCCTTGAGCGTAGCCACTTCATCGTTCTTGAAGACAATGCCGTCGGGAGCATAAGCCACGGCGGCAATCATCGCCCCCGCGTTCAGATGCTGGGTGAACTGTACCTCCGCACGGAAAGGAATCTCCAGCCCGTTGGCATCGATGTAGATTGCCTCGAAAGTATACCGTACCTGCGGGGCGGAAACGGTCATGTGGTTGGCCTTGACGGTCAGGGCGTATTTGGCGGAAGCGGCGCCGATCGTACAGCTGTCCTGTCCGGAAGTTATGACCGTGCCGTCCTTGTACCATTTGGCGGAACCGCTCTTGACACCGGCTGTCAATGTCGCCGCGTTGCCGACGGATGAGATCTGGTCTACGGCCGCCTTGCCGCTGACAAACAGAGAAGGGGTCAATATCAGGTACGGGGATGCCGCCCACGAGGGGGCATACGCGCCGGTATCCTTGTTGAACACCTGGGTCAGCGGTTGCGAGGAACCGATAAACGCCTGTAAGGAGACAGCATCATTCTGGTCGATGATGGTGACTTGTCCGCGTGCTACTTTAATTGCCATATGCTTATTGTAATGTTGTTGATATATTCACTTCACAGTCGAAAACAGCTTTGCGCCACACGTCCCCGCCGGTTATCTCTATCTCCCTGCCGTAACGCGGTGCGG
>OGXM01001923.1_pt1 | contig 10642 bp, 8 predicted proteins | sample 1576271 | NCBI WGS metagenome assembly OGXM01 (sample SAMEA3541579, study PRJEB24748) | human gut metagenome | biome: human gut; feature: human-associated habitat; material: faeces | place: China | collected 2012 | reverse complement strand
GCGGCATTATAATCTTTTTCCATACATGAAAAGATCACATTTGAGCATGCCATTGTACAACTTACGTTTCTTATCGGCAAAGCGCCCGTAGCAGCGCTCAAAGTCAGGATGTGACGACAGCACATACACCCGCCAGGTGTCGGGCAGCTTATCCATCGCCTTGCCGAAGGCTTTATAGAGCTCGCCCGCCTCTTCGCGCTCAAGAAGCCGCTCGCCATACGGCGGGTTCGTCACGATGCGGCCATACAAGCCGCCCCAGTGGAAGCGCGTGGCGTCGTCGACCTCGAACTTGACGATGTCATCGACCTCGGCCAATTCGGCGTTGTGGCGCGAGAGCTCGACGGCGTCGGGGTCGATGTCGCCGCCCCAGATCTCGTACTTGCCGTGGAATTCGTTGTCCATCGCCTCGTCGGCTGCATCGAGCCAGAGCATTTTGTCGAGCGACGCCCAATGCTGCGCGGCAAAGCTGCGGTTGAGGCCCGGCGCGCGGTTGCGCGCGATGAGCGCCGCCTCGATGGCGATGGTGCCGCTGCCGCAGAAGGGGTCACAGAACGGGTCGCGGCCATTGTAGTGCGAGAGCTTGACCATCGCGGCGGCGAGCGTTTCCTTGAGCGGGGCGGCCACGCCGTGGGCGCGGTAGCCGCGCTTGTAAAGGCCCTCGCCCGAGGTGTCGAGCCCGACGGTCACTTCGTCCTTCATGATGGAAAAGCGCACCTGATAGCGCCGCCCCGTTTCGGGGAGCTGCGCGATGCCGTAGGCCGCGCTCAGGCGGTCGACGACCGCCTTTTTGACGATTGACTGGCAGGCGGGCACGGAGTGGAGCGTCGAGTTGATGGAGTAGCCCACGACGGGGAACTCGCCCTCGCGGGGGATCCAGTCCTCCCAGTGCACCGCGCGCACGCCCTGAAAGAGCGATTCGAAATCCGTCGCGCGGAACTTGTGCAAAACCAGAATGACGCGCGCACCGCAGCGCAGGTTGATGTTGAGCCGCGCGATATCGCGCGCCTCGCCGCGGCAGAGGACGCGGCCGTTCTCAACGCGTACGTCAGAAAGTCCCAGTTTTCTGATCTCATCGCCTACTAAGCTCTCAAGGCCCAAGAGGCAGGGAATGACAAATTCCAGCATAATAACGCTCCCGAAAAAATGATTTGACTTTAGTATAGCGGATGGGAACAAAAAAGGCAATCGCCGCGTCAAAATAAGCATGGTAAAGCGGTGGAGCGTGTGGTACAATAGGAAAAACAGCGCGGAAACACGCTGTCACATGAATGTAACATCAAACTTGCGCGAAATTTTTCGAAAAAATACGGAATGCAACACTAAAGTTGCTGGAAATGGACGCGCGGTTTTGCTATCTTATCCTCAGACAGAGAAACGGAGGGAACGCAATGGCATTTGGCGAGCGGCTCCAGGAGGTCCGCAAACGCAGCGGACTGACACAGGAGGAATTTGCCGAACAGCTTCAGGTCTCGCGCCAGTCGGTCTCGCGCTGGGAATCCGGCCGGGGCTACCCTGAGATGGAGAAGATCATCTTCATCTGCAACCGCTACGGCGTAACGATGGACGAGCTGTTCAAAGAAGAAGTCCCCCCCCCCGGCGAGCCGCCGGTCGAAGCCCCGCTGCTGTCCGCGCGCACGCTCGGCAGCGAGTTGTCAAACCTGTATGCGAATCTGTCGCCCTACAACAAAAGCATCGGGATCATGCTGCTGACCGTCATCGCGATGATCGGTCCGGCATACGTCTACTGTATGCGCAGTTTGAAAGGAGGAGCAGATGAAATGATGACCATTATCTGGATCGCCGCCATCATCATCTTCGGCATTGCCGAGGCGGCGACGGCGGGGCTGGTGTCGATCTGGTTCGTCGTGGGCGCGGTGGCCGCGCTGGTGGCGACGGAGCTGGGCGCGGCGCTGTGGCTGCAATTCGCGGTCTTCCTGGTCGTATCCATTCTGGCGCTCATCGCAACAAGGCCCCTTGCGCGCAAGATGCTGGATAAGACGATCGTGCCCACGAATGCCGACCGTGTGCTGCACCACGAGGCCAAGGTGACCGAAACGGTGGACAACGAGAACGCCACGGGCGCTGTGTACATCGACGGCAAGACATGGACGGCGCGCAGCGAAGACGGCAATATCATCCCTAAGGGGAAAATGGCAAGGATCGTTCGCATGGAGGGCGTCAAGCTCTACGTGCGCGAGAGTAAAGAACCCAGCGAGAGAAGAGAGTAAACCCAAACTACACAACATTTTAGGAGGAAAAGAACTATGGAATGGATCGGCTATATCGGTATCGGCATTTTAGTGCTGCTGGTGCTTCTGGTGCTCGTTACGAACATCCAGATCGTGCAGCAGTCGCGCGCCTACGTCGTTGAGCGCCTCGGCGCCTACAGCGCGACATGGGGCGTGGGCCTGCACTTCAAAATTCCGTTTTTCGAGCGCGTTGTGAAGAAGGTCAGCCTCAAAGAGCAGGTGGCCGACTTCGATCCCCAGCCCGTCATCACGAAGGATAACGTCACGATGCAGATCGACACGGTCATCTACTTCCAGATCACCGACCCCAAGCTCTACACCTATGGTGTCGAGCACCCGATGAACGCCATCGAGAACCTGACGGCGACGACGCTGCGTAACATCATCGGCGAGATGGAGCTCGACCAGTCGCTCACGAGCCGCGATGTCATCAACGCCAAGATGCGCTCTATCCTCGATGAGGCCACCGACCCGTGGGGCATCAAGGTCAACCGCGTGGAGCTCAAGAACATCCTGCCGCCGCGTGAGATCCAGAACGCGATGGAAAAGCAGATGAAGGCCGAGCGCGAACGCCGCGAGTCCATCCTGCAGGCCGAGGGCCAGAAGCAGTCCCAGATCCTCGTGGCCGAGGGCGAAAAGCAGTCCACCATCCTGCGCGCGGACGCCGAAAAGCAGGCCGCCATCCTCAAGGCCGAGGCCGAGCGTCAGGCCGCCATCCTCAAGGCCGAGGGTGAAGCGCAGGCCATCCTGAACGTGCAGCAGGCACTTGCCGACTCCATCAAGATGCTCAATGAGGCCAACCCCAACGAGCAGGTCATCAAGATCAAGGCGCTCGAATCGTTCGAAAAGGCCGCCGACGGTCAGGCGACGAAGATCATCGTCCCGAGCGAGATTCAGAGCCTCGCTGGCCTCGCCGCGAGCTTTAAGGGGCTGCTTGAAGACGAGAAGAAGTAATTTCAAAAAAGAGGCTCTGCCTCTTTTTTGAGAAAGCCGCACTTCGCTTCGTGCCTTGCCGCCCTTGGCGGCTACGACACGCGCGGAGCGAGAGGAGTAAATCGCCACGCGCCGGTCGCGGCGATTTACAACCTCAATTTTTTCCGCGTCTGCGGACGCGGAATTCTGCGAAGCATTTTGTCATAGTCAAAAAGGAAGAGGTTCCCATCGGGAACCTCTTCCTTTTTTGATGTAAGGTGTTGCGAACTCAGCCCTCGGAATCCGTGCGGTTTCTCCAGGAGATCTCCTGCTCGAGCTCGTAGCGCAGCTTCTTGTTCTCCTCGACAAGCTCGTCGTAGTGCTCGCCCTGCACGTAATACTTGACGAACGTGAACGTTGCCTCGTCAAGCTCCTCTTCCGTGTAGGACGGGAGAAGCGAGCCGTTCTTGCGCTGAAGGCCGGAGATATTCACGACCACCAGGCGGCGGTGCTGCTCGGAGAGCTGGAAGAGCTGGAGCTTTGCGGGAATTTCAAGACCTAAGTCATAGGTGCTGTTCACGCGCTCCATGATGTTGCGGTACTCGGGCTTGGCCGAGACGATGACGCCGTGCTGCATAAACAGTTTCTTGAGGTAGTCCACAGAAACGTCCTCGCGGGTGATCGTGCCCTTGCCGAGACCTGTGAGCATCGTGTTAGACAGATTCAGGCTGACGTAAACTTCTTCGCCGGTCTTGGGATAGCTCATAATTTGCCTCCATTAAAGTCTGCGCCGCAAGCGCGGCTGGGATTGATATGACATTTTTATGGTAGCATGGCGGAGCGGAAAATACAAGCGGCAGGTTGTATGAACTGTCGCTTACAAATTTGTCGGAATCGCCGCCGCGGCGGGATTTTCCTTGACAAGAGCGCGCGCCGCTGATACACTTTTCTTGTCTATTACGGGTGCGCACCTACCGGCAGTCAGGCGGAAGTCTGGCTGCCGTTTTGCATCCGGCATTTGAATAGGAGGGAATATTTATGGCTTACTTCTGGCCGCTCATTCTCGTTGTGGCGTCGAACAGCGTGTATCACATCTGCGCCAAATCGCTGCCCGAGAGCGTTGATCCGCTCGCGTCGCTCACGGTCACGTATCTGATCGGCTCAATCTTTTCGGGCATCCCGTATTTTGTGACGAACCGCGGCGGGGCGAACCTTCTGCACGAATACAGCCAGATGAACTGGGCGCCGTACCTGCTCGGTCTCGCGGTCGTCGGTTTGGAAGCTGGCAGCATGCACGCCTACAAGGCGGGCTGGCCGGTCAGCGCGTTTCAGGTGTCGTCTGCGGCGGCCATCGCGACGATTTTGGTGTTCATTGGGTATCTTGTCTACCACGAGGCCATCACGGTCAACAAGCTCGTGGGCCTTGCGCTGTGCCTTGTCGGGCTGTTTTTCCTCAACAAATGAGTTGTGCCGCGGCTTTTGCCGTGGTATGATGGGGAAAACTTGTTTTAAAGAAGGAATTTTGATCTATGAAAGCTGCACGCGACTATCCGATCCTGACCGTCACCGCCAAGGGCACGCGCTGGCTCGAGAGCGGCCACCCCTGGGTGTACGACTCCGACGTCGCCCGCGAGCCGGACGAGAGCGAGTGTGAAAACGGCGCGCTCGTCGATGTGGTGTCGGAAAAGGGCAAATATCTCGGCACGGGCTTTTTGAGCAGACTCAGTAAGCTCCGCGTGCGCATCGTCTCGCGCAACGCGAACGACCGCTTTGATGAAAATTTTTGGCGGCGGCGCGTACGCTACGCCTGGGACTACCGCAAGGCGGTCATGGACGGGCAGACCGGCTGCTGCCGCCTGATCTTCGGCGAGGCGGACGCCTTCCCCGGCCTGACGGTCGACCGGTTTGAAAATCTTCTCGTCACGCAGACGCTCTCGCTCGGCATGGAAAAGATCAAGGACATGCTCTCCCCCCTCATTGTCGAGGTGCTGGAGCAGGACGGCGAGACGATCGACGGCCTTTTTGAGCGCAACGATGTCGTGCTTCGCGAAAAGGAGGGCTTGACGCAGAACAAGGGTTGGTTTCCCCTCCCCGGCAAAAAAACGCCCGAGAGCCCCATCACTGAAATTTGCGAGAACGGCGTTTTCTACCGTGTGGATGTCGAAAACGGGCAGAAGACGGGCTTTTTCCTCGACCAGAAGTTCAATCGCCTCGCCGTCGCGCACCTCGCCCGCGGCAAGCGCGTGCTCGACTGCTTCACGCACACGGGCTCGTTCGCACTCAACGCCGCCAAAGGCGGCGCAGAGCACGTGACGGCGGTGGACGTGTCCGAGAGCGCCATCGAAATGGCGCGCGCGAACGCGGCGCGCAACGGCCTTGAGGACAAAATGGACTTTCTCGCCGCCGACGTCTTCGACCTGCTCCCGCAGCTCGAGGCCGCGCACGAAAAGCCCTATGACTTCATCATCCTCGATCCCCCGGCGTTCACAAAGTCTCGCCGCACGGCGAACAACGCCGAAAAGGGGTACAAGGAGATCAACCTGCGCGCGATGCGCCTGCTGCCGCGCGGCGGCTACCTTGCGACCGCGTCGTGCAGCCACTTCATGCCCGCCGAACGCTTTGAGCGGATGCTGCGCTCCGCCGCCGCGGATGCGGGCGTCGAGCTGCGGCAGATCGAAGCGCGCACGCAGAGCTGTGACCACCCCATCCTCTGGAACGTGCCGGAGACGGATTACCTCAAGTTCTACTTATTCCAAGTGGTATAAATTGATATAAAAAATCCCCGCTGTTTTTACAGCGGGGATTTTTTTGGTTGTTTATTTGTTTTCGTCAGTGTTTTCCGCGGAAGTATCCGGCGTTTCGGGCTCAGTCGAGGGCTTGTCCTCAGTCTGAGCATCTTCGCCCTTGTCCTCCGGCGGCATTTCGATCTTTTCGCTCGTCATCGAAATGTGCTTGGCGGGCGCTTCGATCACGCTCGGCTGCGAGGGGCGGAAGCCGTCCTCGCTCTTGCGCGTGGAAGCGTAGGCCTCTTCGACGGTCGAGGGATCGCGGCCTTCGAGGATAGCGACCATTTCACCGCCCGTGATGGTCTCCTTTTCAAGGAGGTAGGCAACGACCTTGTCCATATCCTCGCGGTTGTCGCGGATGACCTGTACGGCGTCCTTATAGCACTCGTCGAGGATACGCTTGACCTCGCGGTCCATGATGGCGGCGGTATCCTGCGCGCAGTCGAGGCCGTAGCCGCCGTCAAGGTACTGATTGCGCACCGACCCAAGCGCGACCATGCCGACCGCGTCGCTCATACCGTACATGGCGACCATGTTGCGCGCGATGCTCGTCGCCTCCTGAATATCCTGCGAGGCGCCGTTGGTCATCGTGTTCATCACGACCTCTTCGGCCGCGCGGCCGCCCATCGAGACGGCGATCTTCGCCATCAGCTCATCGCGCGTGCGCAGGTTCGTCTTGTCCTCTTCAGGCATCAGGAGCGTGTAGCCAAGGCTTCCCTCGGTGTGCGGGACGATCGTGATCTTCTGCACGGGCTCGGCGTTTTTCTGCTTGTAGGCGACCATCGCGTGGCCGACCTCGTGATAGGCGACGAGCTTCTTTTCAAACTCGGTGAGCACGCTGTTCTTCTTCTCGCTGCCCGCGATGACGAACTCGAACGCGGCGAGCATATCCTCCTGCGTGACGAGCTTGCGGCCCTTGCGCACGGCGCGCAGAGCTGCCTCATTCACGATGTTGGCAAGGTCCGCGCCGACGCAGCCGGCGGTCGCGAGTGCGACCTTCTTGAGATCGACGTCCTCACCGAGCTTGATGTTGCGGGTGTGGACCTCGAGCGTGGCGATGCGGCCCGCGAGGTTCGGGCGGTCGATGGTGATGCGGCGGTCGAAGCGGCCGGGGCGCAGCAGCGCCTTGTCGAGCACCTCCGGGCGGTTCGTCGCAGCAAGCACGATGACGCCCTTGCTCGGGTCAAAGCCGTCCATTTCGACGAGCAGCTGGTTGAGCGTCTGCTCGCGCTCGTCGTTGCCGCCGCCGTAGCGCCCGCCGTCGCGGGATTTGCCGATCTCGTCGATGAAGATGATGCAGGGCGCTACCTTCGAGGCCTCGGCAAAGAGGTCGCGCACGCGGCTCGCGCCGACGCCGACGAACATCTCGACAAAGTCAGAGCCGGAGATCGAGAAAAACGGCACCTTCGCTTCACCCGCAACGGCCTTGGCCAGCAGCGTTTTACCGGTACCGGGAGAGCCGACGAGCAGCGCGCCCTTGGGGATCTTTGCGCCGATGGCGGTGTATTTTTCGGGGTTGTGCAGAAAGTCGATGATCTCGACGAGCGATTCCTTCGCCTCGTCCTGACCGGCGACATCCGCAAACGTCACGCCGGTGGACTTTTCCATGTAGACCTTGGCGTTGGCCTTGCCGACATTGCCGATGCCGCCGATCCCGCCCATGCCGCCGGACTTTTTCGTGATGAAGTTCATCAGCAGCATGAACGCGCCGACCATCAGCACCGTGGGCAGAATATAGTTCACCATGAACGTGAGGATCGGCGAAACGGGCGGCTGATAGGGCTTGGTGTAGGTCACGCCGTGCTCATCGCACAGGGTGATCAGCTTTTCCGTCGCGTCGGGAATGATGGTGGTGAAGAGCGTATAGTTCTGATCATAGCGCTTGCCGTCGTCATCCGTGTAGGTAAAGCCGTCGACCGGCGTGATGGTGAAGACCGTGTTGCCGAATTCGATGGACTTGACCTTCCCCTCCTCCACGAGTTCGACAAGCTCGCTGTATGCGATCTCGCACGAAGACTCGGCGGTGCGGGCCTGATCGAGCATGACGGAGAGGTAGTTCACACCGATCGTCAGCAGCAGCGCCCATAGGACGATCGACCACATGCCCCCGCCGCGCCGGCGGTTCTTGTCGCCGCGATTGCGGTTGTTTCTGTTGTTTGGCTCCATGTTGTTCCTCCTGTCGGGAGACAGAAAAATGCGAAGATGCGCACTTTTTGAATTAGTGATTTTAACTATACCATATATAAGAAAATCGCACAAGTTTCCTACGGTGAATTTTCGATGAACTTTTGCTTTGTGCCCTCTTTATCTTGCCCTTGTTCTGTGTTATAGTTGCAATGGAGTATTCTATAAAAATTTGTCACAAGGAGAAATTTCTTTTATGGATAAGGAACGCAAGGAAAAGACCGCGCGCGTACAGGACGCGGAGGCCGACGGCATCATCGAGGGCCGCAACGCCGTGATCGAAGCGCTGCGCGCGGGCACGACCATCGACAAAATTTTCATCCAGAAGGGCGAGACCGATAAGACGCTCGGCCACATCGCCTCGACCGCCCGCGCCGCGGGCGTGGTCGTCGTGGACGCGGACAAGCGCAAGCTCGACTTCATGTCCCGCACGCACGCCCATCAGGGCGTCATCGCGCTCACGAGCGTGCGCGAATATGTCAGTGTTGAGGATATTTTGAACATCGCGCGCGAAAAAGGCGAAAACCCCTTGATCGTCGTCTGCGACGAGATCTCCGACCCGCATAACCTTGGTGCGATCATCCGCACGGCGGAGTGCGCGGGCGCGCATGGCGTCGTCATTCCCAAGCGCCGCAGCGCGGGCCTCACGAGCATTGTCGCCAAGACGAGCGCGGGTGCGGTGAGCTATGTGCCCGTCGCGCGCGTGCCGAACATCCCCGCGCTTTTGGAGCAGCTGCAAAAAGAGGGCGTCTGGGTCTTCGGCACGGCGGCCGAGGGCACGAGCGACCTCTACTCCGCGGACCTCAAGGGCCCCGCGGCCATCGTCATCGGCAGCGAGGGCGACGGCATGACGAGACTGGTGCGCGAAAAGTGCGACTTCCTCGTCAGCATCCCGATGAAGGGTAAAATTTCGTCGCTCAACGCCTCCGCGGCGGCGGCCATCCTCCTCTACGAGGCGGTGCGCCAGCGCCTGGGGCAGTGACGGTAAAGAAGGAACGATATGGACCCCAAAGACCTTGAATTTGAAGAAACGCTCGCCGACTCCGAGCTGCTGCTGAAAAACACGGCCCGCAGCATGGACGAGGACGCGGAATTCACGCTCGAGAGCATTCTGGCCGAGTACGGCAGCGGCACGCCCGCCGCGCCCGAACCGGAAGAAAAAGAACCCGAGCCGCCGGCGGAAAAGAAACCGCCGGCAAAGGTCGTCCCCCTGCCGAAAAAGGCGGAGGCGGCGAAAAAAACGGTGGATGAAACGGCGGATGAGACCGCCCGCATCCCCGTCATCCCCTTCCCCGGTGCGAAAAAGGCCGAAGAGCCGATAGAAGCCGAACCGGAAGAGAAAACGGACGCGGAAACCGAAGAAGAACCGCCGCAGGACGACGAGCCCAAGTCCATGAGCTTGCAGGACATCCTGGCCCAGACCGTGCAGGAGGCGCTCTCCGAGCGCGAGGACACGATCATCGAGGAGGAGCCGCCGCGCCGCGGTTTGTTCTCCCGCCGCAAGATGCGCGACACCGAGCAGCTCTACGACGACGCGGAGAAGGAAGAGGACGAGGAAGAAGCGTTCGAAGAGCCCGAACCCGAACTCCCCGAGCCGCCGCTGACCGAAACGCTCTCCGACTACCGCGCTCAGCTTTCGGGCGCGACGAAGGCGCGCCGTGGGGCGGGTATTTTCACGCTTTTGCTGTGCGTCATGGCGGTGCTGGAGCATTTTTCCATCCTGCCGGAGGCGTACACCGCTGATCCGATGATCCGCGCGCTGCCGCTGCTGGCCGTCGAGGCCATCGTCTGCGCCATCGGCTGGCGCATTTTTGCGGGCGCGCTGCGCTCGCTCAAACAGGGAAAAGTCACGTCGGGCTTTTTGACGATGCTTCTATGCCTTGTCACGCTGCTCGATACGGCGCTCTATGCTTTTCTTCCCGCGCGCGCGGCGCTGTCGCTGCCGCTGCCGGTGCTGGGGGCGATGTCGGTCTACTGCGCGCTGCTGGGCGAAAGTCTGCGTCTGCACGGCATGTATGACACGTTCCGCATCGCGGCCATCGGTAATGCGCCGTATATCGTCACCGTGACGGCAGGGGGCGCGGCCAAGCGCGTGGGCCTGCCGGGCGGATTTTCGAATTCCGCGCGCGCAAACGACCCCTATTCGCGCTGGCAGAGCGTGCTGCTGCCGGTCTTCCTCGCGGCGGCGGTCGTGTTCGGCGTGCTCTCGACGCTCGAGACGAAGCAGAACGCGCTGCTTGCGTGGAACCTCTCGGTGATGCTCGCGAGCGCGAACCTGCTCGCGTTTCCGATGGTGTGCGCGCTGCCGCTCAAGCGCATCGCCGCGCGGCTTGCCAAAAGCGGCAGCGCCGTGGCGGGCTTTTCCGGCGCGGACGCCATCCGCCGGAGCAACTGCGTCATCCTGACCGATGGCGACCTGTTCCCGCCCGGAACGGTCACGCTCGGCGGGCTCAAGGTTTTCGGCGAGGAGAGCGGCAAGGTCATCTCCTACGCCGCGACGATGGCCCACGC